>Ga0302126_10001825_pt1 | contig 12584 bp, 7 predicted proteins | sample CB4_20m_MG_FD_203108 | JGI IMG/M metagenome (GOLD analysis project Ga0302126, IMG submission 203108) | Marine microbial communities from Western Arctic Ocean, Canada - CB4_20m | ecosystem: Environmental > Aquatic > Marine > Oceanic | place: Canada: Western Arctic Ocean | collected 2017-09-24 | reverse complement strand
CGAAAGATTCGAACGGATTCAGGGCATTACAATGGGCGGCTTTGAATAACCGCGTACAAATCGCAGAATATTTACTGGACCGAGGAGCCGAAGTGAACGCGTGCGATGACGAGAAACAAACGGCGTTACATTGGGCAGCAGTGAGAGGAGCTTTACCGGTCGCGGAGTTGTTACTGAGGAGGAGGGCGAAGATGCACGCGCAAGATTGTCGCGGGTATACGTGCGCGCACGTCGCGGCGCAGTACGGACACGCTTCGATGTTGTATCATTTTTTGATGCGATGGGATTTAGACGTGAATTGTATGGATGAGGATAGGAGGTGTCCGTTGCATTGGGGCGCATATAAGGGCTTTAAAGATGTCGTGAAGTTACTGTTGGCTTTTGATGCAGATGTTATGAGGGCGGATAGAGAAGGATGTACGGCTTTGCATTGGGCCGCGATCAGAGGGAAGGCCGAAGCCGCGCATATATTGGCTTTATGTGGGGGTGAGGATATTTTGAAATCGAGAGATGCCGATGGGAACACGCCTGCACAGTTGGCCATGGAAAAAGGCCATAAAAGCCTATCGAACATGTTAACGAATCAGTTATTGACTAATCAAGAGGGGAAGACGTGGTGGTCAAGAAACGGCATGGCCGCAGGATGTTTAGCGATCGTTTTAGGTTTAACGTTAATGTTCGTGAATAACATTGTCGTCGGACCTATTGGGACGACTTCTCCCGATGTTGCAGTAGCTGCATGGTCATGGATGGTTGTTCTTTTTGCTCTGATTGGTTTGGTATTCTTTTGGAGAGTAGCGAACTCGGACCCTGGCTTTGTCTCCACGAGAGCGCAATTAGCAGCGGCGAGAAAAAAGAACTCTTTAATAAATAATAATGACATTGAAAAAGGCGGCGTAATAATATCTAGTTCTAATAACAATAATAATAACAGCGACAAAAACAATAATAATAATAATAATAAAGAAGAGTTGAAATGGCTCGACCATCCAGAGTTATGGGCCGGTAATTGGGAACGTCTATGCGTGACTTGTAAAATCGTGAAACCGGCTGGGACTAAGCATTGTCAAGTCGCAAAACGATGCGTTAGACGATTTGATCATTACTGCCCATGGATGGGGAACACGATCGGCGCGAAAAACCATCGCGACTTTGTGATTTTCTTATTATTAGAAACGGCCGCGATGATCATCGCTTTAATAGTCGCCGTATTCCGAATCTGGGAAGAATCGCCTACGGAGAAACAAGCCTCGAAGACTGGCGTCTTATTCTTCGTCGCTGGCGATTTATCGGTCTTAATCCCAGTATTGCTATTATCCGGTTCTCAACTCGCGCAAGTCGCGCGTAACATAACCACGAACGAACTAATGAACCTACACAGGTATACGTATTTAAGAAACTCTGACGGCACGTTTCATAACCCGTTCGATAGAGGCGTGTTCAAGAACTTCGTCGCTTTTTTCTTCGTCGATCCGAGCAGGCGATTGCGCGAGTTTGAAGAAAAAGCCGACTTCCGAGTCTCGAACAACATCAACGTAAGTACTACGGATGCGCTCGTTTAACTGTACGGCGTCTTGTAATTTAAATTAATGTCATTATACGTACAAATAATATCCGTAAATTATAGGCACTAGAGCGTTTAGGGTGTCGTGACTTTTGAGAAAAAAAAATTCCAACCGTTTTGCTTCAAAAGAAAAAGACTTTTCGAGCGCGTCTTAAGAGAAAGAGCGAGACGATTAAGACAGCGAGAGCTCGCACTCACCTGCGACCAACCTTTTTTCTTTCTCTCTCTCTTAATCTCTTCTCGATACAGACGAGAGCGTGAGAGACATAAAAGAGGATTCGTTGTGTTCGATTCTGTTTTTTTTATATCCGCGATATTTATTCAACGACTAGAAATCAGAGCACGACGCACATGTTTACTACTTCTTGTACGAACGCTGCTCGCGCGAATACTTTGCAAATCGCGATTGCGATGAGAAAACAAAAGCAATCATCATCGCGCTCGATCGTTACTGGTTCTTCCTGCAGAGCTTGTGCGACCGAGGCGAGCGTGAAAGCGCCTCCAAGGCGAAACATTGGAGTGAAGAAAGAGATATGCGCGCCACGAAAAGTCGCCAAGAAGCAGCAGAAGAAGAAACGAGGTCGTGGAGATGATGGACCAGGGGGGCCTTTAGAGGAAGATCCGGGCATGTTCGATGAAGAAGAGGACGAGGAAGGCGATGTCGATGATGGAGACGACGGCGGTTCGGACGACGTAAGAAACGGTAGAGGAGGCGACGGCGGTCGCGGCGACGACGAGAACGACGACGACGACGATTTTATCGAACGATTTGAGGAAATTCTCGCTAGATTAGAACATAACTATCAAAATTTGGAGTATTCATCGAGAGCTGTTGATCCGTATACGAATTTAAACGGCCTTAGCGGCGAGTTATCGTTAATTTGGACCTGCGGTTCGGCTTTGGCGTATTTTTCGGCGACGAAACATTTTCTCGAGAAATGTTTCCTTGTTGAGCCGTTTTTGAAATCAGATGAGAATAATCTCGTGACGGTAATGGCTTGAAAGGATTGCCATGTTATGAAACCACTTATAAGCACTGAAAGAAGATGAAGCGTGAGTGTATATTGGATATTGTATTATTATTATTGACCCACGTCCTCGTGCGTGTGTTTAGTACTAAAAGAAAGAGAAGAAAAGGAAAGAACAGAGAGAAAGAGAGAGAGAGAGGGACTACTATACTACTATAAAGAAAATTTTTGTGTGTGTACGTGTTGTAATATTATTTGCGTGTGTTTATTATATAAAATTCATTCTAGTTATGACTATCTAATCTTATTTTATTACTACTATTTCTTTTGTCTATCTTTCACTTTTTGACGGAGTCGATCGCGAGTACTCATACTCCCGCGATGTAACGTCGTCGTTTCTTCAACTTCTTTTTCTCCCAATTCGATTTGACCAAAACGCGCGTCCATTTCTGTACCTTTCGAGTTCTGAATAGCATCTTTTGATTCCAAAAAGAACATCAAATCTCTATTCATCTGTTCCAACTCGACTATTTTATCTTCGAGCGCTTTTATTTTCTCATTTTCTTTCGATTTTGTTGTTAACTTCGTCTTATCGTCGCGAGCTGCGTTCGCGTCGGCGAGAAGTTGTTCGTTGAGTTGACTCAAAAACGTGTTTTCTTCTTCGAGTCTTATCAATCGTTTCTCGGCTTCTGAGGCTCGTTTTGTGGCCACGCGTAACTTAGTCGCTTGCTCCGAGACGACCGAAACACGTTTCAAAGCTTCGTCTTTATCGGCCGATACGTCTAAAAGGAGCTTTTCGTAATGTTGCCGTTGCCCTTCGAGTTGGGATATTAACAAGCGGTCGTATTCATTAGCGACATTATCGAGCTTCGATGCGACTAAAGCTTCGGATAGCTCTGGATCCTCTTGGTATCCTCCTTCTCCTCCGCCGGGACCTTCGACTACTCTATTATTATTCTGTGCCAGTCTCGAAGACGAAGATGAAAAAGAAGACGACGACTGATTATTACTACCATTATTATTATTCTTCTCGTTCGGTGTCAATTCGACTAAACCGTGTTTACCTTGAATCAATCTATGAACGAATTGATCGCGCGAGTAATCCCACACTCGCCCGGTTCCAATTTCTAACGAATAACAATGACCGCTTTCAGTCCAATGCGCGACCGCGTGCCGGTTTTCATACCTCCCGCATCCTACGGCTCCACATATTAAGCACGACCATAACGAATTCGTGCACTCGCAACTTTCGCACTTCGTCTCGTTCGCTCGTCGTCCGTTTATTTTTTCATCCATCGCGTCGCTCGAGAATCTACACACAGGACACGCTCCGCTCACGCCATTTTGAACGCATCCGGAATGAAAAGAGTGCCCACAAGACGTGGTCAAAATCCCCGAAACGTCGGAATCTAAACGGTCTAAACATACTGGACAACTCGAAGGCAGTTCGACCATATCCGCTGAAACTACGTCGTCGCCAAGGCTACTACTACCTTCCTCTTCTCCATAACTCACTCGTTTCACGAACAAACACTTACATATATCTTCCCCGTTTAATTCCGAAAACTTCTGTAAATTAAAGTTCTGCACGAACTCTTCCGCGCTATCTTCGTTCCTAAACGCGATTATGACCGCGTCATGCGTTCTCTCGATCCCGGCTTCCTCCGCGCAGACGATCCTGAACTCTAAAACGGTCTCTAAACAGGATTGGAAGTAACGACATATGTCCGATGTCGAAAACGTCCTCGGCACGAACGGCACGCACACGATCTTCGTCTTCGTCTTCGTCGCCTTTTCGTCATCTCGCTCGTCTTCGTCCGACCGCGTTCGATCACCGCTTACTCTGAACAGTCGTAAGCGCCCTTTCGTTCTCTGCGCCTTCTTCGTCGAACTGCCGGTCGTGAACTCAAAGTACTCGCACTGCCCTGCCGAATCCTGTTCATGGCTCGCACTGGCACCAGTATTGCAAGTATCTACGCGGCAGTAGAACAACGACATTCGATCGATATCGATTGAAGAGATCTTGCTTCTCGCGAGTGTAACCGCTTTTACTGTCTTTTGGCCAAAACCGGAACAGCTGCTTACTACAAAGATATCGTAACTATCACAGCGTATAGGAACGACGTAGTTACGAGTAACGACAACTCGCACTACTCTCACTCACACTACTCTCACGTTTGTTCCCAGAACGAATCGATCTTCTTTTTTATCTCGTTCCGATTCACTCGTGCATCTCGTGCTCGCGAGTTTACCGACGTTGTTTGGATATCTTTCCCGAGCTTTCGATTTCGAATTGGAAACGCGTTTTATCGATTGAAGTATTCGTTCGTTCAAAACCGTTTTCTGATACCAACACTCGTCAAAAGAACGAAGAAGAAGAAGAAGAAGAGCTCATCGAACTACTACTTCGAGCGTTTACTTTAACAGAGTTCTCTTTTCGTTCGTTCTTTTACTTTTCAGTGGAGCTTTTTTCCGAATTGGATCAGTCTTTCAACAAACAAACAAACTCGTTTCGATTTTGTTTTGGTCACTTTAAAACACGTTTAGTGAACGAAATTAAAATCGATTGTAAACGAAAACAGGGATTAAGAGAGAGAGAGAGATTAAGAGTCGAATCGAGCAACGTTTACTTCGAAACTGATCCGAATCCTGGAACGCGCGTATCCGATCGTACGCGTAAAGTAAATCTCGAACGTTTTAAAAGTATTTAGGGAAGAAAAAGCGGCGGCAATCGATCGAAACAGGAATACATCGGACGAAGAAGAGGAGGAGATAAGGAAAGTATTCTCGATCACAAAAACGAGTTTAAGTGACGAAGCGAGGGAGACGACGACGGCGACGACGACGAGTTCTTTATAAATATTCGTGTGCGGCGTGATGACGCAGCAATCGGTGTTAATGAACGCCGTGCTCGAACACTCCAGGTTTTTCGATAGACTCGTGAATGGAATACCGGCAAAGTACTACGTCGCGGGCGCGGATGCGCGAGTGGGCAACGATGACGACGACGACGATGCGCAACAAGCGACAGCTGGGAACAGGTTTCAGAGACAGAAACCGTCAGAGAAGGCCGAGAGGAAGAAGAAAATGAAGGAGCAATCGAGAGAGGCGAAGAGGAGGAAACTTGATCCGAGTCGTTGCGTGACGGCTATTGAGGCGCAGACTTATGCGACGACGACGACGACGACGGAGAAGAAGATGAAGAAGGAGAGGAATGGGGATGAAAGCGACCGCGACGCAGAAGGTGACGAGGATGCTCTAGCCAACGTAGAGAAAGAAGAAGAAGAAGAGGAAGAGGATTCGAGCGATGACGAAGATGATGATAAGAACGAGCGAAATACTAATAATGAAGCAGAAGCGTTGACGAAGAGTAATTCTAGTAATATTAATATTAATAATAGTAATAATAATAAGTTGTTTGGGGATATGATCATCGACGCTAAAACGCCTACGCAACTTGAGAAGAGCGAACGATTGGAGGCGTTGAGAAAACGTTTGGAGAAGAAAATACAAGACTCGCGAGAGCGAAGGAAAGCTTCAGAGCACGAGAAGAAAGCGATGAGTGCGAAGAATTGGAGAGAAGAGAGAGAGAAGTCGAAATTGGAGAAGAAAGAGAGAGAGAAACGAATGAAGAAAATCGTAGACGCAAAGAAGAGAAATAACAATAACACAAACGACGCGCAAACGAAACCGGGAGGCGATAAACAACAACGAGCGGATAACAATAACACTACTCGCGACAACGACAACGACAACGACGATAATAACAATAATAATAAAAAGTTCCCAAAGATGAACTTATCGTTCGGAAACGTCGACGTCGATGAAGCCATCAGATTTGGAGGAAAAAACGGAAAGAAGAAGAAGGAAACCAAAAAAGACTTGCTCTCGAAAGCGCTTAGACGCGAAAAAGATTTAGCAGACGCCGGAGGCGATACGACGAAAGAAGGTAAACGCGTCGCCGAAAAACACGCATGGGAAGCGTCCCTCAAACGCGCGAGGGGCGAAAAAGTCCTCGACGACCCGAAACTCCTACGCAAATCGGTCAAACGCGAAGAGAAGAAGAAACAAAAGAGTAAAGAAAAGTGGCAGGAGCGCACGAAAACGGTCGACGAAGCGAATAAGCAAAAGAAGACAAAACGTAAAGAAAACATCAAGAAGAAAGCGGATGAGAAGATCGAGAAGAACATTGATAGGAGAGAAAAGAAGCGTAATCGTCCAGGATTCGAAGGTCGCAGTTCGTCCATGATTAACTAACTATGTCACGATAGATTTTTGTTTACGCGCACGTACAGTACGTTTTTTATCACACCACTAAAAAAGCTAATATTATGTTAAAATGCTCTCAAAGTTGTTTCTCTACTTATTCGAATTAGTTTTGCATACAGTACATACTCACACACTACTAATCTCAATATAATCATCTATCATTATCATCATATACTCACTGAGTTGGACAAGCTTCTGTCAACACGCCTCTCCATGCGACTGAGACAATTGCGCGTTGTGGAGAAGGAGGACGTTGAACGAACGAACCAGGTCAAGGTCTCGCGAATTGTCCACATTTGTTCTATCATATGGAAGTGACTCCTCTGTTTCATAATCGATTGAGGAAAGCAGCCGCCGAGTCGTACGGAGAAAAGCTTCCACCATTCAATCCATTCGTCGGCTTGAGAGATTTCCATAGAATAGAATAAACCTGGACAATGCGCGAGACATTGAAGCTTGAACAAAATCAAAGGCTAAAGATGAAGGCTGAGTTGACACTCATCAACATACCCTGTACGCCGGGACATTTTTGTACCAATTCTCGCAGATTTCTACATTTTTACGTCAATATCTCTTTTATCGTGCGGAATGATTGATGTTGCTTCGTATCTTCCGCACGATAAAAGAGATATTGACGTGCCAGTTAACAACGCTGTTGCGGAGGAGAAAACTTTTGAAGCCGGTTTCAACGTAATGTCTCAAAGGCTGAAGGATCCGTGGAACAAAATTCTAAAGAAACAGCTAAACAGTAAGTTGATTCAATACGTCCGAAGGGTGAAAACGCGAGATGAGGCGAACGAGTTCTTTCTTTTTCCTATCGAACTCCTCCAGGTCTTGAAAGAACTCGTTCGCCTCATCTTGCGTTTTCACCCTTCTGACATATTTAATCACTTTCTGTTTTGCTGTTTCTTTAGTATTTTGTTCCACGGATCCTTCAGCCTTTGCGATATTGACGTGAAAGCTGTAGAAATCTGAAAGAATTGGTACTAAAATGTCCCGGCGTACAGCGTATCTCCACGCGCGTCGACTCAGCCTTCATCTTTTTGCCTTTGCTCTCGTTCACCTCGATCGCTCGTTTAACATCCTCCTTCTCCATAACGAGGATTTCTCGCGCACTGCTCTACTATCGATATAATCATCTATGACTGTTACTGCCGTGGCCAAGGAAGAATTTTAACACGTCGCCTCCACACTCCCTTAACGTCTTCAACACGTACACACTGGCAGTGAAATTACCACCGATCATCATCGCGCAGGTCCACGCGATCGCCTGCGCCCTCGATTGTTCTCTGAACCAAATCCACATCGAAAAAATCGTAAATCCGACGTACAGGTCGATCAACGAAGTTACTCCCCAAGGCATCCCTAAAATTGCTTTCAATTGCTCAGATCCAGATCCGTTACCGATCGAATACGAAATCGTACAGAACATAGCCATAGCGCCGACTGTTGATACTACTAACGCGATCGCATGCGCTTGATCTGAGAATTGTTGTGTTTGTGATTGCTTCGGTAACATCTTATCCGTCACATCCATCGTTTTTTTTTAAAGTTTTATATCTACTCTGTGACGTTTTTTACCATCAAGCAGATCAAAAATCATATCAAAAAAGAAGCTCATTTAACGTTTACTAGTACGACGTCGAGACATTTTTAAAGTTCTTTCTCACTCGACAACCCCTGAATCCATGGTTTTGCGTGCGCACGTGCAGACACTCGTCCTTTTCCCTCCTCGCGCGAGAGCGAGCTTCTTTCGTCTTTTTTGACGAAGGATCATTCGAGAGGGCGCTCTAAGCGCACGACGAGGCCGTCGAACTTCGTCTCAGTTCTCGCGCAGGCGCGTAACGCGTCCAGGAACGTTCTAGAGTTACGATCGAATTCGACAGCGATTGATTCGACGAGTTCGAGAAAATCCTCGAGACGTTCTTCGGTATCGTCGTAGTCCAAGGCGTCCGAGGATTCGTCCACTCGTAGTTTTCGTTCGTCAGTCGTGCGGCTACGGAGTTCGTTCGATTTATCAAAGTCTTCGCAAGCAGTCGCGAGTTTGGATAAAGATGCGAGGACTCGTTCGTAGTGTTCGAGTAACGTTGGTCGGAGAAGCATGGACTCGCGCGCGGTCGCTTCGAGGAAATCCGAGTGCGATTTTATGACCTCGTCCGCGGACGACGACGACGACGAAGCTTTTCGTCCGCTTTCGAATATCTCGCTTTCCATTTTCATCCAGTTTGGCTCGATGACTTCTGATGTTAAGTAATGGAGGACGTTTTGAATCATACTTATTGCCCTTTGTGCGGTCCAATGTGCGGCATTCGCGTGCGTGAAGACGTCTTTTGTGAGAAAGTGTTCTTCTTCTTCTTCTTCTTCTTCATCTTCTTCGTGTTCGTTGTAATGGTCCATTTTTCTAAGTTTCTCTCTTTCGGCGGGGAATACGCGTAATTTCTTATGAAGTCTTCGGAGAGTCGCCCAAGTTTCACACGCCTTCCTTTCCATCAACTTCGCTCGGAACAAATGCTTAAAAAGCACTTGGTATTTTGCAATTGAACTTTTAGAGAGAACAACGTTAGCAGGAAAATTTGTTTTGAAATCGAGCGAAAACGCTTCCAAGCCTAACTCGACATCGTTCGACTTACTCTTCTCGACGATGCACGTGATATCTTCGTGGTATTTGAACTCAGCCGCTGACGAATTTTTTATTGCAATTTCGAGAGCCTCTTTAAGCCTTTGTTCGTCGCAAAACTTTGAAGGTTTCATGAGCTCTTCGATCGAGTTAAACGGCGAATCGAAAAATTGCGCGAGATAATCACCTTGAGCGAGTAAAAACGTCGCCTTGACAATGCGTAACTTGTTGCGAATATCGCCACGGACTATTAAATCGTCATAAAACAATTTATTCGACACGTCATGGCTTTCTCGAACAAATTCTGGGACGTTGGCAAACGATGCGATTTGTTTCTTCTCGTTTAAAGAAACCACATAATCCATCGTGTTCATCTCTCGAAGCGCATTGACATATTTTCCCGCATTCAATGCATACATTTTAGACGTCTCATCCAAGAACCAAGGCGTTGGTTCTCTCGGAACGTATTTCTGCGTCCAATATGCGTTGTTCTCGAATCTATCAGAGAGTGACTCTGGTTTTAATCGCGCGTTTTGAACGACAAAAAACTCTTCGTAAGTATCGTTTTCGCAATCGCCTTCTAACATCCATTTTTCTAAGCGTCTTAAATATGGTTTTGCCGTTGCATTTTCGAGACGCATTAACAAACGTTCGGAGTTCGAATCACCACCAGAATTGATTTTCATTTGCCTAAGGATATTCAAAAGTTTACCGCCCTTCTCGTTTTCGCACGCGAAGGATACAGAAGCTAATAACCGAAGCGCTTCAGCCGCCGGTCGCGCGTAAAAATACGCCGATTGTAAACTCAAATCACGATTGTTTCTTTTGCGCTCTAATTGCGTAATCATGCGCTCCCAATCATCTACTAATTCTCGAATTTCAGTCGCCAACGCTTTGCTTGTTTGTCCTATGTTATTATCGTTCAATCCACCACCGTAAAGAGTTTTCTCTACAAAGCGAGTACACGCGAATGCGTCTTCGCACATCGGCAACATTCTTCCCAATAATTCCCGCAAACTTGGTTCACAACCGCTTTCGCATTCAAACTTTACTATTTTATTCTCATTTATTCTATTTCCATACGTTGCTGATTGCACGTTTTTAGCTGATCGTCTCGCGGTTACGTATCGACCATCGAGTCCAAGCGCAGCGTGTAAAAAATCATCCAAAAGTAACAACTCTTGTTCAGCCGTAGAGCGAGAGGCTAAAGGGATCGCATCAACATCGCGTTCGTATTCTATGCCTAAAAAGTCACTCGTTAAATACAATCGTTTTGATTCGCCACTGCTATTCCAACTTGGAAATAGTGGTTTCAGAGTCGACGTCGTCGACGTCGTCGAGGCAAGAACTGAAACATTTCGTGCGCTTCTCTCCGAAGCTTTTTCTTTGTTGTCAACTACTTCTACAACATCTACGTCTCCTTTTTCTTTTTCTTTCGCGCTAGCTTTTTCTCTATCACTATCACTATCTAAAATCTTCATTTCTTTCAACGCTTTCAAAACTGAAGACGGTGCCGCTCGATGATGATTATTATTACCCTCCTTCTCCGCCGTCGCTTTATCGTCGACGCGTGTTTTATGAACAACGTCGTCGTCCCCTTTTATTATTACAACTTTCCTCCTTAAAGAAGGCGGTGATTTCGTCGATATCATTAACACGTCGTCGTTCATCGCAGATTTTCCCCTCAAATTCCCTTTCAAAGCTTCCTTCAACTCCTCATCAACGGCAATCTTCGCCACGACGGCGTTGAACCTATCGAGCTCTGGCACGCAAGCGCTCGCTCTCAAGCTTTCGTATAAACGCTCATACTTCTCCGCGTTCCCTAGATCTCTCGCTCGTTCGCTTAAACAGCGCTTACTTTGCTCTCTTACCCCTCTCGTCACTGAGAATTCCGATATCATGTTCGCCAAAACGGCCGCCGACGTCTCCGCGTACCTGTTCCTCGCTCCCTCCGCGGTCTCTGCGGTGAAACCATCGCTTGCCATGAACGACCCGATCCCGAGCGCTTCGCATATTTTATTCACGCTAGGCCTCACGCGCTGCTTCATTACATCTTTCTCGGTCATCATCGCGCTATTATCTACTGTAGACTCTGATCCTGAATCAATAGATCGATCGAGCTGGCCACTGATCATCGCATCACTCTGTACCTTTCTCTCTCTCTTTGTTCTAAAAATTGCACTCGTGCACTTCGGTCAACGCTTGCGCAAATTCGCTTTTGTCTATTTGAACTTCGATGGGACCGCTGGGTATCTCACGCTCTCACTTTACACACAAAACACGCGCACAACACACGCGCACACACGCGCTACTACTACTTCTACTACTTCTACTACGCGGTTTTGGTAATTGGTTTGTTCCAATTATGATCCGTGCTCTGCGCAAAGTGAGTTGGCAGCCTAGGATTGAACTCTCTTTTAATTTAAAAGCATCGATGCAATCAAAAACCCAGTACCTTCAAAATTTATTCATGGAACGGCTTTAGAAATTGCTACTACTACTGCTCTCTCTTTCACTCGCGCTAGCGGTCTGATTAATCGCGAAGAAGTGAATTAAATAAATGCTACGCGTTTACTTTTTTGTGGAAAACGAATTCGAACGGGAAATTTCCCAAGCCAACATCAGCAGAAGAAAATAAATTTCAGCACATCAGCAGTAGGGAAAACCATAGGGAAAACCATAGGGAAAACCATAGGGAAAACCAGTTCCCTCGTTAAGAAAGAGAAAAGCGGCACAAAAAAAGGAAGGAAAGGAAAACAAAAATGGTACGCTTACTAATCGATTCGTTCGTTCAAGTCACGAAGACTTTAACTGCTCGCGCGCGCGCGAATGAAGAGTGTATTTTCTTTGGTGGTTTACGTATCGTTTCGTTGATTTGATCGTCGCGCGAGATGGTTTCCTCTCGCTTTGGAAGAACGTACTCGCGCGCTGTTTGGGACGAAATGGCGAAAGTAGGGCGAGACGCGAGATTGAGCGGATTCGCGTTGGAAGACGCGCGCGAGGGTTGAAATATGCGCGAGAGTTCGTAAGCGCGCGAAGGATGTATTTGTTGATACGATTCCGCGCGTGTTTGCGTGTGTGTGCGCATGCGTTGATATCGTATGAGGCCGACAAGCGGCGCGCAATCGTTTTTTTTCTCTCCCTTCAAAGGAAGAGGTCTTTTTGC
>Ga0302126_10001816_pt1 | contig 12608 bp, 9 predicted proteins | sample CB4_20m_MG_FD_203108 | JGI IMG/M metagenome (GOLD analysis project Ga0302126, IMG submission 203108) | Marine microbial communities from Western Arctic Ocean, Canada - CB4_20m | ecosystem: Environmental > Aquatic > Marine > Oceanic | place: Canada: Western Arctic Ocean | collected 2017-09-24 | reverse complement strand
CCACAAATATTTCACAACTCGCTAGCATGCACTCGAGGTGAACCAACAAATGGGTGTTTCTGAGCTTGTAGTGGAATCGCGTTTGCCTGCGGGCAATGTCGGTTAGATCTAAACCGACATCGATATTCCAGTGGCCATGATCGCATCTCAGTCGGATTCTGAGTGAATTGCAATGTTGCAACTAACAACGTTAGTTGCAATGAAATCGAAGTTTCCGAGCTTGTAGTGGAATCGCATTTGCCTGCGGCCCCGAGTCGGGTGCATATTCCAGTGAAATTTCAGTTTTCATTATCCCGAGTCACAATCGCCAGCGGAGCTGATGGGTCCGGGCTAGTACGCAGTGAATTCTTGAGTCGCCGCAGCGCTTCAGACTTACTATTGCCTTGCCGTGTGTATGCTACCAGTCGCCACATCAACTTTGCACGGCTCATGGTTCCAAGTTCATCATCCGTAAGCTTAGCCGCTTGCTTCTCTGCCCAACTCGACCCATCCAGTATCGACTTCCACTTGCCGTTCACCTCCTGCATCCTCGGTATAGTGTTCTCAGCCGAGAGCTTCTTTGACAGTCCAGCCTTGCTACGACCAGCAAGATACTCTGTTTCCATTTCAGGAATCACAAGCAGCTCTTCTCGCTTGAAACTACCTTCCAGTGGCTCCCCCGTCGTTTGCTCGAGCTTGTACGCATAGCTCAGATTGGAGGTGTCGCCGCCGCGCTTGTTGCGCTGCCGCACACGGAACACGGTCTCACTCCATCGCGGTTCAAACTTCTTCTTGCCTCTCAGAGATGCCTTCTGCGTTGCCAGATTCACCAATCTTACTGCTGTGCCCACCTGAATCTTCCGTGACGACTCCACAATCTGCTTTGCCTCGGCACGCTTCTTCTCATCCTCCGTTCGTTTCTCTAACTTGGCCTGCTCGGCCGGCGTCAGGTCGGCAGGGGCTTCATCCGGTGGATTCAAGTAGTACTTCATCGCCTCGTTTGGTGTAAGCCCGGTGGTTGACACGCGTTCATTGTTAATCGCAGCGGTGATCTTTGCAAGCAACTCGATCCAGCCCTTGTCGGTGATGAACTTCTGCGCTTTGGACCGCTTGATGGTGCCGTGCAGTGCCTGAACCGCCTGACGGATGTGCTGCAAGATGTTGCTGTTCATTCTTTCCACGAATGCCGCCTGGTTCGGCGCTGATGCCAAGTTGTAGCGGCTTTCGATGCGGCTGGCCTTCAGAGCAAACGGCCTGCTGCCCTTCAGCCGACTGCCGAGGCCTTCGCGCAGCTCGGATGCAGGGAGCGTCACCTCATGCACCACGTCCTCAAACGAGGCGCCCGTGCGCTTGAACTCAGATCCGCCGTCCGTGCGGCATTTGAGCACGTGCACGAGTGTGCCGTCTGCATTGAACACATTCTTCTCATTGTCAGCGCTGTATGCGAGCGGACCGGACCTGAGCTCATTGAGCATCTTCTGCAGCCCATTCGATGTAAGCGCCGCGGTCACGGACTTTCCACTGCGAATCTCCGTCCATACGTATCGCGTGTACGGGTCGACGATGACCTGACAATGCTGTTGCTTCTTACCCGCCTTACCGCCATAGTCACCAAACATCAGTGTGTCGAGCTGCAAGATGGCCAGGGGGCGCTGCGGCAGGTCAAACGGCACGTAATCCCGCGGTGCCTTTGGTATCCGGAAGAGCTGGTTAGCTTCAAACGAAGCCAGGTACTTGCGCAGCTGTCGATTGCTCACCCCGAACCACGGCTGTGCATCGGGTGTCGCCTCAGCCTTGCGGCCGAGCAAATCCCAGAGCTTGCCAGCACCGACGAAGTGACCGTCATCGTAGTAGAGACCATCAATGGCCTGCCGCTGCTCCGGAGTCAGTCCAAACGGCCGGTCGGGCACTGCATCCGGCGCGAGCTCATCCTCCGTCACCTCAATTGCGACCGCGTTTGCACCCTTCGGCGGCTCCGCGGGCACCTCCTCGCGGTTGGTTCCCGACGGCAGCAGCGACTGCTCCGTGACCTTGATCGTGCTGTTGCTCAGATCGCCAGGAAAGTCAACCTCGACCTCCTGCGACTTGGCCTTACCCGTCGGCTTCTTCACCGATTCGACGATCCCGCGATAGAAGCCCGGCTTCCAGGTGCCCACCCCTGCTTCGGGCTTGTTGAAGAAGACGTCGAGGGCCATCCCGGGCTCCAGTGGGAACTGCGTGCGCGCCGCAAGCCCGCCGACCTGGTCTTCACTCTCCCATTTGTCCGGCTCCCAGCCGTCCATGGGCCTTTAGTGTACGTCATACAGTAAATATCGATGGACGCGGACCAGCTGCTCGCCGCATACGCCGCCGCCGTCGCCGGCCGGCTCGGCAGTAACGAGACGACCAGCACATCGCAGCTGGGGGGGTACGGTGAGCGGCACTTTCACCGAATGCAATTCCTGGGAGTGTTCCCCGCCGATGTGGAGCCGCCGCGCACCAAGCATCGAAGCTTCTTCATCCAGAACACCCAGCCGTCGTCCGAGAAGGGTGAACACTGGACTGCAATCGGCCGCGAGCCCGGGCGCCCAGACCTCTTCTTCGACAGCTACGGCCGCAAGCCTGGCCCGGGCTGGATGCCGCACCTCACCGGCGCTGCAACTACGGACCCAGACCTCAACCAGCGGCTCGACTCGACCCGGTGCGGTCAGATTAGTCTCGGATGGGGGCACGTGTTTCTCGCCCACGGCTACGATGTGGCCCAGCAGTGCTGACACTATATTGTGGTAGTACCAGTAAAGCTCACGGCCATGGCGCGCAAGACGATGACCCGGGCGGACATGATTGCACTGCTCAAATCTCGCGGGCAGAAGGGTGCACTGAGCAAGTTCACCAAAGCCAAGCTGAAGAAGCTGCTGGATGACACGGCACCGCCGGGAGACGCACCCGCGCCCTCCGACCGGCCCTCTGGAGACCTCGAGCTGGAGCCCGACGAGCACCAAAGCGGCGGTCACTACTTTGGCAAGCAGGGCACGACGCGAGGCAAGGGAAAGCACACGCACGAGAAGTCCAGCTGGCCGTCGCAGGGCGGCTCGGGCGCCGCTCACGGCTACCGCGACTTCATGAAGAAGAACCTCAAGCAGCACGGTGGTTCCATGCAGAAGGCCGCTGCGGCGTACCGCGCGCAGAAGGGTGACGGTGCAAAGGGTGACGACGGTGACGGGCACGACGGTGAGAAACCGAAGCAGAGCGGCGGTCACTATGCGACCACCAAGGGCACGCCGGCAAAGGGCGATGCGAGCAAGTATAAACACTCGCACTCCAGCGATAATCCCGCCGCGGGCAAGGCGGCCGCTCCGGCTCCGGCTCCGGCTCCGGCTCCGGCTCCGGCTCCGGCTCCGGCTACTCCGAAGCCGACGCCGACGCCAAAGCCGAAGCCGAAGCCAAAGGCCGCGGCGGCAAGGCCAAAGAAGACGCAGGCGAAGGCCGACAACTCGATCTTTGATACGCTCGAGCAGACGAGCGCCAAGGCAAAGGCGGCCGAAGCGGCCGCAAAGGCAAAGCGCAAGAGTGCTCTGGCCGCCAAAGCACCGAAGAGCAAGGCGGCCAAAGCCGCAGCCCCGCCGAAGAAGGCCGCGAGCGCCAAGACCCTGAGCCCGCGGCAGAAGACCAAGAACGCCAAGGCCCGGCTCAGGGCGGGCGGGTACTCGAACGCGTGGCTCAAGTTTAAGGATGAGGCGTTTGCAGCCGGCATCTTTGACCTCAGCAAGATCAGTTCGAATTACAAGCGCGTGAACGAGCTGAAGAAGCGGGACGAATACGACGCCCAGAACGCCGCCGACGATAGGGAGATGGCGCGGGGCGAGCTGGACGAGCAGCAGCAGGCCGCGACGGCGCCCGCGCGTGCCGCGATAAAGAAGCTCGGCAAGATTCCGAAGAAGGGCCAGGGCGGCAGGGGCCTGGCGAGCGACTCCGACAGTGACGATGACGAGCAGCACGGTGATGGCTTCCTGGACGACATCGAGGGCGCGTACCACAGCACCAAGACGTGGGTCGGGCGCGCGGCGGGCAAGGTGAAGAAGGGATACGACGACACGGAAGCGTACGTGGACAAGCACCCGATGCTCCACGACCTGCAGGACGGCGCCCTCGCCATTGGTGCCGTCGCACTGGCGTCGACGGGGGTCGGTGCGCTCGCGGAGCTCGGCGTCGGAGCGGAGGCGGCCGCGGCCACCGCCGAGGCGGGCGAGGTGACGTTTGGCACCGACACGGCGGCCAACATCCGGGCGCTGGACGAGGCCGGCGAGGGCGGCGAGGACGCCGCGGCCAGCGAGGAGCCGCAGACGTTCCGACAGAAGCTGGCCTCGAAGCTCCCTGGCACCAAAGAGGTCATCACAGGCCTCGCGGTCGGCGACGCACAGAACGAGCTGAGAGACGCGGAGGACGGACCGCCGGCCCCGGCCCCGGCCCCGGCGCCGGGGCCGGGGCCGACTCCGCCGCCGGCGCTCCCGCCGGGCTACTTTGAGCACATGCACGACGCCGAGAACTACATGGCCAACCAGCAGGCGCTGTCCGGGCACGACGGCCCGCAGCCTTACCTGAACCCGTGGTACAGCTAGTTATTTCTGTCGCGAGTAGAAACAAGGCAGGCCGCGATGAGCAGCATCTTTGACGCAATCGACGAGGGCGACGATCCGTTCGGCACGGAGCCGACGGCGTACGACCTGCACGTGGCCCGGGCGCGCGAGGAGCGGCAGCTTCAGGCGCAGGTGCGCAAGTACGGTGACAACGAGATGCGGGTGGAGCCCAAGGTGGCGGTGGGGAGCGGCGGCGCACTGAGCACGGAGCCGTTCGAGAGGTCGTACCAGCTCCGGATGCCTGGCAGCGCGGCCCGGAAATCTGAAAGCACGGACCCGCTCCGGAGCTTGATGAAGGCCATGAACATTACTGGAAGTAAACGCACGGGCGCGGAGAGTACTGGCAATAAAGATGCACGCAAGGTAGGAAAGGACCCGCCGCAACATGGATCGGGGCTCCAGTTTAAAGGCAGCGGTCGACCCCCGCGGGGTAGTGCCGATCGACAACCCGCAGAAGTCGAGTCACGGGAGTCCGCCTGAGGGCTGCCACGGTCTGTGCCTGCCCAACCCAGCGCGCGCGGCGTTCATCGGCGGCGTGAGCAGCGGCAAGACGAACGCGCTCATCTGCGCGGCGGCTCACTGCCACAGCTGGTCGCCGTTCAAGCACGTCTACCTGATGTCGCCCAACAACGAGACGACGCGGGCGGGCGAGTACGGCATCCTGGACGAGGTGACGTGCCTCGACAGCTTCCCGGAGGTGGGGTACTTTGCAGGCCGGGCCGGCCGCTCGCTGCTCATCATCGACGACCTGAGCTGGGCGCTCTCCAAGCGCGGCAGCCCCTCGCAGTACGAGCTCGCCGACCGCATCTGCGGCCACGTCAGCTCGCACCACGAGGGCGGCCTCAGCATCTTTGTCGCGCAGCAGACGCACACCGGCATCCCGCCCAACATCCGCCGCCTGATGTCGCACTGGTTCCTCTTCCCGCGCCGCATCGCGGTGGACAGCATCGGGCACATTGCCAAGAGCTGCATGCTCGAGAAGGCGACGCTGCGCAAATGCTTCGACTTCTGCGAGGGGCCGTACGACTTCCTCCTCGTGGAGAACATCCCGGTGGAGCACCGCGGCCGGGTGCGCCTCAACGGGTGGAGGGGCGTGAAAGGCCTGCTGTGACGCACAACGCACGTGAGGCCTGCACGTGAAAGGCCTTTCACGTGATCCATTGATCTATTTATGGTCGCCGGCGTTTGGGCACCGTCGGCCAGCCAGCCAGCCAGCCAGCCGGCGCGTCTCACGGCTGGGTTTCTTTTCTCCGGCACCTAGTAAACCGGCAGCACCCAGGCACCATGACCGACGTTTTCTCAGCCCCCAAGATCGGCTCGCCGCGCGCGATCGGCTCGCGCTACGGCAACACGAGCGGCACCAGCACGGACATCATCTATCCCGTCTCGAAGCTCGTCGGCGGGCAGTTTCAGAGCGGGCGCACGCTGGAGTTCAACTGGAAGTCGGACAAGCACCGCTTCTGGCTGCCGCGCTCGACGCGCCTCGTCGTGCACTACGAGGCCAAGTTCGGCGAGGTGGACTCGACATGCAACGACGCCTCGGTCGGCCCCGCGTCCAGCGCCGGCGCCCGCCCGTCCAAGACGATCCGCTTCGCGGCCATGCCCAACACCTCGCTGTTCGGCACCGGCCAGGCCCGCTTCGTGCAGAACAGCGTCGTCGTGGACAACACGAACCACATGTACGACCAGGCGATGGTCCAGCTGCTCAACACGCAGAACCAGGAGGGCCCGAGCACCAGCGGCAGCAACATGCTGACGTCGCTGCGCAAGGACTCCGGCCTGCCGACCAGCTCCCACTTTCTGGGCTCGCAGAAGGACTCCAGCGAGGAGGGCTTCGCGATGCTGCCGGTCGTGCAGGCGCCGTACCGCCAGGACGAGCATAATACGTCGGGGACGAAGAAGACCGCGATCACCGCCAGCACGCCGCTGGGCGCGCTGAACGACGCGAGCGCCACCGACGGCTCGCGCGAGATCACGATCTTGGTCAAGTCCGGCGGCGCCTCCGGCCAGGCCACCTTTGTGGTGGACGGCGAGTTCGCCGGCGTGATCAAGGTCGACGACTCGGTGGAGGTGGTCGCGGCGGGAGCAAACAGCACCTCGCTAGCCACCAGCCCGACCACCGTGGCGTCGATGTCGAAGCCCGCCGGTAACGGCGACGTGACCGTCACCCTGGCCCACAACTTCGCGACCGGCAACTGCGAGGCGGGCGTGACATCGCTCAAGTTCACCGGCACGACCGACGCGCTCGCCAAGCTCAAGCTGGCGACGTTTGCAAAGGGCTTTGCGGTCAAGGTGAAGGGCGACACGTTCAAGAACACCACGCCCAACCCGAAGAACCAGATCCTGCAGCAGGGCTACGTGCCGCTCACCAACAGCAGCACGTGCCAGGTCTCCGAGCCGGTGATGCTGCCCACCTGGCAGCACAACTACGCGATCGGCCCGTCCGACATGTCGCTCTTCCTCTCCATCTCGCCCGACTGGCAGAAGCACATCATGTACGACCACTCCGGCCAGTACGGCGCGCTCGACGGCGTGATGAACACCGACGGCGCCAGCGGCGACCGGCTGCCCACGAACATCCCCGCGCGCACCGTAGCTCTACGAATCGCGGAGGTGAGCCTCCACGTGGCGTACGTGCACCCGTCCGAGGCCTACATTCCTCCCTCCATCTCCATTCGCTACAGCCCGATCCAGGTGGTGACGCGCCAGCTGCAGGACAAGGCGGTGCAGGAGACGTTCGTGGTCCCGCCGTCGACAAAGAGTGTGATGATCTTCATGCGCCAGTCCTTCTCGCACCTGTGCGTGGACCGGGAGGAGCTCTCGCTCGCCGGCGCCGGCATCAACGTCATGGGCAAGAAGGAGACCCAGAGCGACGACGCCTTCCAGAACGGCCGCTTCCAGTACGACAACCAACTGCTCAACATTGACGCGGAGACCGACCCGCGCCTGAAGCGCAACCTCGGCAGTGGTGCCGACGACGTGGGCGCCGCCGACGCCGGCAACAACATCGAGCTGACGCGGCCGTACGCCTTCCAGAGCCTGCAGTGCCAGCTGGGGTCGAGCATCCAGCCCCGGGAGATGCTCACGGACATGAACCCGCAGGAGGGCAAGATGAGCCGCGCCTGGCAGCTCTACACCGAGTTCGTCGGCCGGAGCCAGGGCTTCCGGGGCAGCGTGATGAGCTACAGCGAGTTCTGCGGCTACGCCAACGCCAACTACTCCTCCGGGCCGGGCGCTGGAGATCGCGGAAGTTTCTTCCTCTTCAATCTCCAGCGCAAGCCGGGCGAGCTGGCGACGGACCTCCAGATCCGGGGTACGCTGCTGGGCGACCCCCGGGTGGACGCGAAGCAGGAGATGGTGGTGGTGGCCGTGAGCGACTCCATCTACAACATCGGGTGGCAGAGCCCGTCCGAAACCCCGGTGCTCACCCAGGTGGCGCCGATCGTGGGCTAGAGCCCCGCACACATAATCCGTACGCACAGTAATAAAGGCAGGCGTGATGTCCTTCATTGAGAACCATTTCTCCGAGCTATCCGGCACCGTGACCGTGACGCCCGCCCGCCCGCGGCGCCGCGAGGCCAATGTGCAACAGCGCGTCGCCGTCATCGAGGCGCTCGAGCGCAGCGTCGGCCCCGAGCGAGCCGAGCGCATCGAGCGCGCGGTCGCGTCGAGCGGAGGCAGGGGCCTGTCGCCGACGGACCGCGCCGCCTATATCAAGGCCGAGAATGCCGTCGAGGGCGAGGACGAGACGGTGTCTCGGGTGGACGACTCTGGCTCCGAGCTCTTTGCCACGCCGAACGACCCGCGGCGGCTCATGGCCACCGATCGCCGGGGCAACGTCACTCTGCAGGCGCCCCGGGGGCTGTCGGGCTTGCTTGGCAGCGCGGCAAGCCTCATCCTGGGGACTTCCAACACGGCTTCCGCCGAGCGCGTCGCCCGACTGAGTTACGGCCCGGGCGGTCCACCTGTGCGCCCCACACCTGAATCTGATTCGGTGGGCACGGTGGGCACGTCTGATTCAGGCACGCCTGATTCAAGCACGTCTGATTCAACGGCCACCCAGCTTCTATTTACGACGCCCGGGCCCGGGAGAGCCGCGGGCGCGGCAACCCCCGGGGCGTCGGCGTCCACCATCCTGCCCTCCTTCGGCGACGTCTCGTCTGTCGACGGCCCGGGCCCGAGCGCAGGCTCGCCGACGCTCGACGGCTCCTCCGCAAACGCCACCGAGCTCGAGCGCATGCGTGGCTCCATCGAGCGCCTCACGACCCAGGTCAACTCCGGGAGGGGGGTGCTGGCGACAGCGAGCCGCGGCTTGAAGGGCGCCAGCCCGGACGAGCGCGTCCAGCTTCTCGGCACGCTGCAGGACGACCCCGAGCTGCAGAAGCTGGTCCGGGCGGGCCTGATGGACTGGGACGACATCATGCGCCCCAATCCGGCCAAGGGCAGCGAGGGGCACGTGGCGGGCGTCGACGCCGGCACGCCCGTGATCGACGACAAGAAGCTCGCGGCGCTGCAGTCCAGGCTCGGCACGGCGGCGCAGAAGCAGGCCAACGACCTCACCCGCGTGCAGCAGGTGGTGGAGCGACGGCGCACGACCGCGGGCGCCGTCCCGGCAGCCGCGGGGGCGTTCTACCCCGGCCTCAAGGTGTGGACGCCGGCGGCGTTTGCGCCGCCCATTCCGCCGGGCCGTCGTTAGAAAGATGTGTGGTGGATGCCAAAGCGAGCATGGCCGGCACCGGCGCGCAGACTTACACGCTGCAGCTCAACTCGGCGACCGCCGAGAAGACCTCGTCGACGAACGAGGAGTACCGGCTGCAGCTGACGCCGCCGATCTCATGCCCGTTCATGGCCGCGCCGCGGACCATGCTGGAGAGCCTGGCCTTTACAAACTGCTTCAGCAATATCGACAAGGAGCGCTACGGGAACCAGAGCCTGACGCTCAAGTGGAACCCGTACTACGAGCAGGCCTCGCCGTACACACCGCAGCGCACGGAGAAGACGGTGACGGTGGAGATCCCCGACGGGCATTACACGATCGACACTCTGGAGCAGGTGGTGGCGGAGGTGCTCTACAAGGAGACGCACAACGGCACACCGGCGATTACCCAAGCCTCGACGCTGTGGGACGACATGAACGTCCTGGCGGGCCTGAAGCCCAGCCCGGCCGACCTGCCGTTTACGCTGGCGGGGTCCGGCGCGCAGCACGGCGACAGCCTGGCGGTGACGGTGCTGCCGCCGCAGCACCTGGTCGGTAGCGCGATCGCGCACGCCAACATCCCCGCCGGCACAAAGATCGGCAAGATTACGGGCCCCGCCGCGAGCCCAGTCACCGGGGAGCTGGGCCGCATCTTTCTGTCTCAGTCCATCCCGGGCGCCGGCAAATTCACCGGGCACGTGACGGTCACCCCGATCGGCGTTGCCGACAGCGACTTTCGTGGCTTTGGCGCCGCGCAGATCGCGTACCCATCGCTGAACGAGGCGTCTGGCTGGGGCACGGCGCTCTCGTTCGAGGAGATGCAGATGGTGGCGATGACGGCGGGGGCCGCGGCCAACACGGTCGCCCAGGACTTTGCACACACGTCTCAGAACAGCAGCACCACCGCACAGAGCCAACGGGCCCTGCGACCCATCCAGCTCATGCCGAACAAGGTGACCAACAAGCTGCAGATCATCGTCGCCGTGCCGCACGTGCAGGTGGACGCGTCATCGACACTGTTCAGCGGCACACTAGGCGTGACGCAGTGGACATCGACCGAGCAGAACATGTTTAAGACGGCCGCGGTAAAGGACCGCGTTCCGTGGACGGCGGTCGAGCCGGCCAAGCTGCTGCGGAACCGGAGCATCGAGTTCCACTGCCCCTCGCTCGTCAATAGCAGCTACGACCAGCACGGGCGCATGCAGGGGGCACAGCTGGCATCGATCCCGATCCAGGTGCCGGCCAATGACGTTCAGGTCTGGTCGGCGAGCTATGACAACAGTGTCCCGTGCGCCGTTCACGGCGGCACGGTCGACTCCCTCGCCTTCTACCTCACCAACCAGGACAACGAGCGGCTCTCCTTCCAGAAGACGTCGTTCCAGGCCACGATTCGGCTATATTGGGCTGATCCCGTACCGCCGCCGGTCGGCTCAGCCGGCGCCGAGGCAGAGGAGGCATTCGGCCTGCGCGACGTCAAGTATATCTAGACGGAACACAAAGCTGATGAAGCGCCAGCGGGCCGACCTGGACGATGATCCCGTGCACGAAATTGGGCGTCTCACCACGCGCATCACCGAGCTGCAGGGCGCTGTAGCGTCGGCACAGGCCGAGCTGGAAGGCCTCATCGCATCCGGTCGGATCAACTCCGAACGGGGCAGGGAGCTGCTACGCCTGGGCCATGCCAACCAGCAGAGCATACGTCAGGTTACGGCCCGGCAGCGCGCTGCGATGGTCAACGCTCGGTCCGAGGCCTCCCCGTTCCCCGCCGCCGGGCCTCCGGCGAGTCAGGCCGGCAGTGGCTTCGACATTGGCACAATTAAGGAACTGAGCAAACGGGTGCGCAAGGGCGTGCCGGCGGACAAGCGGGGCCGATCGGCGATGTACGCGGACGTGCTTGCGCTGATCAACAGCTTCTACCCGGACGACGGCGCGGCGTGGCGGCGCACGGCGGAGCTGCTTCCGACGGGGCGGCTCGAGAGCGGTGCTACGTACTTGCCCGCCTCGACGATTGGCAAGGCGCTGCGGGTGATGCTCGCCGACGACCGCACGCGGCTCAACGGCCTCATGCTCGTGCAGCGCATTGCCAAGCTGTCCGGGTCGCTAAACCAGGACTACCGGCCGGTGCTGCGGAGACTCAGCGAGGCGTTTGGCTTCCCTCTGGATATTGCTGACGCAAGCAAGGGCACGTGGGACCTGATAGACGTGACGGACGAGGGCGGCATTGCAGTGCGCAAGTCGACTACGCGAAAGCGCGATCAAGAGGGCGACGCAGAGCTGCTGCTCAACTTTGCCCGGAACGCAGGGGATGCATCGGAGGATGCGCAGACAGGCGGTGCAATATTCCTACCCAACCGACCGATGGGCGATTTCCACCCCGCATACGACGAGGCAGGGGAGGCCGACGGCAGCTCGGACGAGGAAGACTTTGACGCGTGGGCTGACGAACACATTGACAGCGATGAGGAGCTGGACGATGATGACCGGGAGGCCCTGAAGAAGATCGCGCGGGCCGAGAGGCGCAAGTACACTCCCAGTGAAGAGGCCCTGAGCCAGTTGCGCGCGCAGGTGACCGAGGTAGACCGCGATATCGGTCGGCTCGCGAGTCAGCCCCAATCGAGCAGCATGTTTGACAGTGCTGCCCTCCGGTTTGGGGCGCCAGACGTGCCGGGCGGGTTGAGGTACGATCGCCGACCATGGAGGCCTGGTGACACGCAGGACTATGATCATCCCGAGATGGACCATCCAGTGTACGACACCCAGGTATGGGGGGTGATGCAAGATCTCCTCCGCCGTAAGCAATCCATCTTGAAGGACATCGGCGTCGTGGAGACGCGCGACTACCCTGGCTACGCCGACACCGGGATCCACCCAAAGATTGACGTCCCACGGCAGCGTGAGCTCTGGGCGGAGATGACCGCGAGGGCCGCCGCGAAGCAAGAGGAGCTCGATGCACCGCGGCGGGTGCCGCAGGGAGTCTTCCTGGCACGGCAGAGAATGCTGCCGCAGTACAGCGGGCCAGTCACGAAGAAGGCACGCGCGGGCGCCGACCAGGCGGGCGACGGTGCGATGCAGTCGGGCGGCGGTGCGGGCTTCGATCACCGCGGCAGGTCCGCACAGCAGCAGGTGATTGCCGGGTCCGGGCGCCCTGGTGCGCCGCCGGGCTGGCACTACATGAGCACCGGCGTGATGATGAGGGATGCAGACTAAATAGGCTGTGCTGATGCAAGACGGTTAATCTCACGGCTCCGGCTCCGGCTCCGGCTCCGGCTCCGGCTCCGGCTCGTGCAGTGCTGGTGACGGTGGCTCGGCTGGGTCCA
>Ga0302126_10001815_pt1 | contig 12609 bp, 8 predicted proteins | sample CB4_20m_MG_FD_203108 | JGI IMG/M metagenome (GOLD analysis project Ga0302126, IMG submission 203108) | Marine microbial communities from Western Arctic Ocean, Canada - CB4_20m | ecosystem: Environmental > Aquatic > Marine > Oceanic | place: Canada: Western Arctic Ocean | collected 2017-09-24 | reverse complement strand
AGTGACTTCTTTGTCTAACAACTAGATATGATAACCCCCGTCTACGGGGAGGCAATGACCGGTTATGTATCCAGCTTTAGAGGATGCAAGGAAAACTGCCGTATGTGCGACTTCTTCTGGGTACCCAAACCTTTTTAACGCCAAGGTATTAAGAACAGATTCATGCCATGCATCATCAAAAAATGTATTATTTTCCTCTCTTAGGCGATGAAAAATTCCTGTATCTATGACCCCAAGCGCAATTGAGTTAGCTCTTACTCCATTTTTACCTTCCTCTTTAGCGATACCTTTCAGCAGATGTTCAATTGTAGCCTTTGGTGCAACTGATAAAACATCGCCCTGGGGATACTTGAAAAGACCGGCTGAACTAATAAAGACCATCGAACCCTCGGACGCTCGAAGATGCGGCAAACTAGACTTAACGAGGTTAAAGAAACCGTTTACATCTGCATCCATAACACTTTTCCATAACTCAATATCTATCTCGCTAATAAACTTTTGAGGGATATCAAAGCCTGCCGCATTAACGATGGTATTGATGGATCCAAATTTATCAATGAGCTCATCCATGACCGAATTAACTGAATCGGGTTTCTTATTATCCATGTGAAAAATCTCAACGCCTTTATTAATTTCATTAGCAATATCTAAAGCGGCTTGTTCATTTTTGAAATAGGTAATTGCAACTTTGGCTCCAGCTTTTGCAAATTCTTTAGCGCACAATGAACCAATGCCACCGCTACCACCAACAATTAACACACACCCTGTTTGAAAATTCTTATCAATCATTTAAAGTTTTTCTCCATTAATGAGGTATCTCCTAGCGCAGCACCTAGCTGAGTAACAAATTGCGCAGCATAGACACCATTTATTACTCTATGATCATAACTCAAGGATAGCGGTAGAAACTCTCGAGATTCAAATCCATTATTTTTAGCAACTACTTTAGCAAAAGTTTTAGAGAGCCCAAGAATCCCTACCTCTGGAGGATTGATAATGGGTGTAAAGAATTTCCCTCCTATCGCACCTAACGAGCTAATGGTAAAAGAAGCTCCTTTCAGATCTGAAATCTTTAGCTTTCTCGTTTTTGCTGCACTTGCAAGCATTGCAATTTCTTCAGCGATATTCACGATTGATTTCTCTTGAACATTCTTAATATTTGGAACAATCAAACCCTCTGGAGTGTCAACGGCTATGCCCATGTTTACATAATTTTTAATAACTATTTTTTCAAGGCCCTGATCTAAGGAGCTATTGAGCATTGGAAATTCTTCTAGCACCTCTGCGGTAACCTTAGCGATAAAAGCTAGCGGGGAGATTTTAAGTTCATGCTTGGTGTTGAGTTGATATCTTAAACCAAGAAGCTCGGACAGATCGCATTCATCATGCTGGGTAACATGTGGGATATTAATCCAAGACGTATGAAGGTTAGTTAAAGAAGATTTTTGAAATTTTGATAATGGCTGTTCTTTGACAGAGCCCCATTTTGAATAATCAATGTTAGGTTGAGTGAAAGTGAAAGTGAAAGTGAATGTGCTATTACTTTCAGCGCTCAGACGAGCTTTAACAAAAGCATGTAAATCTTCTTTCTGAATTCTATTCTTGGGTCCTGAGGGTGCTACAAAGGAAAGCTGAATCCCAAACTCTCTGGCCAACTTTCTTACTGCGGGACCAGCATAAAAAGATCCCTGGTTGATAGAATCTTGGGGTGGCGAACCTATTATCGGTTGCTCAATAGCCTCCTCTAACCTATTAAGTGTCTGAGGAATCTCTGGGGTAATAGCAGAATCTATGGCTGGCTTCTGCGCATCAATAGAAGGCTCATCTGCATCACCTTCAATCTCTAAAAATGGTGAGCCTGCGCTCACTTTGTCTCCAATAGACACTTTAATTTCAAGCACCATACCCCCCAGAGAGGTTGGTATTTCCATCGCAGCCTTATCAGACTCCAAAACAATAATAGGATCTTCTTCGCTAACAATATCCCCAGGTTTAACGCAAATTTCTATGACTTCTACATCTTCAGCTTCTCCTAAATCCGGTATGTTTAATACTTGAGTGCTCATTAAACCTCCCAGGGATTTGGCTTGGCAGGATTAACCTTGAGCTTTTTATAAATTTTATTAATCTCTGTTTTGGTCATTGAACCTTTTTTAAATAAAGCATAAGCAGCCATTCGAGCGATATTATTTGCATCTATTTCAAAAAACTCTCTTAGCTTTTCTCTGGAATCACTTCGACCGTAACCATCAGTTCCAAGTGTATAAAATGGAGCTTTGATGTAGCTACGAATTTGTTCAGGATAGGCTCGCATATAATCAGTCGAGGCTATAACTGGAATGGATTCATTGCTCAAGCATTGCTCAACATAACTTACTTTTGATAGGAGATCAGGATTAAGCTCATTAAACCGCTGCTTATCGATGCCATCTTTTCTGAGCATATTGAAACTTGTAACACTCCATACCTCTGCCGCAATCCCAATAGAGCTTAAAATCTCTACAGCTTTTACAGATTCGTTTAAAATTGATCCTGAGCCAAGCAAAATAACCTGATGCTCTTTGTTTGCAACGAGTCGGTACATCCCTTTAATAATTCCCTCATCGCAACCCTTAGGCTTACGAGGCTGCTCATAGTTTTCATTGGTTACAGTAATGTAATAGTAGTAATTCTCTAACTCTACAAACATTTTTTGAATACCGTGCTGAAAGATTGCTGCAAGTTCGTAAGCATAAGCAGGATCATAAGAAAGGCAATTTGGGATAGTGGCCGAAAAAAGATGGCTGTGGCCGTCTTGATGCTGAAGACCTTCTCCATTCAGCGTTGTTCTGCCGGATGTTGCACCAATAAGAAAACCTTTAGCCTGTGAATCCCCTGCCGCCCATGCCAGGTCATGAATTCTTTGAAAGCCAAACATAGAATAAAAAAGATAGATTGGAACCATTGGAAGGTCATAATTTGAGTAGGCTGTAGCCAATGCAATCCATGCAGAAAATGCACCTGATTCATTAATGCCTTCTTCAAGCATGACACCATCCTTTGATTCCTTGTACCACATGACCTGGTCCGCATCTTCAGGTTTATATTTTTGACCTTCAGAAGAGTAAATGCCTATCTGCCTAAATAGCCCCTCCATGCCAAAGGTTCTAGCTTCGTCAGGAACGATGGGTACTATATGTTGTCCAATTTTTTTATCCTTAATGACATCGGTCATCATGCGAACAAAGGACATGGTAGAAGATACTTTTTTGCCATCTGAACCAGTGACATATTTCTTAAAAATATTAGCGTCTGGCATGCTTAACTTTTTAAGGTGTTGACGTCTTCTTGGTATTGGCCCACCTAGACCTTCTCGTGTTTTTAATAAGTATTGAATTTCAGGAGAATCTTTAGCTGGCCTGACATACGGTAATTGCTCGATATCATCATCTGACACAGGTATATCAAATTTATCTCTAAAAGACTTGATATTGTCTAGAGTCAATTTTTTAACTTGATGCGTTGTATTGTCAGCTTCTCGTGAACCAGTCCCGTAGCCCTTTGTAGTCAAAGCAAGAATTACGGTAGGTGCGCCCTTAGAGTTCACTGCCTTATAATAAGCTGCATAAACTTTATAAGGATCGTGACCTCCTCGATTTAATTTGTAAATATCCTCATCTGTTAGATCTTCTACCATCTCCAATACATCTGGATCTTGACCAAAAAATTTCTCTCTGGTGTAGGCGCCGCCCTTCGCTTTAAAATTTTGGAGCTCTCCGTCAACAACTGCATCCATTAATTCTTGCAATTTTCCCTCTTTATCTCTTGCAAAAATTGGATCCCATTGTCTTCCCCATACAACCTTAATAACATTCCAGCCTGAGCCCCTAAATTCTCTTTCAAGCTCATGAATAATCTTATTATTTCCTCGAACAGGACCATCAAGCCTCTGGAGATTGCAATTAATGACAAAAATGAGGTTCTCAAGCTTTTCTCGTCCTGCCAGCCCGATAGCTCCCTTGGATTCAGGCTCATCCATCTCGCCATCGCCACAAAATACCCAAACCTTACGATTATTTCGCGGTGCAAGACCTCTAGCAGAAAGATATCTCATAATATTTGCCTGATAAATTCCCATGATTGGGCCCAAGCCCATTGAAACTGTAGGGAATTGCCAATACGCAGGCATTAGCCAGGGATGAGGATAGGATGAGATTCCCGGCTTATCTACCTCGCGTCTAAAATTATCAAGATCTTCTTCAGAAAAATATCCCTCCAAAAAACTTCTTGCGTATATGCCAGGCGATGAGTGGCCTTGAAAATAAATTAAATCCTCTTGATTATTTTTTGAACCTTGAAAAAAATAATTAAAGCCAATGTCGTATAAAGTTGCTGAGGATGAGAAAGTGGAGATATGGCCTCCTAGATCATCGGCAGATTTATTGGCACGTAACACCATGACCAAGGCATTCCACCTAATAAGAGATCTAATTCTTCTCTCCATAAAAAGATTTCCAGGCATTTTTGCTTCTTCCTGAGGAGGAATTGTATTTTTAAATGAGCTTACTAAATTTTCTAAAGGGACAACCCCAGAAGAAGAAAGCTTTAAAATAAGTCGATTAATTAATAACGATGCTTGCTCTTCGCCATGCTGCTCTACTACGTCAGCTAACGCTGAGAACCATTCTGCTTTTTCAAGTTCACTTATATTAAATTGAACCATCCTTTTCCACCCTTCCATCTTGGATTTTATAATAATAATTGCAGCTATCAATCGCACTAAGCCTATGGGCAATTATAACTACCGTAATAGAAGGAGGGAGTGAAGCGATGGCATCTTTGATGGCTTGCTCAGAATCTATATCCAAAGAACTAGTTGCTTCATCAAGGAAGATAATCTCTGGCTGTATAATCAAAGCTCTGGCTAGAGCAAGTCGCTGTTTCTGACCCCCAGATAATTTATTTCCTAGATATCCGACATCCGTGTCAATTCCATTGGGCATAAGAGAGATAAAGCGATCACAATTTGCCATACTTAAAGAGTGAGTTAGCTCAGTTTCTGAAGCATTTGGATTGGCCCATAATAGATTTTGACGAATGGTAGCATCCAGCAAGTTTGATTCCTGAGGCACATATCCAACTTTTTGCCTGTATGAGTTTATATCGTATTGATCAATAGCCACTCCATCTAATAAAAAATTTCCACTTGAAGGGAGATATAAGCCCATCAAAATATCCATCAGTGTTGACTTGCCAGATCCGGACTCACCAATAATTGCAGTCCTGGATCCTCGTTTAATTTTTATAGATACCTCATCTAGAACATTATTTTTATCTGGATAAGCAAATGAAATATTTTTCAGCTCAATTTCTGTTACAAGTTTTTGAAATTCCTTAGAGCCTGATTGCTCCTCGTAAAGGCCAGCCTGTAATGTAAGTGACTCAATTTGATTAAAAGAGGGTATGGAACCAATGACGCTGTTGTAATTAGTAAGAAACGATCCAACTACAGGCATTAATCTAAAAAATGAAAATAAAATCATGGACATGGACGTCAGGGTTTCGCCCTGATTAAGACCAATATACATAGTCAGAATGGCACAGCCCATACCCAACGGAACAAAGAAAGTTGAGATTGCAAACACTAAGCTCTTAAACTTTACTGCAACGTCCGCATGATCTCCATAAAGATTATTAAATACCTGGTTCACTTGCCCCTGCTTAGCAAAAACTAAGATTACCTTGGACAGGGAAAGGGTTTCATTCAAAAATCCTGCAACATTATTTGCAGTTAAGGTATTTTGCTTTCCCAAAGATGTAATAAATTTTTGAGCCAATAAAAATGGGAGGTATGTCAGTACTGCGAATGCAATAAACATTATGGTTAATTTAATAGATATGTAAAAAGGGAGAATTAAAAAAATTAAGCCTTGGAATGTATTTGCAAACAAAGTGGCAAAATGCCCTATAGCATCTCCCACCCTATCTGAATCTTTCTGAAATGAATTTAAGATCTCGCCTCGATTTGCCTCTGAAAAGAAGGTATATCGAGCCTTAAAAAAAGACTGTATCGTGTTAGAGAGAATGTTCTTGACTAATTTGAACTTGATTAACAAAACAAAGTGCTGTGAAAGCCATGAAAAAAATGCTGCAAATAACATAGAAGCAATAAAAAAACTGAATGCTATAAACAAAGGGTCTAATTCGAAGGGAGCACTAGAAATTAAAAATGCAGTTACCTCAGAAAAATTTTCTGCCTCAACTTTTAGCAATAAATCAGTTACCGGTGCAATCGCAAAAACAGATAGAGAATTCCCAATTGCTTGAACAATAATAGAGAGAGATAGCATTATAAAATATTTAGGATATTTTTTGCAGTAAAAAAGGAAAATTTTAGCTATATGGTTCATGAATATGCTTCTTTCAGTGTAAGTAAGAAATAGTTGTTTATTTTCTTGGACTAATTTTAAGCTAAATAAACATTAAATAGCTATTTATAAAATATTTAATTGGGGCTTTTTAGTTTGCAACTTTAATGTGCAACAAAATATCTAGTTATATTATTCGCAAACTCAAAATATTAATGCGTCGGCATTGAAAAAATCTCTAGAAATCAAGAAATATCTAGTTTAATATTAATAGTATTCACTCCTATTAATATTAAGGCTAAATTATTTTATGAAATTCTCTTATCACCCGAGTATGTGCAACCCTGCTTATTATCTTGAGCTAGGAAAGGCAGCTGAGGCAGCTGGCTTCAATACAATTACATTTCCTGATAGTATTTGCTACCCCAAAGAATGCGATTCAACATATCCTTATAATGATGATGGGAGTAGAGATTTTTTAGATGGTGTACCTTTCCTTGAGCCCTTCTCAATCATACCTGCAATTGCTGCTGTGACTGAAAAATTAGAATTTTCAACATCAGTGTATAAGTTAGCACCAAGACAGGCTGTCACGACTGCAAAATTTATAACAACATTAGGTGTGATGACTAATAATAGATTTCATTTTGGGGTTGGTGTAAGTCCTTGGTATGAAGATTTTCTAGCAACCGGAGAGCGTTGGGAAAAAAGAGGTAAAAGAATGGATGAGCAGATAGATATTTTAAAAGGACTCATGAACGGTGAGTATTTTTCTTACAAGGGAGAATTTTATGATATTCCTGAATTAAAGCTTTGCCCTGCCCCAACTAAACCAGTCCCTATTCTTATTGGCGGTCATTCAAAACCAGCATTAAGGCGTGCTGCAAGGGTTGGTGATGGTTGGATTAGTGCTGGCCTTAGCCTTGGGGAGACAAAGAGCTTAATTGATCAAATTAATTCTTTTAGGGAGGACTTCGGAACAATGAATCATCCTAACTATCAATTCCAGGTAATGGGAGAGGCAGCATATTCTCCAGATGGAGTTAAGCAATTAGAAGATTTGGGAGCCACAGAGGTAATTGTTGCATTTAGGAATACCTATGAAGGTGGTGCTGATGAAAGAACTTTGGAAGGAATGATTGCTGAAATAAACTGGTATGCAGAAGAAGTCATTAATAAATCAAGATAATATTCTTACCATGAATTTTGGTCGGGATGGCCGGATTTGAACCGACGACCACCTCACCCCCAGCGAGGTGCGCTACCAAACTGCGCTACATCCCGAAATCTTGATTCTAGAAAATAAAAAATTATAAATATTACCGTAGTTTTTAAGACTCTTTTCGTATCGTAAAATAGAATTAGAGTTAGCAATATAGTTTTAAATTTAAACATACATTAACTAATAGGTTCAGTTTTACAAGTTAATTCCATAAGTAATAACCGAAAATGGTTGTTTTAATTGGATCATAGCTATAAAATGATTTTTCTTGAATGTTGCTAATAAATGAAAACATCAAGAATGTTGTATTATTACACTGTTATATGTAATATTAATGTTTAACATAGTTGAGAAATCAATAAAATTAATAGGGAATGACTCATGGCGAAACTAAGAAACAAATTTAGATACTTACTAGGAGCAATATTTTTGAGTAATGTCTCAACAGCTATAGCACAAGAGCAAGAAGACGCAGCTACGAAAGATGCTCCAAAAAGTGCTGGAACTGAAGAGCAAGCATCCAATGCAGCCTCAGGCTCACTTAGTGCTGGAGCAATTGCAGCGGCAGTAGCAGCAGCAGCAGCACTTGCAGTATTATCTGACGATGATGATAGTGCTCCATTGCCTGCGCCAACGCCTGCACCAACGCCTGCACCAACGCCTGCACCAACGCCTGCACCAACGCCTGCACCAACGCCTGCACCAACGCCTGCACCAACGCCTGCTCCGACACAAATAGAAGAGTACGTAACTGAAATCAATACTATAAGCACAGGCACTGCAACTGCTACACAAACAGGAACTGCAACAGCTACTGCAACCCAAACTGCCACAGCTACTGCAACCCAAACCGCCACAGCTACTGCAACCCAAACTGCAACAGCTACAGCTACTGCAACGCAAACTGCTACAGCTACGCAAACAGGAACTGCAACATCAACTGCTACAGAAACTTTTGGAGTGGCTGGATCAACGGCTACAAGATTTGCTGACGTTGAAGTAGAAAATGAAGTAGAGGTTGAAGTAGAAGTAGAGGTTGAGGTTGAAGTAGAAAATGAAGTTGAGGTTGAAGTTGAGGTTGAAGTGGAACAAGAGATCATTGAAGAACTAGAACAAGTTGTTGAAGTGGTCGAAGAGATTATAGTAGATACCACATCAACTGGTACAGCCACAACAACTGCCACAAGAACAATACAACCGTAATCTAAAAAAGAATTTAAAAAAGCCAGTTACATAACTGGCTTTTTTTTGTCTATCTTTTACTTGTAGTAAAAATTTATTTTAATCTCTGCTTCATTGGGATGGATGCTTTGAGAAGACCTGATAACCATCTTAGATTCCGTATCAAACCAATATAAGTTCCTAACGCTCCACTTAATTTCAGGCATGGAAAGAAACTCTTCTATAAACAAGGTCTCCTTAACCCCATCTAGGAAGTCAATGTTTTGGACCTTGAATCCATCATATTGAGAAATTACAGTAGCAGAATAAAGGCTGGGATTGGAGAAATCTACAAGCGAGCTAAACGTTGAGTTTAAATTAGCTAAAATGGACTCATCTTGAGGATAATTAAGAAAAAGGATATCGTTATCAAAACCAATGGTCTTAATAATCTTTCCATTAATAGTAAAAATACTTATTTTATCAGCTGAGACCCAATGCATTACATTCTCATTCGAGCCTGCCAAGACTAGAATCGCAGGGGCTCTCTTACCAATTTTAATTTTAGCGAAGGAGTATGGTAAATTTTTCTCAAAACTCTTGGTAATCTTTGTGTCAGGGGCGCCTATTATCAGGTCTTGAGCAAGTATTTTTGTATCTTCAAAACTAATAAAATTACTACAGGATGAGATTATGGTGATGAGCGCTATAATTTTTAATCTAGTCATACCAATCGTCCATATTTTTATTAACATTGTACAAAGACCCCTGGTCAGTAACACCATATAGATCAAAACCTGTTAGCATTTTTGCTGCCCCATCTCTAGTCACTGGTCTCATGCCAAAATGAGAAAGGGATCTGGAGTGATTTTTAGAAAAACCTTCGAGAGGAAATGTTATGTAAAATCCCTTATCGAAACTGCCTTCACCAAACTCTTCTTTGCTAATATCAGTAATTGAAGCAAATGCTCCCATTCTAAGCCCACTCTTGAATTCACGAGAAATATCAACCGTGAAGCCAGAATCACCAGCAAGATACCTCCCTCCTGATATTTTGGATAGAATACGAGAGTGCGGCTCCATATAGTAAAGAGAAATATGGCCAGTATCCATGCTATATTCTTTGAATCCAAACTTTTGATTGTAACTTCTCTGCATAGCATGGTAGGCCTCTACTCCTATTGCCCAATTCTTATCAAACGGTCGAAATAAAATTTCACCTCCATATCCTCCAAACATTTCCTCAAAAATTCCAGCAGAAACCTTTGTATATATACTCTGCCGCGGATTACCAAAATAATTAAATTGCATTCTTGTGATGCCAAATTCTTGGCCTTCCTTTAAATACTCAATTATGTCTGTTCTCACATGAGGCAAGACACTATCAGATCCTTGCTCCAGCACTTGAAATGTATCTGTGACACCGGCTCTAACAATAGACTGAAGATTAAAATTTCTATTCATTAAGAGTTCAAACTCTCCAGTTATATTTAAGCCGCCTGCAAAAAAACGATCCGCGCCTCCAATATGAGTCTGTATATTTGGGCCAAGCTGATAAAATAATTTGGGAAAGTTAGATTTTGGCTGAAACTCGTGATTTGAAATAGAGTCAAATGATTGCGTTAACTCTAGATGAGAGCCTAAAGATTTATAATCACCTTTATCCTTATATGCATTAAATATATCTCTTTCAACTTTTACTTGAGTTAATTCAAAACGGCTATTTAAGGAGGTTATTTCGAAGGCACTAACATTGGGGGGTGATATGTCGTCAAGCAGCCTCAATGCTCTTCCATATGCTCTAGGGTAGCTAATGTGTTTATTTTGTGCAAATGATATTTGAAGCGTAGTATTGTCAACTAGATTTGCTGATCTCAGTGAATACTTTTCCTCATTGAAATACTTTAATGCACTAAGGTATAAATATCTTTTATCCTGAGTTACATTTTGTAAAGATTTTTTTCTAGGAATACCTTTGTAGCTATCAAGCTGTGAAAGTTTAGTATTTTTCTTTCCATAGTTATTTGAAAATGAAAAACCAAGTTGAACCTCATGACCTCTTACAAAGCCTGCATATAACTTAAAAAATTTTGAGTGTGAATATGTTAAGCCATAATTTATTTTTGTTTTTTGAGGCTGAGAGGTGAAACCCTCTAACTCATAATTAGTAGAATCATACTCAATTTTTAATCTTAGACCTTTGATAAAGGATGCGTGGTACTCATATCCAGAGAATATACCTATATTCTTGCCTCTAAAGAAAGTGGTGGTGGAGAATTCACCACCTTTTCCACCTTTCTCCTGAAATCCTTGCCTACTATCAAATGAGCTACTTAATTTGGCTAATGGATTGCCAAAAGATGAATTGTTTAAATTGCCCCAACCTAGTCCAAATGTGAAATCTGCATTTTTAAGATACTTACTTGCCACGAAGTACTCTGAGGAAAATAGACCAGTGCCGCCAATATCTCGCAATCCCAATGAAAGCTCAGGGATATAATAACTTTCTTTGAGCAATCTGAACTTCACATCTATACCTTTATCTTTGTATGTCTGATTACCACTAAATAAATAGCTATCGCTATATAGCTGATTGCTAATATCGGTATATTGATAGATAGCTTCCATCCAATCAAAAGGATGCATAATCAGGGAAATACGCTGATAAGGTGAGAATTGTGAGAAATTGAGACTTACCGACCCCTCATCCAGCATTCTAGCTGAAGGCATTTGAATTATTCCAGTAGTACCATAACTAGAAAAACCAGGTTCCTGAGATGGATAAAGATAATCATAAACAGATGATTGAGCGCTATAAGGCAGAATCAAGATGACCCAAGCAAGAATTTTAATGCGATAGGTCAATCTTCCGAATTACTTAGTTTGTGTTGGTAATACTATTAATACTGGCCAAAGTAATCGAGAGGCTTGCTAGAATAGGAGAAACAGCTTCTATCAAACTAAACCCGTTAAGAGGCCTAGCTTGTCTTGGTACAATAATAGTAGAGCCCGGCAAAATACTATTTTGATTCATAAATAGTCCTCTTTTCGGAATGCTGGCCTTACCATTTGGAAGTATGTAGTATGTTTTGTTATTATCAGCATAGTCTTTATAACCTCCAGCAAGCTCAACATAATCATCTATGGAGAATTTAGGGTTATATGGAACTGTGACCGGATTGAGTACACTGCCATAGATGGTAACAACATCGTTTCGTTTAGGTATAAAGATCGCATCTCCTGGTTGAAGCGTTATATTAAGCTGAGGATTCTTTCTTAAGGTGGAAGGATTTAATTCTGCAATTAGCCTTCCAACAGGCTGAGTACTAGAAATCTGATTTAGCAGGCTAGTTAGACTCAACACATCAGAGGTTGACTGCTGAATGATACCAGATGTAATCGCTGATCCTAGTATATCTGCTAATTCTGCCTCTGATTTTTGCAAAGCATTTCTTTCGACATCTTTTACAGATTCTCGCGTTAAAATTCCAGCTTCTGGAAAGGCTGAAGATAATAGTCCGCCTGCTTGGTTATAAAGCTCTGTTAGGGTTGTTCTATCATCGATTGGGTAGATTCCTGGGTAAGAAACTTCCCCATAAATTTTTACAAAGTACGAGGCTGTTACCTCTGATGGAGACTTTACTCCGAGAGAAATTATATCTACAGTTTTTTCAGCTGAAGATATATCTAAAATTATATTTTTTCCATTTGATTGAGCTATATCCAATTTAACGTTATTTTTAGCTGGACTAAGAACATTACCAGCAATGGAAAGCAATTCTTTAGCTGAAATGGCTTGAGTGATCGGATATAAACCAGGACTCCTTACAGAACCATAGACTGGAACTGCGCTGTTAATTAATATCGGTATTAGCTCTG
>Ga0302126_10001814_pt1 | contig 12622 bp, 12 predicted proteins | sample CB4_20m_MG_FD_203108 | JGI IMG/M metagenome (GOLD analysis project Ga0302126, IMG submission 203108) | Marine microbial communities from Western Arctic Ocean, Canada - CB4_20m | ecosystem: Environmental > Aquatic > Marine > Oceanic | place: Canada: Western Arctic Ocean | collected 2017-09-24 | reverse complement strand
ATCGTTTAATTTTAAACGCGAGTGTGAAGACGAGAAGAAGAACAGAGCGAAGTTATTGGAGCAGAAACGGTATTTTAGTAGCAATGTCGTGGACGAAGAAGAGGTGCGGAATTTTTGCGCGTCGTCGTTTTTCGTGAATTATTTTCGATACTTTTTGAGTACATTTTATGCACGTGTATAACATTATTAATAACTGACGCGATATTGACTACGCCGATGATGCGTTGATGCATTGATTACGACAGAAGAACGACAAAGTGAGTAAACCGGATATGAAAGCGCAGTCGTATATGCTAGCGCATCCGGTGTACGATTTCAAGTTTATTGAAAATTTGAGACCGAAACATCGTCAGCCGCAAGGTGCGAGGGATTACGTCTCGATGTTCGCGGTCTGGAGCGCGAGGAAAGGGTTTGATACTGTAACGAGTTATTCGCACGATAAGTCTTTAACGAAAGATGAGTGGTTGTTCAGGTTTATTTTTCTCGAAACGGTTGCGGGCATTCCCGGCATGGTCGCCGGGATGTTAAGACATATGAATTCTTTACGCTTATTAAGACATGATAACGGGTGGATTCATACGTTATTAGAAGAAGCGGAGAACGAGCGCATGCATTTGATGACGTTTTTGAACATGAAGCAACCGTCGATGATATTCAGAGCTGGCGTCTTGGCCGCCCAAGGCGTCTTCTTCAACGCATTTTTCTTCACCTATTTAATCTCCCCCAGAACGTGTCACAGATTCGTCGGATATTTAGAAGAAGAAGCCGTGAGAACGTACACGCATGCAATCAACGACATCGACTCAGGGGGCACCGATGCGAGACAATGGGCGAAAGAACGCGCTCCTAAACTCGCGATTGAATATTGGAAAATGGAAAACGACGCAACGATAAGAGACGTCTTACTCGCCGTAAGAGCCGACGAAGCCTCGCACGCGCACGTCAATCACTGCTTCGCTTCAATGGGCACGACGCAGAAAAACCCGTTCGTTAAAGGCGAGTCGCATTTACCCGAGAACTTCGTCGATCCGCCCCCCGGGTTCGTGCCTTCGGAAGAAAAACGTTTCGCAAAGGACATGGAGTCGTTCTAATCATACTACATATATATACATGTATATGTATATAATTATATGTATAACATCATCGTCATCATACTCTCACAGATCGATCGAGAGAGATCGTTGTCAATAAAATCATTCTCGTACTTGTACAAACACTGAATCAAATCTAGAACCATAATTCATAAAAACAAAAACCAAGCACAGCACGACTTCACAAAACAAAATCTCTATCAACTCTCTCCTTAAAATAGTAATCCAAAAATGTCCAACGCGGTACCGTTACCGTTCGACGAATCGAACGACAAAAAACGACAAAAACGAGAACCCAGTACTACTACTGCGAACAAAACCATCCTCTCGTTCACGCTCAGGAAACGAATCGACGAAGCTGCGAAGACTTCGGATAAAGAAAAAGCGTTCGAGGCACATCGAGCCGCCATGGACTGCGCCGTACAACTCCAAATACATACCTATAACGTCCTGCTTAACATATGCGCTCAATGTGAATCTCAAACGAGCGATCGACGGGACATTGAAGGATCAAAGGCAGAGATTTCGGAAGTATCGCAAGCGAAAGCCGAGGAGATCTTTGAGGAAATGGAGAAAGTAGGCGTGAAGAAGACGGAGATGAGTTATACGGCGATGGCGAGGGTATACGCGGCCAACGGGGATAACGAGAAGAGTTACGAGATGGTGATGAAGTTGAAAGAGCAAGGGAACGTGACGGCGAAGTTAAGGACGTTCCAGCCTAGTTTGCAAGGGTTTGCGAGAGTTGGGGACTGCGTAGGCGCGGAGAAGGTTTTGGACGCGATCGAAAGCGAAGGGTTGGAACTATCCGAAGCCGAGTTTGCGGCGATGATTTTTCTGTATGGGGAGAAAAGGGAGTTCGAGAAAGGGTTTGATGTATTGAGGAAGATGAAGACAAAAGTGAGGTCGTGCGGGGGCGATTTGTTAGAAAACGTTAAAAAGTTCTTTGAAGCGAATGGGGAGTATCGAATCGAAGTCGTCGAGAAGATTGATGAAGATACTGGTGAATTTGAGGTAATAAAAAAAGACGACGATGACGACGACAATAATAATAATAACAGCAACAACAAGAACAATAAATCGATTTTGAAATTAAAAGCAGTTGGATTAGATGATACAGAGTTGAAAGAGTTAATTGCGAGCGTTGGAAAGTTAGCGAGAGATCGAGAGGCGGGGACAAATTTTGATGATTTTGTGAAATGGTTAGAATCGAGAGATTCAAAGGTTTCTTGTATTATCGACGCTGCGAACGTGGGAATGGCAAATCAAAATTTCTCTGGCGCGAGGTTTCATTTTGGCCAACTCGATAGCGTCGTCGAGGAATGCCGAAGGAAATATTGTAGTACTAATAATAGTAATAATAATAATAGGGGAAGACCGGTTGTGTTTTTGCACCAACGCAGGACGAAAGATGGTGCAGCGAAACACGCGCTCGGAGAAAATATCCTTACAAAGCTTAGAAACGCGGAAGAAATCTTCGTTACCCCGAATGGAAGTAACGACGATTGGTATTGGCTTTACGCCGCTTTACTCGCCGGCGAAGATGCGATTTTAGTCACAAACGACGAAATGCGAGACCACGTTTTTCAAATGCTCCCAGATCCAAACCTTTTGAGAAGATGGAAAGAACGACACCAGGTTAGATTTAGCGTCACGAAAGGACAAATTGAACTCTATGAACCACCCGTGTATACAATGTGCATTCAAGAAGATGAAAAGGAAGGGTTTTGGATGATACCTATCGAAAACGAAGAGGAAGAAGAAGAAGAAGAAGAACCAAAATGGCTTTTATGCAAAAGAAAATAATAATATCTACTATCTAATATCTAATGTCTACTATAACTAGAACTCTACGACTAAGACTACGTACTCTTCGTTCGATTTCGATTCATCAATCTCAGCTTTTATAGCTCCCAATTTTTGACACTCGCCGAGGAACTTTCCAATGATCCCAAACGCTCTTTCTCTACGAAGCTCGCATATCAAACACGACTTTGCTAACTCCTTGCACGCTTTAGCCAAAAACAATGCCGTCGCTGGGTCATACAAGACGTCACCAGCAATTAATAAATCACACTTTGGTAGTAAATTAAACCCTGAAGGCTTCGACCAATCGAACACGCTCGCGGCGCAACACCCGTTACTCGTATAACCTTCATCCATGAACCTATCAATATGAACAACTTCAACATCATTAACTCGCGCAGAACTCAGAGCACAATGTAACGCAAGTGGTTCTCGATCTAAAAACAAAACTTTCTTCTTCATGTACTTTGCCACTATCAGTCCTGCAAATCCTAAACCTGCCCCAATCTCCATAACCGTCGTCTCAGCCACGGAATCGATCGTTAAACATTTCGCTAGAAACCTCTCCGTTGGCCAAATATCCGCCCACGAAGGATCTTCGTCACCGGTTCCGTATTTTCTGTACCATTCATATAATTCATCGATCGATGGCGGCTTCACGATTTCGATTGGAAATTCTGCATCCTTTTTTGATATCGATATCGATACAGTTTCCTGAATTAAAGGGCAAAGCGTTTCGTTTCCTTCGAAGAGGAAAATCGATGACGACGATGATGATGATGATGATGATGCAGTGGATCTGTTTGGTTTTCTTTTGTGTGCAGATTTCGATATCGACGGTACTAGTAGTGATGATGATGACGATGATGATGATGTGCGCGACATGTTTTAGGTGTGAGGATTATTTTCATGGAGTGTGACAAATGACAAACGCTTGCTGTCTGTTAATTCTCTCTTCTTTTCAAAGTTTTTATATCTCTAGCGCGCGTTTCATGAGGTATATTCTTATTTAGGTACGAATTGTTCATACGCTTCGAAACCTGGACATTTGTTCTTCACTGCGTAGGCAAGCACATCCAAGTGATTTTCTTCGTGCGCGTGAAAGCAAACTTCAACACTCCAAGGAACGTTCTTCTCGCGTAAGTAAACGAGACAGTCGAGGTGACCTTCTCCGGCGGCAGCCACACACACGCGATCGTTTACCCCGCACCCATTCTCGCAGCAGTACTTTAACATGTCGAGATTCCCTTGCGCGGCTGCATGAATGCTCGCCTTCCAATCCCACGCGCACTGCTTCACTTCTCTGGCCCATTTAAGTAATTTGAGATCGTTCGTCGCCGAGACTCGAGTACAGAATAATTCCTGGTCCATAAGGAACTCAACGCCTTCACCGTACCTTATGATCTTCCCAAATGGATATCCTTCCCACGCAAGCTCCATGGTCGACACAGAAGATAAGTCGTTCAATTTAAACGTATCTTCTAGTTCAATATTCGCTCTTTTAACAGCATCGCGACTCGCTCTGCAACATTCATAAAACATTTTTATATCCGAACTATTCAAATATCCCGATTTCAGAACGTTGGTTTCGAAGATATCTGGATAATCTGTGATTAACTTCCATAGATCAGTTGGACCAAGCTTTAAGCGTTCGATATCGGCAACGAGTTCTCTTTGTTCTCGTTCTTCTCTCTCTTGTAATTCTCTCTTCTGCTTCCGCTTTTCCGCACCAGTCAATGGTTTCGATTTCTTCATGTTGATACTTTTAATGAGGTTTGTGTGAACGAGAGGGGAAGAGATGCAAGAGAAGGTTTCATTTTTAAAACGGAGAGAGTTCTATTGCTTAGGTATGAATTGTTCGTACGCTTCGTAACCTGGACATTTGCTCTTCACTGCGTATGTTAGTACGTCGATGTGGTTATTTTCGTGAGCGAATTCACACACTCGTTCGTTCCAAGGACAGTTCTTCATGCGTAAGTATTTAAGACAATCGAGATGGCCGTTATGGGCGGCACATGCGCACACGCCGGTATGAACTTCACAACCGTTCTCGACGCAGTACTTCAACATGTCGAGATTACCATTGATTGCTGCAATACCACTCGTCTTACTCTCCCAATCACATTCTTTTTCTTCTCTCGCCCATCGAAGTAATTTGAGATCGTTCGTTTTAGCTACTCGATGGCAAAAATATTCCTGGTTCAACGTATATTCCCTCCCGCTTGGGTATCGTATCCTCTCACCCCATGGATATCCTTCCCAGGCCAATTCCAAAGTAGATATCGAAGAGAACTCTTGAACACAAAACCTCTTCCGTAATTTAATCTTCGCTCTGATAACCGCTCTACGACTCGCTCGACAACATTCGTAAAATATTTTCAAATCTGATCCGTTTAATTTCCCAGAAAGTAAAACATGTGCCTCGAAAATATCCGCGTGATCGACGATAAACTTCCACAACGGAGTAGGCTTCAAATTAACAACATCTACTGTAGACAACGAATCCTCCTCGCGGTCGTTATTCATTTATTATGCTATTTTTGTTTATTTATTTTGTTCGTGCGAGTTTGTTTGTTAGGTGATCTGTCAAGATTTTAATAGGCTGCTGTAGGGCAATCAGACACGGCTTGACAAATTGGGAGCATCACATCAGTAAGTAAACATATCTAAAAACGAATCAAGAAACGAAAATGAAGAACAAAAGGAAACGCGAAATAATCGTAAAAACAACAACAACAGAAGAAGAACAAGAGGTGGTCCAATCGCCCTTGGTCGCGTTGTTCACGCCAAAATATCGCGAGATAATCGCAAAACATGGAGTCAATTTCCTAAATGATTCTGATCTGAAAATGTTCAATAACGTTTCGCGCCTGTTTCGTGAGTTTATAAAATGGTCAAAGATTAAGTTACAAAAGGCGTTCAAGATTCAAGAGTTAGGTTCTGTATCAACTTTGAAGATTGCGTGGGATAATTATCCATGGGGTTCAATGAATGAGTTTGGTGAGTGCTTAGACTTTACTTACTTTTCAACGCGTATTGCTGAAACGAACAAGCTCGAGTTGCTTCGTTGGGCGAGAGAAGAAAAGAGGTGCGCGTGGAATTGTGGTTGTATTGGTACGGCGGCACATTTGAATAACTTTGAAATGGTTAAATATTGTGTCGATAACGATTGTCCTATGAATGAAACGGCGACGACGTTTGCGGCGTTGCATGATAATTTGGACATGCTCATTTTATTAAGAGAAAATAAATGCCCTTGGGACGACAAGGCGTGCGAAGCTGCGTATTTGTATAACCGTACGAATGTGTTGCCGTATTTAATCAAACAAAAAGCTCCAGGATGGGAACGTGCGACGGCATAAATCCCCAAATACATACAATTAATTAAAATTAAAACAGGCACACAATAATAAATACAAACCCTCACACTCTTTTTTAAACGAACGTGACGAAGGAATTTGGAATACATTTTAATTTCGCCGGCGTCGTAATCGTGACTTCACCATCAATTCCAATCAATTCTTCGCGATTACCAGTTTCAATTGTTATATTCTCGCATTGTACATAGAAGACACCATCTTTCTCTACGTGGCCTCCACCAGTTTTCGTATCGTCGAATAATTTTACGGTTTTAATCAAACCAACTTTCTTCGCAACGACGACGTCCATTAAGCCGTCGTTTATTTTCGCCAACGGAGTAAACGCAAAACCTCGACCACTGCATTTCGTGTTTTGACAAAACAACATTAGAAAATCTTCATCCACACATTTCCCTGTCTCAACTCCATTCGTCTCAATCGTTAAAGAAGCGACGTTGCTCTTATTCTTCATGATGTGATAAAATCCCGCTAAATCATACCTAATCGGTCCCAAAAATCTCATCTTCTCCGCAGACTCCGCGGCATCACGCGCCATCCCCCACGTGACGACATTTATTGAGTACGTAACAATTTCTTTCCCATCACTGGCAGTACTCATAACTTTAACCGCGTCGCACGCTCGCAAATCGCCCTTCCGAATCTTCTCGAAACATTTCTCGATACTATCTATTCCTAAATCTTTCGCGAAATTGTTCCCCGTTCCACAAGGCAACGCGACTATCGCGATCGAGTGCGGCGCATCTTCACGCAAGTTCATCATCTCTCTCCATTCCCTATACCCTTGCACGCACTCCCGAAAACTCCCATCTCCGCCGAGAACTAGAACGTTCAAATCTGCACCGTTCTCTCTTGCGATCCGCACTGAATCGCCCATTGAAGCGCTCACTTTTTCGACTAAATCGATCTCGAACTCGCATGCGAGTTTTCTTATCTTTTCTAAATCGCTCTGCCCTTTTCTCGTTTCCATCTTCGCCCCGTTAATGATTAACAAAAATCTGTTCCTATTATCATCACTAACGACGAGGGGATTTTGTGACGACGATGACGATGACGTGCTCACGAGAGAGGGAGAACACTCGCGTTCGGATTTCGATGGGCGTAAGATCTTATGGTTTAAGAACTGCGTTTGAATCTGTTGAGGTTGTTGGATTACGGTCATTTTGGATCTCGATTTGTTATTTAACAAGTCTTTTTTGCAAAGTCTGCTTGGGTTTGAATGGTTAAGTATTTTTTGAATAAGGTGTTGAGATGTATATTGATTATATGCGTACGTTAATTTATTGTTTTTTAGAGCTTTTAAGTGCTTGTGATGTTGCAGGCGCGTTTTAATTGATTTTTGGATATAAATCTCGATTCTCAAAAACAAACTTCGGTTGATTCGAGCGAGTTTAAAAACGACCGACGATGAAGAAATCGAAGAAACCGTTGACCGGTGCGCAGAAGAAGAAACAAGAGCGAGAGCAGAGAGAGAGAGAGGAGAATGAACGGAGGGAACTCGTCGAGGGCGTTGAACGATTGAAGCTCGGGCCGAGTCCGTTGTGGAAGTTCATCGTCGATCATCGAGATATTTTCGAGAAACATGTTTTACTTTCTGGGAAATTAAACGGATCAGATATTAAAATGTTCTATGAATGTTGTAGAGCGAGTCGTAGAGCGGTTATAAGAGCGAAGATTAAATTACGAGAGACGTTTTGTGTTTATGAGTTGTCTTCGATATCTACGATGGAGTTGGCTTGGGAAGGATATCCATGGGATACGACGGGACGTTTCTCAAACGGGGAGGTATTTACGTTGAACCAGGAATGGTTCTGCTCTCAAGTCGCGCAAACGAACGATCTCAAATTGCTCCGATGGGCGCGAGAAGAGAAAGAATGTGCTTGGGATTCTATGACGAGTGGTGTGGCAGCATGCCGAGGTAATCTGGACATGTTGAAGTACTGCTGCGAGAACGGATGCGAAGTAGATGCACGTCATTGCGCAACTGCCGCCAAAAACGGTCACCTCGACTGTCTCAAATACTTACGCTCGAAGAACATACCTTGGAATTCGTGGGTCTGTAAAGAAGCTCACGAAGAAAACCACATCGACGTACTCACGTACGCAGTGAAGAACAAATGTCCAGGTTTCGAAGCGTACGAACAAATCATACCTAAACAATAGAACTCTCTCGTTACTCGCTAACCTAAACAATAGAACTCTCTCGTTACTCGTTTTAAAAATGAAACCTGTCAGCTCTCTCGTTCTAAAAATTAAACCTCTACGCGTAAGTAGCTCTCACAAACCGTCATAATAAAAGTATGATGAATACCATGAAGAAATCGAAACCATTGACTGGTGCGCAAAAGAGGAAGCAGAAGAGAGAATTACAAGAGAGAGAAGAACGAGAACAGAAAGAACTCGTTGCCGATATCGAACGATTGAAGCTCGGTCCGACTGATCTATGGAAGTTAATCACAGATTATCCAGATATATTCGAAACCCATGTTTTACTTTCTGGATATCTCAACGAAACAGATATTAAGATGTTTTATGAATCATGCAGAGCGAGTCGTAGAGCGGTTATAAGAGCGAAGATTAAATTGCAAGAGAGGTTTGCTGTTCAAGAGTTATCTTCGATATCTACTTTGGAGTTGGCTTGGGAAGGATATCAATGGGGTGCGACGGGACGTTCACCAGATGGGAAGGTAATTACGATGAACCAGGAAGTTTTCTGCTGGCAAGTCGCTGCAACGAACGATCTCAAATTACTCCGATGGGTTCGTGAAGAAAAGGAATGTGATTGGGATTGGAAGGCGAGTAATGTGGCAGCAATCAATGGTAATCTCGACATGTTAAAGTACTGCTGCGAGAACGGATGTGAGGTACACGAAGGCACGTGCGCAGAAGCCGCAAAATACGGCAACCTCGCCTGTCTCGAATACTTGCGCTCGAAGAAATGTCCTTGGGGCGTACTAGTTTGTGAAGTCGCTCACGAAAACAACCACATGGACATACTCACATACGCAGTGAAAAACAAATGTCCAGGTTTCGAAGCGTTTGAGCAATTCGTACCTAAAAGTAAATCAAAGACTACAAACTATTGAAGAAAGTTCTCTACCGTTACCGTCGTCACAACCCCTTCCATCACGTCATCGGTTTGTACTGCACACAAAAACCAACCGCACAATCAGAAGAGAGAGCGAAACGGAACGAAAACGAAAAAAATGATCATCGTTCGACGAACAAAAACTCTCTTCATCCCAATCCTCTTCGTCGTTCTCGTCCTATCGCAATCGCTGCTTCAATCCTGTCGAGCGTTTCGATTGACTTCGAAGGAGTCGTTCCAATCCAGAAATCATCAATTCACGGGAAAGACCGGAGATCTATCGCAGTCATCGAAAACAGGAATAGGAGCGAATGATGATAAGGATGGATTCGAACACGAGGCGCGCGATGAACAGAGACTGATAGGATGGCTAGGTGAACGGTCCAGACAAGGGATAGAGTTTAATCAAGATTCCGAACTCGGTACTTGGGTGGAACCAATATCATGGGCACCGAGGGCATTCGTGTTACATAATATTATGAGCGAAGGCGAGATCGGAGAGATTTTAGAAATCGCGAGACCGAAGATGGAACGGAGCACGGTAGTAGATTCAGTCACTGGCGAGATTAAGACGGACGCGATTAGGACGAGTAGGCAATGTTTTATAGAACGAGGGAAGCACGACGTCGTGACGAAGGTTGAGGAGAGATTGTCGAGGTATACGATGTTGCCGTGGTATAACGGCGAAGATTTACAGATTTTATCGTACGGAGTAGGAGAGAAGTATTCGGCGCATCACGACGTCGGGGAGAAGACGACGAAGTCGGGGCAACAGTTATCGGCCGAAGGCGGTCATCGCGTTGCTACTGTGTTGTTGTACTTAGAAGACACCGAAGAAGGTGGGGAAACCGCGTTTCCAGATAGTCAATGGATTAATCCGAATTCGGAATACGCGACGCAGAAATTCTCGAAATGCGCCGAGAACGGCGTCGCCGTGAAACCAAAACGGGGCGACGGCTTACTGTTCTTCTCTATTACACCAGAAGGCGAGATTGATCAAAAAAGCATGCACGCCGGGTGTCCAGTTGTGAAGGGACATAAATGGACCGCGACGAAGTGGATCCACGCGAGACCGTTTCACTATAAAATCCCTGGGCCGAAACCGGCCAAGGCCGGATGCGAGAACAAAGACGAGCGCTGCACTGGTTGGGCAAACGCCGATGAGTGCGATCGTAACCCGGCGTTCATGCGAGAGAACTGTAAGTGGGCTTGCCGTGTCCCTGGATGTGAACACAAAGGCGCGTAATAATCATAACACGCTGTTCGTTCAGCGAAAAGTAGATATAGAAATGTGTAGCAGATATGTTTTATGAGAAAGACGTCACTAAAACACGCGCGCGCGCGGGCGAACAAACACAGAAAAACAAATGCGAAGCGCGTGTTCTACTACAACTGCGCTCACAAAACCAACTAAAAAAATCTCTTCCCGTCGTTCATCGTCGCAATCATCGCGTAAGAACGTCCTAAAACTCTGTTCGTCTTCGATGGATAAAATGGAAGTCATCGAGAAAACTGATTCGGAGTGGAAAAACCTGTTAAGCGCGCAACAGTATCAAGTCTTGCGAAAGAAAGGGACTGAACCACCGAGAAGTGGTGAATACGATAAGGTTCGCGATTTTTACGATTTGATATCGTTCGTGGTTTCATTTAATCGGCCACGTTTTCGATCGATTGATTTTAATTTCTCTGATTTTGATAAATAAATCCTCTTTTGTCCCTCTTCGATACGTTTTCTCACTCGTTGGATGATTGATGGTTTTCGAGATTCGGTGAAATATACTTCTAGCTTTTTTGGCCAGAAGTTGCTTGTAATTAATTCATCTTAATCTTAATCTCTCTCTCTCTCGTTTAAATCTTTAACGATGAACAGTTTTACCCGAAAGAAGGGCATTTTCAATGCGCTGGATGCGGAAACGCGCTATACTCGGCTAAGAGCAAATTCGATAGTGGGTGCGGATGGCCAGCGTTCGATAAGTGTTACGAGAATTCAGTGAAGACGAACATCGATACCGCGTTTGGAATGCGGAGAGTCGAGATCGTTTGCGCGAGATGCGACGGACATCTTGGTCACGTGTTCGAGGGCGAGAGATTTTCGGAGACGAACGAGAGACATTGCGTGAATAGTGTGAGCGTGAAGTATTCAGATGGAGCTTTAGAGAAGAAAGAGGCAAAGGTAGGCGGAGATGATGGCGGTGGGGCGATGAGTATCGTTCGTAGCTTCGTACAACCGGCTCTGTATTTTATTTTTGGATATACGGTTTTGACAGTTTTAGCGAATAGCGCGACTTCGTTCATAGCGAGAAATCCTTCTTAGATGAGTCTCGAACACGGACGTGACGTACACACACACACACACACACAACACACACTCACCCCGTTCCTAATCTCACTCTCTCTCTCTTATCGCTCTTATTAGGTTGTGTGAAAGGCGACGTTTTGTTGTTGTTGTTGTGATAAAGAATATTTACGTAGATGGTTTTATTCACATAAAAGTATTAGTTTATCTACGGTATATACTGGTACTAGTACCAGTCAGTATTACGTTTATATCATATGTATCATTTAATAATAAATCACTTTTTATCGTAATTACTTAGATAAAACAAGCGGCGGTTTCACTTCTTGAACCTGTCTCGTCTTTACGTAAAAGAGGCAGCAATACCACAGCTTAAACGCAACACCGATCGCCAACATGATAAAGGAATCTTGCGCGACAGTATCTTCACTCGAGTATAATCTGTACGTCTTGCCCATGAAATCGAGAACTTCGCTTCCTGGAACTTTCATACCCGTACCGAGAGCGGTTTCTGGAGATGTTGAAAAACAGAGCAAATCGGAAGCTTTACAAGCGTCGAAAGTTGCGTCGTTGTATTCTAACCAAATCATCGGTCTCAACGCCCACTTCATGATGTTCACGTACGTAAACGCACGGAAAGGCCACACGACATCTTTTTCGTCGATTAAAATACCGTTGAAGAGAAAGCCACCGAACCAAAGGTTCATGTATACGAGCATACCAATCAATGGATTTGAGAACGCGATGGAAAAGACTTGCGCGGCGGCTTCGTACGACCACAACATCAACGAATAGATTAACAAGACTTGAATGTAGTTTGGTGCATACCAATCACCCATGCCATAACCCGAGACCGAGATTGCGCATAAACCAAGAACGAGCATTAACGGAATTTGGATCATTGCGTTCGCGAGTAAGTAAGAGAACGGACGTAACATGCCGTTTTTAATCTCTCTCTTCATGGCAG
>Ga0302126_10001809_pt1 | contig 12649 bp, 7 predicted proteins | sample CB4_20m_MG_FD_203108 | JGI IMG/M metagenome (GOLD analysis project Ga0302126, IMG submission 203108) | Marine microbial communities from Western Arctic Ocean, Canada - CB4_20m | ecosystem: Environmental > Aquatic > Marine > Oceanic | place: Canada: Western Arctic Ocean | collected 2017-09-24 | reverse complement strand
TTATGCAAGAGCAATTAGATAACTTCGCCGAACTATCTAATGGAATCGATATGAGAGATATCAAAGCTATCGCGTCTTATGATGATGACGAAAACGATGACGATTCGTACGACGACGACGTTCAAAATAAGCGAGATCAAAAGAGCACAACAACAACAACAAAAGTAGCAGTTCAACAGAAAGCTCACGAACTTGAACTGAAACAACTCGAACTTGAAAATTCTAGAATGCTCGCGAAAGATCGCCAGAAAGTAACGGAAATGGCGAAGAAAATGCGCGACTCAGAACGTTCGCTCGTGAACGAGAAGCAAAAATTGAAAGCGAAAGAGTTAGAGTTTGATTTAATCTCGAAAAAATACGAGCAAGAAATGTTACTGTTACCAGAATTGAAATCGAAGCTAATGACGTTGGAAAACGAATTATCTATTGCAATGAATCAGATTTCCGAAAAAGATTTAAAGTTGAGAGCGAACGAAGAGTTGTTGCAAAAACTTCAATCGGAGAAGAAAAAGCATGAAGGTGAAATTTCTCATATGCGAGCGACTTTGGAAGAGAAGAATTCGGTCGTTTTGAAAATGTCCGAAAAGCTAAAAGATTACGAAACTACTACTAAAATTATGGAGAAGAAGAGCAGCGCTAATAATAATACTAATTTACAACAACAACAACAACAACAACAACAAGCGGACAAAGAGAATTTGAGGAAGAAAGAATCGATGTTAAAAGAGTACGGAGAAAAAGTAGCGAGACTTGAAAAAGCACATCAACAATCAAACGAAACTGAACGAATATTAAATCAAGAGTTGGAAGGATTAAAACAAAACGTGCGAAGTGCGAATGCCGAACGCGTGCATTTAGAGCAGCGTTTGAAAGTTGCAGAAGAGAATGCTGCGAGATTATCATCCAAGGCGGATACAGTTTCTTCGGCGGCCGAGTCTCATCATAAAGAGCTCTTCGAGGCCAAACGCGAGGTTTTGAATTTGCGAACGAAACTCGATGATGCAAATAAATTGTTAGAGGAAATGTCTAAGAAAGTTAAAGAGGCGAAAGAAGAGTGCGAGGAGGAGCGTAACTATCGCACGCGCGTTGAAGAAGATTGCGCTTTTTATCTAGAAGATTATCACGAAATTGCCGAGAAAGCGGCCGAGACTATTGTCGAACATCAAACGACGATTATTGAAAAGGAAAATTTATTAGCATCGATGCAAAGATCTTTGAAAGAAAAGACTGAGAAGTTCGAAGTGGCGGAGAGAAATTTATCGTTTGCGTTTGAACAGTCAAAGCGTTTGCAGAGCGAATGCGACGGGTATAAAATTGAAATTTGCAAACTCGAAGACGCTAAAAATGAAAAGAGCTCCGGGATCGCTTTACTAGAGCACGAAACGAGTACTTTACACAAAAAGTTAGATGAAAAACAGTTTAAGTTAAATTCCGCGATCGGGGATATTTCCAAGTACAAAGGCGAATCGGAACAGTCCAAACGGCAACTCGAAGCGTTTCGTTCGTCGAAAGAGGTTACTGAGGAACAATTGAAAATTGAACGCGAGAAACTAAAAAAATCGGAAGAAAATTGCAAACAACTCGCGGAAACGTTAAAGCGTAACATTGAAAGGCACGATAACGTGATATCAGCGAATGGAAAAATGCATTTGACGCAAATCGAGCAGCTCGAAGAGGCTTTGAAGGAGTCGGAGGCGAAAGGGGCAAAGATTTCGCGAATACTTTTGAAAGAAGAGAGTGCGAGGAGTTTCTTTGAGAGTTTGGATGTTGAGATGCAAGTTATCGTCGAAAGCTTCTGTGGCATTGGTGGTGGTAGTAGCCCGTCGTCGTCACCGTCGTTGCCGTCCGGAATTCCAAAAGTGGCAGCAAAAAGTGGTGTTCAAGAACAACAACAACAAAAGACTCCAGCGAATAATGTGGTGAAGACGCACGCAAACAAAAACGACGGTTTTGTTTCTGCACCATCATCGCCAATCGCGGCAACAGCAGAGTTATTACAAACACCAGGAACGTCTTTTAAAACTCCAAAGACATCGATGCAATCATTGACTTCTTCTTCGCGTCTAGGCAGAACGACGATGTCCAAAAGCGCCGGAAAAGCAACGACTGCGACTTCCGACGTACTCTATCATACCGCGTCTCAAAGATCTATGGCCGCCGACCGAATCTGGGGCATGGTCAGCGAAGCCTCAAAAGTCAGAGCCGATCTCAGAGGTTTAGCTGAATCTGCATCGAAAGCGTTCAGTTCTTCCCGAAAAAAATCAAAGAGTACTAGTAGCGATGATGATTACGAAGCGAGCGCGGCTGCAACGGACGGCGCTTGTTTTGGAGGAGGAGAAGAAAACCAAGAACCAAATTATACGCATGATTCATTTAACGATAATAATAACATCATCGAAAATAGCGTCAAGAAGAAACTTCGATTGGAAGATTCTGGACATAAGCAACCAGGGACTCCTGACAAGAGACGAGCGCTTCAACCCGTTCGAGCTATTCAGTTGTAATTTATATATACTTGTACGAGAAAAAAATACAGCCTGAAAGCACGCTTTAAAATTATACCTATTCTAAACAAAAGAACCACTCATTGATCACGCACAAATAACGATCTATCTATCTATCGATCGATGATGGAAGAAGATAACAAGCATAATAAGCTAGATAATAACATCAACGACGACGCCGCCGAGCGCGATGAAGAAAATCTCATCAATTCGCGCGTTTTAAATGTAACGAAGCAAAAGTCAAAGTTGTTATCGTCGTCGTCAGATCCGAGGACGAAGAGTTCTGATCCGGATGAGAAAAAAGGGTTCTCGATTTGGCCTATTAATAAGGGCATGGACGGGAGAAAAATGGCCGAAGAAGATAAGTGCGATAATGAAATGGAAGAAGATGCAGTAGTAACAGTAATTGATAAAGCAGAATTTGAGTTACATACGCCGGAGAAAAAGCATGGTAGAGAAGGAAGCGGAAAAGAGAGAATTCCGAGAAAAGAATACGACGACGACGACGACGACGACGACGCAAACTCATCATCATCGGAGAACGATGACGACGATCGAATGAGAAAAGCGACAGTGAATACGGCGATGACGATGACGACGAAGCAATCATTACTACCGTCGTTCATGAGCGGTGATGATGTTGAACTTGATCAACGCCGCTTGACTCGCACTCAAACAAAAATCGCACTGCAGTTCAATCGCGAGCTCCTCACGACAAGATATCATCAGAACCAGGATTCGTCCTTATTAGTACCTCTCGAAGTGGCGCGTATGAGAGATCATAACGGAATAGGAATTCGTGAGAGAGATATCTTCACCGAGTTTGCTAGAAACGCTCAAAATTTGAAACTTTTAAAGCGCATATGCATTGCGGCTGGAAATAACGCTCGGTTTTTTCTCTCGCAATGTTCTCGCACTTTCAAGGATGTTAAAGATAGACAGTTTGGACAAATGAGTAATCAAAACGAACATGCTGGAGCCGTGCGTGCGATCAAAATTGCGGAAATCGAATCCCCCGCGATACTGGCGATAATGATTGATCAATATTCTCTCAATTTGAACGATTTAACGATTGCTTCGATCTGCGAAGGCGGCAATCTCGAAACTTTGAAGTACATACACGAGATCCTTCTGCCTCAGAAGAGATATTTCAACAGCTACGCGGCTGAAATGGCTGCACAAAACGGCCATTTACACGTCCTGCGATATCTGTGCGAAGAACATCAAATACCGCTTTCGAGAGATTGTTGTTGGCGCGCTTGTTGGCGAAACGAGCTCGAATGCTTGAGTTATTTAATTAACTACCAAAGATGTTCGTACGATTTGCAAGAATGTCTCGACATTGCCCATAAATATTGCCATGTCAAAATCGTTCATTGGTTATTGAATGATAGACCGGCTATTGATTAAATTAAATTTTGATTATTTTTGATTTTTGATTAATACCACACATACACAGTAGTCTTCCCCCCACCGACGTACTATGATCACCTGTAGTATGCTATCATACTACAAAACACACGCATACACACATAAACACACCTTTGATTTAATATCCTTGAATGATATGTTCTGTTGCGATGGACTCAAAATGCATCTTCGACGATTTCTTCTCCACTACTACTACTACTACTACTACTACTACTACTATTACTACAAATGAAATAATACCTGTAAAAGAGAGAGAGAGAGAGAGAAAGAGTATTAATATTTAATCATAATCATAATCATGATGATGAGCTTCAAGTTTTGTTGTCACATATCTTTACGATACCGATACGAACAAAAATGTAATCGCCTAGTTGGCACAGTGTAAACCATGGAAAATAAAATTTTCGGTCAACCCCGCTTCCTATCATGAAGGCAGAAATGATCGCTTTAAGACGACATTGGACAGATTCGATCATTGCATAAATATATATATGCGAGCGAAACCGTGGCAGACGTCTGAAAAGAAAGAAACAAACAAATAAGGACAAAAATGTGCGAGCTTTTTGACCCAACACCGAAACATAAAATTCGGGTTGCAACATATAAAGCTCGCTGAAATTCAGCTTTAGCACGCTGACCAGGACTCGCTTGAAGACTGATAACATAACATCAGGCAGCCCGGGGTAAGTCGCGTGCAAAAAAAAATACACATACACACACACACACAAATATATACAAACATACACATACACAGAGACTTTATTAGAACAAAAATGAATAAATATGCCAGCAGACAGGTCGACGCAAACGCATTGAAAAATCACATGCATCGGTTTAAATCTGGTCTAAATTTTAATCTATGCTTCGCGTGCCGTCGATAGAATATATAGTAAACATAACTTTCTCTCTCACATACACACACACACACACACACATAACTATAGATATAAACGGTTAAGTGTATATATATACTATCGCGTGTGTGTGTGTTTGTGTGTGTTTGACACGTACAAGCAATACTAAACGACAACAACAACAACGACAACAACGCGCGGTCTAAATTGAATGATTATACCGTACCTTTGTTTTAATCGTTCGTCTCCTCCTGCGTGACACACACATACACACACACACTCACTCACACTCAATCTCATTCACTTCTTCATCCATCTCTCTCACTCTCTCGATTAAATCGATCCAATCATCATCAGAAGACATAGAGTATATACATATATAAATAAAATCAATTATGCTTAACAAACTGCATTGAAACCCAATGAAAATATCTCGCGACGATTAAAACTGGCACGAGCGATGCAATCTTCGCTACTATCATCATCGCTTCCTTTTTATCGCCTTCTTCTCCATTGTTTGATGATAATAATAACAGTTTGCGCGTGTTCATGAACACTTTGTAGCCAACGACGATGACTGAGAACAGAAGCAGATATCCAAAACTTTTCCTGCTATTCCACTGTTTGCAATCATTACCGTTGATCATAATAATAATAATAATAATAATAATAACATATCAAATAACGCATGCGCGCGCACATGCAGGATTCATTTTTGATTGTTGTTTATTTGAGACGCCCTTATGAATGTTGTTGTTGTTGTTGTTGTTGTTGTGATTAATTCAGTTCATTTAACTATCGTAATGGGGTTTTTTGACTGCTGATGATGGTCATTGGTGGGATTTCTCTCTCATCTCATCAAGTCTCTTTTTCCCTGTTTTTCGGTACTTCGCGGCGCGTTACTGCGTTCGATTAGAGCGATCTCTCTCTCTCACTCTCACCCACTCATACTCTCTCTCTCTCTCTCTCTCTCTCTCTCTCTCTTTATCGCGCGCGCGCGCTCTTGGGCTGTTGCTATTACATACTGACTTCTATTGAACTACTCGTGTTCTATTTCTTAGAAGAGGAAGAAAGGAGGTTTCTTCCTGCTCCTGCTGCGGCTGCTAAATTTGAATGATGCCTATTACTGTTATGACGACTATTTCTTCGTTCTACTCGCCATGGGACTTCTTGATGACCTTTACTGACTGCGTTTGGATCACATTTCGCTTTCGATGGGAGCTTAATTTTTGTGAACTTTGCCGCCGTTTTACAAGCGTCGCACGTTATTAAAGATTCGTGACACTCTTTCACGCAAGGTTCCATGAAATTGATTAGACCTAATTTTTCGAGTTCTCTGATTACGATCCACTCCGAGTCATCTCTCTCGACGTTTGCTGGGACGTCGCATGCGTCGTAATAATGGTATAACGCACCGTGTTGTGTCGTAATTTGGAACCCATAAATATCGACTTTGTTACATTTATGCATGGCTAACAAAATCCCGTATAAACCGCTCGTGGCGAGAAAGTTTAATTTTGTTGCCACGTACTCAACGAAATCTGGTGCGAACGCATATAATTTTAAAGGTTTCTTCTGTTTCGAGTTCCAAAATAAACCTTTAATTGCCGATTTCGCCCTGAAATGGATCAAAATCGATTCGTTCGTTTTCGGTTCGTGAAACCCCCAATTTTGCGTATTCGTTATTCGATACGTCGTCTTACTACCGACGTGTTTTTCAAATCCCCTGGTCGGGGCTGAATTAAACCTAAAAACCATATCATGTTGATCAATATCTTCCCCATTATCATAATTCAAAACGATCCCAGAACTACCTACGACGGCGCACTTATTAAAAAACTTCAAACCGACTTCGTCGAATTCGGGTAAAATTTTAGCGAATTGCGAGAACAAAGGCTCTTCTCCTGGTACTAAAACGCGATAGCCGCCATCTAAATCTTTCTCCTTTCCTGGTAAAGTAACGGCAACTTTACCATCTTTCATTACCCTCGCGCGATTAATCGCTATATCGCCCTCGAATTCGGTGCTAAAATTTACCATTTGTTCTTTATTCTCGTTCTTTATTTCCTGCGGGAACTCGCGCGGTTCTTCGCATCTCGAGCCTTTGTAGAACACGGAACACTTACACTCGCGCGCTTTTTTATCATACATACCATGTTTTTTTGAGCACTTCTTATCATCGTCATCGTCATCTTCTTCCTCTCTATGATTACTATTATTAGGACTTCTATCATTGTCATCATCATCATCATCATCGTTTGGCAACGACGACGACGCCTTAAACTCCTCACTTCGACTCTCGCGACGACGCAGACTTTGCTCACTCCTACTCCCGGAAGAACTCGGTTTCGATTTCAAAAAATCATCGTTCGCTGATGTATCAAAAATCACGCCATCATCATCGACTACTTCACCCTTCCTATCCATTTCCTGGTCCCGAACCGTGAAGAGGATTAGGACGAAGATTATCCCGAAAATGAGAAAAAACTTTTTGATCGTTTTCTTGCAGAGCAGTGCGACCGAGCGCATTTTTTTTGTACTCATTTTTGCGCGACGCGTTATGTTTATTCGCCTTCTTATTTTCCTTTTATTAGTATTCGTTATTATTCGCTGTTAGCGCAGTAGTAGTAATAAACGATTTATTAATTTGCTGATGGGCTTCTTTTTTGAAGCGATGAGTTATTTACGCGAGCAGCCAAAAATGAGAAGCAAAAATCACGCGAGAGAAATTCCTCGACGGCGCAAGAGAGACAACTGTGCTTGTAAGGCAGTAAAAAGGAATTTTTGTTCCGCAAGTTCTGCCACTAGAGCCGCTATTTGAACTTCCATACTCGCGCCTCTCTTGCGCCGTTGACTATTATAAAAAGTTGACTTTTACCTAAAAACAGTTAACTTTTTATTTGAGCTACTCGTAAAATATTTTACGAGTTTAATCTGTTTCCTATACTCACTTCTAAAGCGAATATGACTATTAACTACTTGATAAGATTAACCTCAGTACGTGATCGCGTTGTTCTGCCAATGGATTCGCTAGAATCGGTTATAAAATAATCGGTTCTGCAATTACTTTTGTGTGTTTTGCTTCAGCGAAACGCACAAAAGAATTAGTTTACTCGCATCTTTGCCAAAACATGGCAGAATTGAAGGCGGTAACTTCGGATATATAAAGACGCAAGAGTTGGACGAGGAAATGAACGACATGAAAATAGAAAGCAGCATCAATAGTTCCTCTTTATTTGACCTTTTTCGGAAAAGGGGCTTCTGTATCCCGGGATAAAAAAATTAGGTGTCAAACTCCTTCGTCCTTGATTTTATGTTTTAGTTATTTTGTAATTATAACAAATAATATGTAGGTCTTATCTGAATATGTTCGAAGCGTGGTCGTCGCGGTCATAATCGTTTCTTTGATTATAGAACGCTTGGTTCTTCGCGTCGCGTCCTTGTTTTCTGTTCTTGTCGTTTGCGTTCTTTTTTGCTCTACCTCCTGCACCACTGAATGCTCCTGCTCCTCCTGCCCTGTCGTTCGGTTTTTGCGATTGAGATTGTGATTGCAAGAACGTAAACTTCTCGAGTTTAATCGGTTTAGGATACGTACTCGCGTTCGCAGTTTCTGACGACGATAGTTCTGGAATCCATTTTTTGCAATATGTCATTTCCGGGTCGTAATCGTTCGTTTGCTTCTGAATATTGAACTTATTCACGCGACCGCGAGTTAAACCGGCGGCTGCGACCCAGTTCCCATAATTCGATGCACAATCGTAATCGAGTAATAAGAACTCGAACCATTGAGCGCCCAAGCGCCAATCGACTCTGCAATCTAAAGCTAACCAGGAAGCGACGTTTTGTCGTCCGCGATTGGACATCCAGCCAGTAGCTTTCAACTCCCTCATGTTCGCATCGATTAATGGAAATCCGGTTTGACCAGTGATGAACGATTGGAATATTTCAATTTGATCGTTCTCGTTTAACCACGGAGGCATTTTCCCATTTGAACCGACACCATCGAGTTTGAAGATTTTGTTCTTATGTTTTATCGCGAAGAATCTATAGAAATCTCTCCACATTAATTCAAAAATGACCCAATACGTCGATTTATTCTTTAAAACGGTCTGTTCGTATTTTCGAATCTCTCTTTCGATCGTTCGAGGAGATATTGCGCCAATCGCTAAATAAGGCGCTAATTTCGTAGAGTCCAAATCGTTCAACATGCCATTTCGAGTATCAAAGTACGTATCGATCGCCCTCGTTCCGTACAAATATTTCTCTAATCTTTTTAAAGCTTCTTCTTCGCCTGCTTTGAACGTTATAACGGCTCTTATATTATTATCATCAGAGTCTTTTGGAATACATTCGTGCATCCGCAGCGCGTCTTTGCTTAACGGTAAATCTTTTATCGCAGGTTCAAACGAGAAATCGATAGTATTATTATCTATTTTCATTAATTTCGCGAATGTTTTCTTCAAAACGTCCTCGTCATTCGTGAACGCATTATTATTAGACACCTCTATTTTCCTCACCAATAAATTCTTTTGCTCGATGTCTAAACGAAACTGCGTGAATTGATCTGGAAATCTTTCTTTTAATTTCCCTTTATATAAAATCTCATTCACGTCGTCTTCGTGGAACAATGTCCCATCTTTCACCAAGATAACTTTCGTTCGTTGCGTTTGTTCCAAATTCTTTATTACTTTCCTTTCGATTTCTTTCTCGTCAGAGCAAATCTCTTCCATTGCGACAATAAAAGAACTATTTAACTCCCCTAAAACGTCCTCTGTATATCCAACTCTAATTAACATATCTAAACCTAATCTTTTATACTTATTCTTCAACTCTTTAACGGTTCCGAGTACGAACTCGGCTCTTTTCACGGAACATTTAGGGATTCTTATTCGCGCGCTCGTTCCTTTCGCTCCTCTGTTATTAAATCCTTTACCACTCTTCTTTTCTGTTACTTCTTCTTCTTCTTCTTCTTCTTCTTCGTCTGCTTTGTTGAAGAATCTCGGGTCAAAGACAAAGACAGGTAAGAGTTCTCCAATGTTTCGACTGCGAACGTCGTCGTCGTCATCCCCTGCTAACGATAAACCGATCGCTTTTTCCAAGGCTAAGTTATCTCTCGTTCGTAAATCATTCCTGTGCCACAAAACGACTCTCCTATTATTATCAGTATTCATGTTATTCATATTATTCATATTAGTATATGATTTAACAATCAATCGTCGTCGCCGTTGATGACGACAGCAGCAGAGTCTTCCCTGATTCAATAACGACTTCGTACTCCTGAAGCCGAAGCTCTTCGTACTATTGAAAAGAACACTGACTGAACTAATTCTTCTTCTTCTTCTTCTGATATCAATAACGGATGACGATAACGAATGATTCTGAAATCGTTCGTCTCGCGCGTTAAAAGAGGCGATTTTTGTCGCGCGCGTGTATACATGTTCTGTTTCCGAAAAAAAATTTAAGAGGCCGGAATTTGATGCTGCTGTACTTAAATAAAAAATACGGACGAACCAAGCAAGAGCACGCGAGTTGTATATACTCATTTGATTTTAATTAACAAGTGAATTTAAGTTCTATGATTACAGACGTGACCACGTGTTTCTGTTGGAGAGAGAAGCAGTCGAGGCGTGGTTTTTGTAGCGCGCGCGCGGGTTTACAAAAGCTCGATGCTTTGTTACTGAAGGTATCTTTGAGTGATGGATCGATAAAATTCGCTTGTTCTTTGTGGTACTTCTTACACTAGCAACGCCACGGATTTGCAGCATATCTCGCCACTTCTGCCGCAGTTGGTTCAGGACATTTCTGCTCGAGAGCGTACTTTAAGCAATCCATGTGATTGTTTGTACGCGCCCAATAAACTGTCGAAGAATTCCACGGACAGTTCTTCTCGCGTAGGTATTTCAAACAAGCGAGGTGGCCGTATTTCGCGGCGTCTAAGCATGTGCCTGCGTGTACCCGGCATCCGTTCTCGACGCAGTACTTCAGCATTGCAAGATTACCATGTACTGCTGCTAAACCACTCGTTTGATAATCCCAAGTACACTCTTTCACTTCGCGCAGCCATTGAAGTAAATCAAGTTTGTTCACAAAAGCGACTCGACGGCTGAACTCTTCCCGGTTCTTCGTGTACTCATTTCCACTATCGTACTTTCCCTTCTGACCCCATGGATAATGCTCCCAAGCAAGTTGTAACGTCGATCTTGATGACATTTCGTGAACAAAAAACTTATCTCTCAACTTAATATTCGCCCTTCGCATCGCTTCGCGACTTTCCGTATTCGTTGCATACAAAAACTTCTGATCAGTTCCATTCAACTTCGTTACGATATGTCTCTCAAATATATCGCGACAAACCCCGCTTTTCTCTGTCACGAACTTCCACAACGGCTTTGTCTTCTCCGACTCTTCGCTCGATCTAATCTTATCCTCAACTCGCGCTAAGCGCTTATTAATATGTTTCACAGTACGCGCAAGCTCTCGGACGACTCCAAGAAGTTCCACGTTTTGTTCGTTCAAGGCGTGCAGCGCCGCGCTCGATACGACGAGAGGAGATTCATTGAACGCGGTGTTATGATCTCCTCGTTCTTCTTCTCTCTTTCTCTTCTTAAACATGGTTTAAGCGCGTGAGAACATTATCTTCGCGTTCCGTTTTGACCGGTCGCGTCGCGAGGTGAGATTTTTGAAGACCTCTTGTTTTTGCTACTACCGGTCAAACTTTCCCCTTTTAATTAAAGTCATTTTTAGAGCGTTTATCGAAGTGTTTAGAGATAGAGCGTTTGATTAATTTGAAAGAGTTGAACGAAAAAGCTCTCGAGCGTTTACCGGCGCAGAACAATAATAATGATAGAACGCTTCGCGAGCAAAGGCGAGAGTTAAGAGAGTTACGATATAAATTACAAGTTGAAGAACGAGAGATCTTGCAATTAATGAAAATGAAAGTCGAGCATATTGAAACACGCGCACAGCTCGAACTCTCTAATCACTCGGATTTAAATATCGCACTCTCGAAAGCGAAAGCTGAAATCGCTTTACTACAAAACGAAGCCGCTTTTTTTGTTCAGCTGGCTATGCGGTTTTACATTATACAATTGAAAGCTGATTATCAAACGCAATTGGTTTTAATTAAAACAACCAGCCTTTACAACTTTGTTCTTTGCACGCACATTTAACGGTCATTCTTAACTCTTCGCCTTCTCGTCCTGGGCTATAATCAATCGTTAACTGTTCTCCTTTTTTGATATCTTTACATGCAAAAAAGGCTAAACGCGGCGTTGTTCGCATTCTTTCGAGTAAGAGAGATTTTTCATCCATTTGAGAGCATGAATTACGATATCTCTCTGGATCTTTCGAGGACGATGACATTTTATACTTTTCAGACGCCCTGATTGCGTTGTTTGGGAGTTCTAAAGTCGTGCAGTTTGGAGCGCACGAGTGATTGAAAAATCTTCCAAAATTTCCCTTCACAGTTGGGTCGATTGAAAACTTGACGCCATCGATCGGCGATGGACCGCTTAAATCGTGAAGATAATATAACTTGTTCTTGTTATAGGGGCCTTCGCGATTTTGCGCTTCTTCGCGAGAGACTATTTCCCCAACGTATTCGCATATGAACGACCCGCGTTTGATATTCTCTCGCGCTTCGATACCTAAGCCGAGTTGGTTCCCGTTATCGAATACGTGGAAACTGAACAAAACTTTACCTTCATCGATCGCTTGCGTCGGACACATTCGGCGATTGAATTCGTGCACTTCTTCTACTAAAACTGGGTCTTCCGGGTTCGACGTGAAAATCGACGCTAAACGTTTACACGTACACTTTTCTTTAAGATCTTTCACTTTAAATTCTCGTTTTTCTTCTAC
>Ga0302126_10001803_pt1 | contig 12668 bp, 9 predicted proteins | sample CB4_20m_MG_FD_203108 | JGI IMG/M metagenome (GOLD analysis project Ga0302126, IMG submission 203108) | Marine microbial communities from Western Arctic Ocean, Canada - CB4_20m | ecosystem: Environmental > Aquatic > Marine > Oceanic | place: Canada: Western Arctic Ocean | collected 2017-09-24 | reverse complement strand
GTTTTTTGAAGAAGGGTGGGAAGAACCTGCACCAGCGGCGGCACAAGCAAAACCTACTGCCACCGCCGCTCCAGCGATGGCTATCGGCGATGACGGTAAGGCGCTCGTTTTAGACGGTAACGAGCTCGGCGTGAAGTTTGTGAGACACGAGAAGAAGACGAAAGGCGAACATACTGGCCCGCGTTTGAAACTCGACGACGCAGTCGCGAAAGCGAACGCAGTCATGGAGGCGCAAATGAAAGCGAGAGAAGAAAAGAAGAAAGCGAAAGAGGCGAAGAAGCTCGCTGCTTTGAAGGCATCGGAAGAGAACGCTGGTAATGATGCTAATAATACTATTGCTAGTAGTGCGGACGAAGTCGAAGCGAAAGACGTCGTAGATGTCGCGGTCCCAATGGATGCCACAGCAACGACGACGACGACGCCTGATGAGACCGCCGCCGTCTTTGCTACTACTGCTATCAAAAGTGACGAAAACCCATCATCTGCAAAAGCAAAAGCAACAGAATTGTTTACAGAATTTAAAATGGAGCAAAAAATGATAGATTCAGGAAATTCTGATTCTGATTCTGACGACGAAGCACCGCTTGAAATCGACGAGGCCGAGCTCTTTGCTGGATGGTCTGGAGCGAGAATCAAAGGTTGGAAAAATCGCATCAAGAATCCAAACGCGTATTACTACCGCTTCAACCATCCAGGTGAGATGCAATCTAACGGTGGTTGGACAGCCGAAGAGCACGAGCTTTTCATGGCAACTCTCGCAAAGTTACCAGACGGCAAAGCGACTTACGAATGGGGCACGTTTTCAATAGATATCCCGGGACGAGTTGGCTATCAATGTTCGAACTATTACCGCTCGTTGGTAAAAAGCGGGATAATCGTGGACGTTAACTACGTCGTAGACGATAACGGCCAACTTAAGTTTAATTTTAAGAACAAAGGTTTCGAGCGCAAAGAAGGCGATACAGCGGCTGAGCCAAAGCCTTACATGCCAAAGGTGCCAAAACCGCCAAAACCGCCAAGGCCGCCAAAGGCGCCAAAAGCGCGTCCTCCGCCAAAGATCAAAATACCAAAAGCAAAGAAACCAAAGAAGGACGAAAAGAAAAAGAAGAAGAAGGGCGAGGGTGACGACGGCGACGACGTTAAAGGCGACAAAACGTTCCGATGCAGCGTAAAAACGACCGAAATTCGTAGATCCAGTAGAAACTCTGCGAAAGAAAAGAAGAAATACAATCTCGACGGCGAAACCGATGACGAAGGCGAAGAAAGAGACGAAGAAGACGACGAGAAAGATGAACCACCAGTGTTGCCAACTGGCTTCCTCGATCCAATCACGAGAATGCAAATCGAAGAACCGGCCGCAATTTCCCCGTACGGTCACGTCGCCGGTTACGAAACCTGGTGCAGAATTCTCCGCAACGCCGAAGCACCAGATACTTGTCCGTTCACGAAGCAACCGTTGAAACGACGTCAACTCGTGAAGCTCACGCATGCTAACATTGCCGAGTATATTACTAAAATGGTCGACGTTCAGCAAATGTAGCTTCAAGCTGTTCGTATTCCATTTGTGTTTCCATCGTTCAACGAACAAAAAGTATACAGTAGCAATATTTAAGACTCGAAAAGAGAACACGCGGTACACTATAACTATAACTATATCGTCATAAATTATTCATAAAAATGTCCACGACCACAAACACGAACGATAAAAACGCTTTGAACGAACAAAAACATAACGAATACAGAAGACATGGACGCATAATCACCCCAACTTACCCAGTAGAAGGCGATTTCATATCCCTAAACACTGAACAGTTCTTAGTAGGGATTCTTCTGGCATACATGGCGTGGAAAGCGTTTAAGACGTTCGGGATCCTAAAGTACTTTGTGCGGATGATAAAGAGACCTAATACGGATGATGAATCGAGAGTGACGCATAGGAAAGTCACCGAGAGCGAGGATGAGGACGATGGGTTCGGGATAGTGTTAGATGGAAGTGATGGGGAAGATAAAATGGATTAGATTCTTTGTTAGGTGATGCCGTTGTTGATGTTGATAGGTGATCTATCAGCAGTAGCTCTCGCTCGAGTTCGTGTAATTGTATATATGTAGTAGTAGTAGTAGTATTCAAAACATGGCATTCGATATGTGCGTGTGTATATATATGTATTTATGAGCGCGCGGCTCGCATTTTGAAAATGCTTATATCATCGTCGCTCGCGCTTACGCTCGAGATATCTTGAGGCGTAATCAAAATAAATTGCCTACCGAGCTCTTCGTCAGATCTCGCGAATTCAAGCAAAGATTTGATGGAAACTTTTCTGTTGGCATCGTCCATGAAGACATCGAATTCATCCATTGCACGGAATGGCGCTTCAGTTTGCTCACCCATTGCTAACGTGAGAGCGAGAGTGGCGTACGAGCGCTCGCCTCCAGAGAGTGAGGCGGTGTTCTTGACCGCCTTGTTATTCAAGTCGACCGTCATCGCTAATTGCCCTCCTTCGAAATCAACTTCAAGTAGACCAGAGCATCCTCTTCGCTTAGACATGTGGTAGTTGAAATCTGCAGAAACATCAACCGCCGTAGCATGCGAAGTTTTAGACAACAATATTCTACGCTTCTTGACCATCTTTGTCATCATTCTTTCTGGTTCAGTGGCCATTTCGAGAATTCGCTTTCTTTTATTGAGCTTTGACTTCGTCTCTTCGAGCTCATCTCGAACTTCTTCGTACGGTCTCGCGTGCGTTTGAGCTTCTCTCGAAATTTTGTCTTTAACCTGTTTGATTTTTGCTTCGAATTTTTCTACGCCCATGTGAACATCCGCGATATCTTTTAACGCCTCTGCAGCCTCGAGCGATTTGAACGTGGATCTTTTTGATGCATGTTTCTCGAATTCCAACAGATCGTTCTTCTTCTCTTCGAGTTCTTTTCGTTCTTTTTCGCACCTATCGATGCACTCCATTTTTATTTTTTTTGCCGTTCCCATATTTTGATCCATTTTTTTCATTTTTTCTTCTGCGCGAGAAATTTCGTCGTTGAGCGAGTCGAGTTGCGCGCCCATGCTCGATTGATTTTCCGTAAATCGATCCAATTGCGCTTTCTTCTCTTCAAAATCTTCCTTTCTTTGCTTCAAATCTTCTTCCAAAACGCTCTTTTCAGCTTCGCTTTCTCTCAAAAGTCTCTCCTTTTCTTGCAAGTCGCGCTCAAGCTCTTCCAAGTCAATTTCAACGCGATCCTCCTCCTCTTCTTCTTTCTCCTTCTTCTTCCGATCATACGCTTGTTGTGCTTCTTTTACACTTCTTATCCATTGCTCACGATTTTTACCTAAAATTTGAACCGCTCTATTCGCAATAGCGATTGCTTCTGCTTTTGCCTTTAACCGAGCATTTGCCTCTCTAAGTTGTGCGTTTTCGTCTTCTAAACGTTTCTTCGCGTTGACAATTAGGCCTTTCGTATCCGCCACGAGACGGCATCGACCTTGCTGATAGCTTCGAAAAGGATTCGATGACTGCGTACCTTTTGTTTGTGAGATTTTTCTTCTCTCCATCGTCAAAGCATAATCCACGTTCCTTGAGAGCGGATTTTTTGTGTTTTGTTGCCCAAACGTCCAGTGCATGATATTCATCGCTTGGGTATCTGATTTCATAAGAATGACGCGCTCAATCTTCGATTTATCGACCAAAAAGTTATGAATGGTATCGTTATCACCAAAATCCAGCACATCTGCAACAGTTGTCAGCTGTGTATCCGGTTTGTTTTCCTTCGTGTCGTATCTGCTCGCGTCAAAGTTCACGCAAGCGATTTGAACGCGACAGTTCAGGCTTCGCGCGATACCTTGAAGGGTGCCAACATCTTTCGGCGAATTGACGAGAAATTTATCCAACTCACGGCCACAACATTCCTCCACGCAATCACCCCAGTTTTGATCAGTTAACGTAATCTTACTTCCAATTGGTCCAATCGGAGGCTTTGAAAATTTATTAATGTTCTTGTTGATTTCGGCCAAAAGTTTTGGCATATGCTCCCCAAATCTCGCATTTGTATCTCTGCTCGCGTTCTCCAAATTTCTAACGACTCTTTGCTGATCATCGATGCCGGTTTTGATTCTGGAAATTTCTTGATGGGTTAGTCTCAGCGCTTGCTCTGCATCTTGCTCTTCTTGCTTTTTTGCCCTTTCCTCGGCGTAGAAATTCTCCTTTTCGTTTTGCAATTTTTCCAATTTCGCTTTCGCCGCGATTAATCCCGCTTCATGCTTTCCAGAAACGTTCTGAGTCATTGAAATTGCTTTATCTTTTTCGTCTTCGACGAGTTTTTTTTGATTATCGCGATTTCTCTTCTTTTCTTTCACATTCGTGGTTGCCTCGATGAGCGAACGATTCCCGCTCGTAACGAGTCGTTCAGCGGCTTGCATGGCTTCTTTATATTCCTCCTTCTTTTCAAGAGCGACTTTCAATTCACCTTGATGAAATTTTTCCGCCTTTTCCTCCGCTTCTAATTTTCTAGCCTCGTGAGCATCCTTCTTTTCACTCATTTTTTCGAGCGCGGTGTCGATCTCTTGCAATTTATCGTTTGTCGCCTCAATGCTCTCTACGAGCTTTTCTATTATTTTAGATTGATCGGCGACGGCGGCCCATGGATACAAATACTGCATCTGACCAAATTTTTTCTGCAGCTCCTCTTGCAACGTAAAGTTATTAAACTCCGTTTGCAAATCAGCAGCTTTTGACTCGAGCTCTGGTAGCTTCTTCCCTTGCTCGTCCAAGTGCGCCCTCATCTCGATCAATCGATCCTTCGATAACGTAATTCTCTTCAACACGGACTCTAGCAAAGTCGCTTTCATGAAAAACCTGTACTTATCCACATCTTTCCCTGAATGCAAGAACTCCCTGCTCCCATCTTGCGTCATTACGACGATCGGATTATCCACGTCCAAGTTAAAATGGTCGCATAACCGATCGAGCTCTTCCTTCTTATTATACACGGTCTTCTGATTCTGATCCATGATCTTTATCGCGCTCGCCCCGCTCCTCGTAATCGTCTTCTCCACGAATATTCGCTCTCCCAATATCTCTCGTTCATACGCGTCCTCGCCTTCGTTCCTGATCTCCACGATAACTCTCGCCTTATCTTGACCGGTCCTTATTAAATCTTTCAGACCATTTTTTGAAGACCTGTTCGTCTTCTTCGCGCTCGCGCCTAACGCTAACGTCAACGCGGTCAACACCGCGGACTTCCCGGAACCGTTTTCGCCGACTATGAAGTTTATGCGCGGTCCTAACTCGATCTTTAAGTGTTCGTGGCACATGAAGTTCTGTAAGAGCACTGTTTTAATCGTCCCAGGAGTAAGTTGTTTCGGCAAAGTTTTCTCGTTCGTAACAACAGGCTCTTTCGAGTTTGAATGCATCGTTTTCGCTTTGTTCGTTCGCGTGTCGTTGGATTTCCCACGTTTTTCGCTGAATAATAAACTTTATAGTAACGAGATTACAATATATATCTCTCTGTGTGTGTGTGTGTGTGTGTATTAGCGATGATGGAAACGATTAATACGGACAGAGGGCGTAAACTGATGAGAAAAACGGAAGATTTTGCTCGCGAAACGAAAACTTTTTTGAAAAAATTCAAAAATTCAAAAATGAACGCAGCGCATCGAAAAAAAGTCAAAACAAAAAAAAAAGAGAGATCAAACAGTTTTGCTTGGAACGATGCGCGCGATGGCGATGATCTTAAAAACAGAGAACTAGGCAGAAGAGGAAGAGGAAGAGAGAGGAGGAAGAGAGAGAAGATTCTTTTCATGACGCTTTTCTTTTAAAACCGCGCTCGCTCGTTCTTTTTGTTTCGCGCTTGTTTTCTGAAAAACGAAATAATAAGCGTTTTATAACTTTTCTTCGTTTTTCAGCAGAAGACAAAAACAAGGGGAAAAACTGCAGAACATCATCATCGGGACAATAAATTAAATGTCGCAAATTTTGCAAACGAAGAACTTTAGAACGACGCGATGGACGAGATCGAGATGCCATCACGACCACGCTTCACATGCCGCGCAGACTACAAGTGAACGCGCTAACCACGTCAACGCCGGTAAGAATACGTGCGCACAAGTGCACTCCTATCAGCACAGGTCGCCAAAAAGTACCCTGCTCGAACGCCTAATCCTGGAAAAGTATTGGACCTACGTGGTGAACAAGTTCTGTCCTAAATGGGTAGCCCCGAACACGATAACGACGATTGGGTTGTTCTTCGTGTTACTCGCGTTCGTTTCAGTGCTGAGGAAGTCGCCAGATTTAAGTGGCGAAGCGACGAACGAGGTGTTCTTTTTCTGTGCGGTATGTTTTTGGATATACCAGACCATGGACGGTATGGACGGGAAACAGGCGAGGAGGACTGGGAGTGGGAGTCCGTTGGGCGAGGTTGTCGATCATGGCTGCGATGCGTTTTCGGCGTGCGTGTATGGGACGATTTTATGCGAAGCGTTTTCGTTCGACGCGAGAACGAATAGGTTGTTAGTCGCCTTAGTGACGAGTTGCGGGAGATGGAACTTTGCGCTCGATACGGTGACGAGTACGTATGATGGGTTATTGCCAGTGAATGATGTCGATGCGCAGGAGATTCAGGTCATGGCGCAGGTTTTGTTTCTGATTACGAGTTATATAGGGTGCGAGGGATGGCGGAAATTGTTCATGCCGGCGCCGATTGCGCTCGTTTCCACTGGGCGAGTTCCGTTTGGGTTGTTTTTTATGGGTAGCGCGTGCGTTTTGTCCTACATATCAAGGTTAGCCACGGTCGTGCGGACGATTCGGAAACGAAGAGAAATAAAGGCGTCTTTAGCGTTAATCAATAGTAAAAACGACGCACGAACATTCGCTGGGTCGTCAATCGCTTCAAACGGTAGAAGAAAATCGTTGAGAATATCTTCGCAACAATCTGTCCTAGAGACGAAAAGTAATATTGATAATAACAATAACGGGTTTCCTCCGCATTGGCCGAGCAATCGCTCGTTATTCATGGTATATCTCACCGTCTGCGTGGTTGAAATATGCTTCTTCTTCACCGTGTTATACGCCGATAATTTTCTAGCCGCGCATTGCTGCGTTTCCGTTATGTTCACCGAACTCATGATTCGCGTGATGCACATTCGCGTGAGCGACCCGAATTTTAGAGTATTCAATTGGACGCACGGTATTTTAGCATACATCGCTTCGCAAGTCGTTAAAACTACGGATGTTGTAGGTGCTGGTGCAGTGATCGCAATAGCCTCGGCGAGCTTTATTCACCGCTTCGCGCATTTAGTCGCGCAAGTAACCGGTTGTTTAGGTTTGCACCCAAACATTTTCGTCATTCATAAAAAGAAAGTCTAATAGTAATTATAGTGTAATATATAAGGCGACGCGTGCTGATTTATATTGATTGTTACTATGGATATATAAATAAAATTTGTCACCATGTATGGTTTAAATTCGTTCGCACTCTAAAATTCTCGAAAAATAAAACGAAGTCGCGGTCATTTGCCTTCTCTTCACAGCAAACCCAGCTTTCTTCAAATACTCCTCGACGTCGCCTTCGTCGTGTAAATATGCTCTCGTCGCTTTACTCGGACCCGGGAACAACTCGCCGATTCTTTTCAAAATTGAATACGCCAATGTCTTTGGCGCGAAGGAAATAATCAACTTTTTCGTAGATAAGCCTGCCAAATGCGCAACCATTGCCGCGACGCGGTCATCCGGATAATGAATCATCACATCAATGCACGTGACGACGTCGTACTTGCCAGAGCACTCTTCCAAACCGAGCGCTTCAAATTTTGGCGCAACCGTCGGCGCCTTCTTACCGCTCGCGACGCTTTGCTTATACCTCGTCTCCGCTTCGCCAATCATTGACGCGGAAATATCACTCGCCGAGACCCCGGCGCCTCTGTGGCACAATGGAATCGCCAACGACCCAGTCCCAGCCCCGGCGTCGCATACGGTCATCCCGCTCATATCCTTCGGCAAGAAATCCAAAATCTTATCGACGGTCTGTTGATGCCCTTTGCGAATATCAAGCTGCACTTTGTTCACTTCATCGGTTTCGCCATAAATCTTTTGCCATCTTTCAAATCCAACCTTATCGAAGTACTCTCTCACGCTCGCTGCTTCGTCGCCACCGGTCGTCTCCATCATAGCCTCTCTCCTCTTGGAAGGATCTGTGAGCATTAAAGCGGCACCGGCGGCTCCGATGGCGCATAAACCGACGACGGCGGTGACAACTGATCCACCGTCGGCGATTTGTGCGATCTCTGTTTCGTTCATCGTCGCGAATGCTGGTAAAGTCGCCGAGATCATGAACGCAGTCGCAGCAGTCGCAGTCGCAGTCGCAGGAAGATTCTTCGTCTTTTGTGATTTAACGCTAATCGATTTTTTGTTCCGTTTTTGTTCATTCAGTCGCGTGCGATTACATCGACTCACGCGAGATAGTTGCTGAGATGCTAAAGAGAACATTGTCGCCGTCGTTTCTGACGATATTTTCTTTTGCGCCTGGGTTGGATAATCCTGCGCGAATAAAGAAACGTGCGTAAAGAACTTTCTTTATCCAAAATAAGGAAGATTTTTAAGATCTCTCCTAAAAAGCAACAGAAACGATTACGATGGTCATCGATTGGTCAAACTTTTTTACAGATCACAAATATAATTGCGCCGAAGGTGTTCATGAGAGAGTCTTTATAATAATAATAATAATAATAATAATAATAATAATAATAATAATAATAATAATAATAATAATGAACAACGACAAGGGCGAGAACAAGAAACAGAAGAAGCAGGAGCGATCGGATGGAACGATTCAGAGTGGACCAACGACGCCGGTGAAAGAGAACGATAGAGAGCAGAAAAGAGCAAAAGGTTCTAGATATTAATTTCGTGTTTTTCTTTTGAAAGTTTGCGAGCGTGTGTGCGTGCGTGTGTGTGTGTGTTGTAGATGTGTATCGCATTTGGAACAAGAAGAAAAGTGCGAGAGAAGGGGGATGATTATTAAACTGTCGTTTGTGTTTACTACTGCGTGAACCGTACTGATACATATTTATTTCTTACGCTAGGAAAGGTAAATAAAGAAGAAGAAGAGGAAGAAGAAGAAGAACGTATTCCTTCAAGGCACGTGGCTGACTATGGCATACTCCTCGAAAGTTTCAAACTCTTCGATCACGATTTCGCGAGATACGGTCCATGCGCGGGATTAACGCGAATCGAACGCTTAAATCTCGCGATTAAAAACGACGTCGAGCTTTGCCCGCACGCGCTAGCGGTCAAAGACGCAATCGATAATAACTTAGTCGATTTCACGAAACCAGAGTATCGCGACTCAGTTTGGAGGAATGACAAAGGAACACGAGGTAATTTTGGATGGTAATTCAGTATAGTCCGATTTAAATACGTTCATGAGAGTAGACCAACTCATCAGAACACGAGCACCATACTTATCACACATCACCTAAATGTTTCTCTTCTCCCGCCTTCTTCACAAAAAAATCCCCTTCTTCTTCGCTCGTTTTCTTAATCGATCGGCACAAAACGATAAAGTATTAAATAAACAGAATGTCCACTATCGAAGAAGTTAAAGAAGAAGAAGATGAGAGAGACACGGTGCGCACTAAATACGACATTCAAAACACGGCGAAGTGGATAATCGAGAACGACTTCAAGCGCATTGCGATACAAATACCTGACGAAATACTTCCCGATGCGGCTGAAATAGCACGCGCGATTATTGAAGAAACTACGGCTACGAAACCTTCTATTAACAGTAGTGACAGTAGTAATACTCGAGTTAATAGAAGGAACGTGTTTGTGTTAGCGGATACGACGTTCGGAGCCTGTTGTATCGATGAAGTAGCCGCGATGCATCACGAAGCAGATTGTGTCGTTCATTTAGGGTATTCTTGTCTATCGAGGACGAGCGAGTTACCGGCGAGGGTTGTTTTCGAGCAAGAAGGGTTAGATGTGGATAAGTGTGTTGATATGATTAAGAGGTTTGATTTTGGCAGCGAGTGCGAGGTAGTTTGTGTGTTAGTTGAACAGAATAGGAGTCGATTTAGCGACCAGATTCGAGAGAAGTTATCGTTCGAGAAAGGAGGTGAGCGGATGTATTTGGTTTCATCGCAGCCTGTGGAAACGATCGAACCTATTAAAAATGATATTGATATTGATAATGATGCAGAAGTAGTAGAAAAAGAAGAAGAAGATGTAGTAAATGATGATGATAACGATAAGAATAGTAATTATAATAAAAGAAAAATAAAGGTCGAATTAGGCGCGATGCGCATAGAATACGATTTAGAGTTTGATGAAACTTTTAGAAATCCGAGTAAAAAGGCGTTTATTTGGATCGGCGATGATAATTCGCCTGCGTTAACGCACGCGTTAGTAACGATTTCATCGGCTTCGAGCGAATCGTCCGCGTTCAGAACGAATTATGATATTGCCAGATATTGTCCAAAGGCGAACGAAATTGAACCGAAAGCGATTGGAACAGAAGCGTGTCGAAGAAACGTGAAGAAGCGAAACCATGCAATTGAGCGCGCAAAGGATTCGAAAATAGTCGGCATCGTAGTTGGAACTTTAGGCGTTTCTGGATATCTATCAATCGTATCAAAGTTACGAGAGATGATTGAAACGAGCGGGCGAACGTGCTATACAGTCGCGTGCGGGAAACCTAACCCGAATAAGCTCGCAAACTTTCCAGAAATTGAAACGTTCGTGCTCGTGGCGTGCGAAATGTGCGCTTTAGTCGATGCAAAGGAATATCTACAAGCAGTCATCACACCCCATGAAGCGGCTTTGGCTTTTGGGAACAAACCTTGGGTTGGCGAAGTCAAGCTCGATTTCAAGTCTTTCAAAGACGAGACGAAAGATTTCACGCAAACAGCTTCTAAAGAACCTTCGATGTCACTTTTAACTGGATCACTTCGAAAAGATAGCAGTGCTGGTGACGGCGTTGATGATGACGATGCTGATTATGATTCAGAGAGCGCAAATGTTTCCAGAATCCTCATCGCAGACGACGATAACAACGATACCGACGACAACGATAAAAATTTACTCGAAGCAAACGCGTTCCAACTCGCCAAGCGCGCCTCGCACGCGCTCGCGTTCAGAGAAAACATGCACCTCAGCACGAACATATCCACGCACGAACCAAGATCAGGCGCTGAATATTTGCTCACCAAACGTACTTTCGTCGGCCTAGACCCGAACAAGAAAAAGGACAAAGTGGACGAAGAAACCGGTAAAGAAGTCTCGACGGAACATCCGCTTCTCGCGACTCAAGGCTCTCGAGGTCGAGCGGCCGCTTACGATTCCGATATCGCCACCGTTGAAATTCCATCCATACAAGATTTATAGATTTATAGATCAATACGTAGTAGAGTCTATCTATTGTTCAGTACACGGTACTACGCGTACCTTCACATCTGATGAATGCCATGAAAATGTTTACCATTCGTTACTCAGTCTCTCGTCGTCCGTTTTGTTCTCTCTCATCTCTCTCTGTCTATTGACTGACGCAGTTCTTGCTCGTTCATTTCGTTGCTCAGTCTCTCGTCGTCCGTTTTGTTCTCTCCCATCTCTCTCTGTCCATCATTGACTGCTTAAAGGTTCATTTCATGTCTTCAGAGTTTTGTACGTTTTTGGGATAATAAATAAAACGAACACTAAAGATGACGGTCTCGAAAACATCGCACGAGGACGCAAAGAAACGCGCGCGCGAAGGCGATAGCGAAGAAGAAAGCGCAGAATTAGTACCGGCAGAGGAAGAGGAGGCAGAAGAAGGCGCGGACGACGCGCGAGAACAAAAGAGGACGAAATTCGACGCCGCCGAAAACGAGGCGAACACTACTAGTAATAAAGTTGAGACGGCGAAGGGAGAGCAACGATCATGGAAACCGCAAACACTCGGACCGAAGACGTTCAATAGTCCAGAAGAGGCAATTAAGTACTTTTCTTGGTTATTAAACACGATAACGCCGAACCAAGATATGAACGATTACGAGCGCTTAGTCGTCCAAGCGTGTTTGGAAAAGGGACACGGAGATTTCGAGAAGAAGGTTGGATGCGGTATTAAAGCGTTTCAAGTGAAAATGCATCCAGAGCATGATTCGAAGTGTTATTACGTGATGAGGACGAATGGGTCGATGACTGATTTCTCGTATAGGAAGTGCGTGGAAGGAGTTTTTCCTGGTTGGGATAAATCAAATGCGACGAAGGCTGAGTCGAAGCCGAAGAATACTGGAAGAGGAGGAGGTGGTCGAGGCGGTGGTCGAGGAAGAAGACATTAAGGAGGCTATATATACTACGTACTGTGCTAAGCTAGAATTTTTATATTAATAACTACTACTATCAACTATCTACTACTATTATCTACTAATGCGGCATATCGAATTGTCTTATATCCGTTGGCAAGCGATGACCGGGAAATCTGTTCCGATTTTGTTCACGTTCCGCTTCTCTTCTGAATTTAGCGTCGTCTAATAATGGGATTTTGTCCATTCTTTTCTTCTCTTCTCTAAAAAAATCGTGGCATTCTTCTCGCAAGTCCCTCGCACCTTCGCGCGATAAACCAGATTCGTCGAATTTGCACGAAGGACCCATGCGAAGAAAATCGTCTCTTAAATCTTTTTTGACTTGTCTTAAACGCATGACCTC
>Ga0302126_10001802_pt1 | contig 12669 bp, 4 predicted proteins | sample CB4_20m_MG_FD_203108 | JGI IMG/M metagenome (GOLD analysis project Ga0302126, IMG submission 203108) | Marine microbial communities from Western Arctic Ocean, Canada - CB4_20m | ecosystem: Environmental > Aquatic > Marine > Oceanic | place: Canada: Western Arctic Ocean | collected 2017-09-24 | reverse complement strand
ACTTATCAATCTCGTCCAAATCAATATCACATCGCGAATCTATTGGATTGAAACGAAAATATTTAGTTTCTGGAATCAAAGGCAAAAGCGTTCCTAAAGCTTCGTCTACTCTTTGAACAGAACAAGATGATTCGAGCAAAACATAAGAGGCGTCAATAAAACTGTGAAGCGATGAAGCGTCTTTCCTTTTAATACGTGGAATTTCACCCGTCCCTACAGAAACGACGCATTCAATTTGGCGATCCGGCCAAAGTCGCCTCGCTTCCATAATGCCCACCATCGCTGGATTGTTACAAGTCACCGCACCGTCTTGCCATTTCTCATCACCCAAAGAATAATCGGCTAAATAATATGGTGCTGCACTAGAGGCTCGCAAAGACTGCCACATTAAGTGTTTACACGAACCTGGCATTGCATACTTACTTTGATTTTCATCTTCAACCGTTTCTGGATATTGATAATTACGAAAAATGTAAGGCGAGGAAGGACATTTGGACACGACAGTCCCGACTACAAAAACCTTCGGACCACCAGTTAAAGACGATTCGATAAATGGCTTTTGACGTCCATCGATTTCACACTCTTGCTGGAGCAACGTTTCAAACACTCCGGCATCGTGTTTAGACCCGTGTACGGCGACTCTCCATTTTTGTTGACTATCTCGGTACAAGTTATCAAAGCGGTCTCTCCAAGAAGCCTCGCCGTCTGGTCTATCCTTCGGTTTTGAGAATATTCTAGTACCTAACTCGGTATAAATTTGGTCGCATCTATCAAGATTGTGTTTTTGAACTCCTACCGCGCATGCCTACATATATATTGTCGTAAATGTATTGGATGATGGACGAAGTTAGTTTTGACTTTTGACACGAAAATTCAAAGTTACTATTAATTAAATTAATTACTTATAATTTTAAAGTCTCCCCTCACATCAATCGACCAACCAAAATCCGAAAATAGAAAAAATTAAAAGAAAGAAAAAAAAATTACACCATAGATCAAAACAAAAAACTATAATAATCAACGGATTGAACTTACCAAGATACCGCCAGTACTTGTACCACAAATTAAGTCAAACAACTCATGAATTGGCTTACCAGTGCCCTCCTAAGACCAATAGCGAAATTGTCAGAATGGATTCATGCTGAAATACTTTGACCAAAGACAAAACAACAACAAAAAAACGCATCAAAAAAAATAAAACACGTACCTCGATACGTCGCAACATTTGAACAGTAGAAATGCCGCGCATACCGCCACCGTCCATACATAGTATACGAATGCCTTTTCCGACGATCGGACGACGATTGACAGCTTGTCTAACGATTTCGTTCTCTCCAAAAATAGCCAAAGCTCTAGTTGCATATTTTTTAATTAATTCCATACTTTCATTTTCTGGATAACTCAATGCAAATTCTGCCAGTAAACTACGTATACCACGTTTCTTCAATATTAAACGTCTATTTATTGATTCAAATCCCAAATTTCCCAAGGCTAATAAGCCAGAGGATTTTAATTTAGAATTATCACTCTAAAAATTAAATTAATAAAAAATTGAAATGAAATTCCCCACATTAAAAAAGGTTTTAAACATACTTTTATAATATCTAAAAGGAGATTAATTAATATTTCATCATAAATACTCTGTTTTTTTTAAGGGAAAAATACGTTTCGTCAGTTATTTTTATTTAAATTTTTATTTAAATTAATAAAAATAAAAAACAATTTAAAATATATAATTACCTTCGATAATTTTCCCGAAGCAAATGCAAGGCTTGCAAGTATATTACATCCGCATATCTGAACACCTGCGTTTGGATCCTAAAAATTATGGGGATGGTAAGAAATAGAATTAAATATTTAAATATTTAAATAAATATATAATTTAAACGACCGATAAGAAAAAACGACAGACGACGACGCGCGCGTAAGAATGTGTATCATCGCTATGAAAAAAGATGTGATCGAACAAAACGTACTGCCATTAAGTTTTGTATGCGCTGCGAAACCTTTGAGTCTATTAATTTTTGAGCTACATCTGGAAGTTGACTCATCGCGGCGATAATTCGGGTCGCTATTTATATATGAGAAAGAGTCAGTCAAGTCAATACATTAAACATACATATAAATTATAATTATTTACCTTCGCGTATGACGTTCACATCAGAAGTCAAAAGCATGGTGAGCATTTGCTGCAACGCGCCTTCTGTCGCACTAATAATAATAATAAGAACAATAATTCGGTTGAGAAAACAAAACAAAATGTGGTCGTACCAAATCTCGACGCAGTTCGATTGGTCTTCCCTGGCAATCTTTGCCAAAGCAGTTGCGATAAGTAAATGTTGACAGCTAGAGTGCCTGAAAACGAGCGTGAAAAAAGCCGAGAACGCTTTTCCCTTCTGAGCGGCTTTGCCCGATATTGCTTGCGGAATGTAACTGGAAGTATTCGTATCTCCTATTTGAACGTCCACTTCGGTTAAATCATCATTCGCGGAAACGACCACGTTGACTAACGATAAGCACCTCAAAGATTTACAATGGTGCATTTCTGGAAGATATTCAACTGGATTACCATATAAATGAAACGTATGCACTTTTGAAAGAGCTTTCATATCCATCACTGGTTTCGTGAGCTTATTCCCTTTTAAAGAAATCACTTCGAGCATTCTATTCTCTCGTAAATCCGTTCTAATTTTCGTCAATTGGTTGTTATCGCAATGTAACTCGCGCAAATGTTTCAAATTCACTAAACTTGGAAGATCCGTTAATTTATTATCGTTTAATTTCAAAACTTCCAATCGAGGGAAGAATTGCGTGATTTCCACTGGAACTTCTGTTAACTGCGAGTTTGAGAGATTTATGTTAATCACATTCTTAAAGCGTTCTCGGCAATCGCCTAATATTCGCACTACACCTTCTCCTAGTTCCAGTTCTTCTATCGAATCTAGGTCACATCCTTTCAACAATGAATACAAACCATCTACTAATTGATTTGACCCAGTATTGTTCTGTCTCGTTAATCTTAATATTTTCGGTGTCGGTTTGTACGGTTCAATTGTTAATCTGATTTTGACTTTTTGTACGTCATAGCCGCCTTGTAAACATAACAACTGTGCTTTCACGACGTCTCCCTTATGTTTAATAGGTAAATTCTGTCTCCCATCAGCGATTTTATCCAAAATCTCCTCGAAATCTCTGTCCGAATTCCACTCAAACTGTTGTGTTAATAATAATTCGTTATTGTTCCTCTTCTTATTATTTTGTTCATTATCATCATCGTTAGTAGTATCGATTGATGTATTTAACAAATTATTATTAGAAATTACATCGTTGATGTCATTGATATCATCATCTTCTTTATATACGAACGATAAGTTGAAAACGTCCGGAGTCCTTCCCATGTTCATGGTTAACGAACGAAACATCTTCTTCTTCTTGTTCTTCTTCTTCTTCTCACGGGTAATTATAACAGTAAGTATATAGATAGATAGATAGAGAGATAGAGAGATTAGAAGATCTAGTTGGAATATTAATTGAAAATAATATTAAGTGTGTCGTCGACGATTTAATTGTGTCGTGTGCGTATTCGTAACTTATATAATACAGAGTTTTTGCCTCGAACCTGATGCTGTCTGAGCATCAGGACAGAGTATTATTGTCGTGTAGCACAGTGAAATCAATCGTTTTCTGCTGCTGCTGTTTCCTATCAGCCTGTTGGTGATGGCATACTGTTTGTTTTCTTTTTAGACGCAAAAAATAAATATCTTTTCTCCCTCCAAACTATAAATGGAAGCCGATCTGAGGGCGACTTTGCGCGCGAACAACGTTAGTTGTTCGTATGATGATGAGTTTTTCTTCACCAATCCGGCCCCGTTTAAGAAAGGACGCTTGCGCGTGTTCGTGATCACTGGCGATGCGTTCGTATATCTCCGCGAGTTTGATTATGCGCAGAAAGTTTGGCACAAATTTGGACAGAAACAGTGGGACTTGGATTGGTTGAAATCGAAGGATGAGTTAGTTAACGTTATAATTGAAAAAACGGAGACTGGATGTGCGTTGCTGACGCTGAGCTTTAACGAGTGGGAGGGCGATCCTCCAAGCACGAGAACAGAGGCGGCGATCGCCGTGAAGCCCGAGGAGATGGATACTATTTATAAGAAGTTGAAAGATATAATTTCGGTGTACCCAAAGGTTGCCACACCGTCGACGCCGTCATACCGGGGTTATTTCCTAAGTGCGAAGAGTTTTCGACACCACGTCGATTTGCAAAAGACGAAAATACTCGAACGTGTGCCGGGCCTTAAGTTTGTCGTCAAATCGATTCTAGCCCCCGTTTACGAAAAATCACTGAGACTGGAGCTTATTTCTTCTTCCATTCTCGTCGGCCCAAAACAACTACCACACATTCACAAGCTCGTCTTGGAAGCCGCCGAAGTGCTCGGTATACCTATGCCGCAACTGTTTATTCAGCAGAGCCCAGAAGTAAATGCCTATACGCTCGCAATATCGGGTGAGAAAAAAAGCCACGTTGTGGTGGTGCACACTGCGTTAGTTGAATTACTCTCCGAAGAGGAACTCAAATCGGTGATTGCTCACGAAATGGGTCATTTAGCGTGCGACCACGGCGTATGGGTAACTGCTTGGAACATGATGAGCCTGGGCATAGACGTTCTCGGTTTGGTTCCTGGAATAGCGTTGGATGGATTGAAACTAAGTTTACGGGAGTGGGATCGAGCTGCCGAACTTTCAGCCGATCGGGCAGCTTTGTTAGTGGTGGGCGATCCCAAAATCGTGGTTTCGGTCCTCATGAAGCTTAGTGGTGGAAGTTCGAAACTTTCTAAGTCTCTCAATGTCGATGCTTTTATGGAGCAGGCTCGGTCGTATGATACGGAGAGGAGAGGTGTTCTCGGTTCCTTTCTCAGTAGCACACAAATAGCAACATCCACTCACCCGCTACCCGTATACAGAGCGCGAGAAATTGACGCTTGGAGTCGCAGCGACCACTACAAATCACTGATAGCCATGTTTGAAGATAAGCGGCACGTGCTCGATGATGTGTAGAATTGTGTTATCGGCTCTCTATGTAACAACAAAACGAATACACGCTTAAGAGTATAGAAGCGTACTAAATTTTACGAAACTTGGTACAAATCACCGCACTTGTATGTATATAGATAGATAGATAGATAGATAGATAGATAGAGAGAGAGAGATTTAGTTGGAATATTAATTGAAAATAATATTAAGTGTGCCGTCGACGATTTAATTGTGTCGTGTGCGTATTCGTAACTTATATACAGTTTTTGCCTCGAACCTGTCAACCTGATGCTGTCTGAGCAGCATGAGGGGAAAAAAAAAGCAGTTCGTCAGAAGAAAAAAGAAGAACTACTACGGTATCACATAACGCATAAGTTTATATAGTTGCTAGAAAAATGAATGATAATAACAGAGGAATACAGATACACACACGCCGCGCGTGTAATTAATTAATTAATTAATGAATGAATTAATAATCGATCATCGTTAGTTCTTTGGCCCTTTTCAAAGATAATAATATAATAATAATAATAATAGTAACATGTCCGCCCATCACGAGTTGAAGACGAAACAAAGACTGTTGAGACAAAGAACATCGAAAACGAGAACGACGCGCTCGATGATCACTAACGAGAACGACGAAGATGAGGATGAGGAAGTATTGAGGTTATTATTAGAGATCTCGATGAGATTAAATAAGAATAATAGAAATAATAGAAATAATAATAGAAATAATAATAATAGTGAGATATTCAAAGCAGAAGTCCTGCACGGTGATACAGACGCCTCGTATACTTGGAAAAGAAAAGCGAATGAAGTTATTTATAATAATAATAATAATAATAATAAAACAACGTTTGACGATGATTATGATGATTATGATATACAACAACAACAATCAAAACCAAAACAAAAAGAGTATGCTAAACTTCTCTTGGAAGGTTTAGATCTCTTGAGCGATTGTTTATTAACCACAAAGTTATTCGATCAATTCATTGCAGCTCTCGAGTCGACTGAACATAAGGACTCACAGAGATATATAGTTTCGTTTTTAGTGAGAGAATTCGTGCCCAAATCGAGATTAGATGTTCTAAAAGAAATATGCGAATTCGTACATTCGACGACGTGTGGTTTCAACGCAAATACTGGCAACGTGTTCGTGAAAGATAAAACTGCGCTGAGATCTATTGCCCACGCAATTGGTCCGAGGATTTTGAAGAAGCGACGAAAAACTACTAGTACTCCTGCCCAATCGTCATCAAAAATGCGAGAAGAAGATGAATTATTTCTCATTGTTTCGTTAATGGAGCTCATGTTCGTGGATTATTATTCAATTATCACAGATGATGCCGAAAACGAGAATAAGTCAGAGTTTGTTGATGCGAATACTAGGAGCGAAAAGTTTGGAAATAATATTTATTTCGATACTTCCGTAAGTACGTCGTCATATGCCGAAACATATCTGAACAGTATAAATAAAAAAGAAGAATTTGATTCTATGATGATGACGTTGATGATGGGAGAAGAAAATAAATCATCTTCGTCGTCGGTTTCATTTTCTAGAAATAAATTTGAAATATTTGCAGACGACGATGATGACGATGATGTTAATGACGACATAGCAGGAATGGTAGATAGAAGAAAAGGATTGGTTGATGACGATAGGTTTCCGGCTTGGATTAACGAAGATTATGATGATTATGATAATAATAGAACTAATAGAAGAAAAGAAGGATATCGGCCGCGCAGTACGTTTGATGTACCAGCTATTTCTGATGCCGAAGAGGACGTTGATGATGACGGCGAAGACAACAGTATGTTACCAGCATGGATGAACGAAAAAGGCCTTTCTTCGTACGTATCTGTATCTCCAACGCCAAGGTGGATAAAAGAAATCGTTGCCACGGGAGGAAGATGGGATTTGAATTCAGCTTTTGGAAATTATGAAGCGAGTAATAATACGTTTGGTGAAAGCCTTAAACGCGAATTTGATCCTACTCGGTTTGGAAAAATCTACTCCGACGACGATTCCGGTGATGATGATAAAAAAAGAAGAAGCGACGATTCAGACATAGAAGATTGGGAAAAGCATCGATCGAAACAACAGAGACAAAAACAGCCAATACAACAGAATACGAATAGAGAAAATGAACTACTACGGAGTAGCGATATCGAAGAAGAATATGCAGTCTATTCCTCTTCATCAGAACAGGAAGAACAAGAAGAACGAAAAACGACGACGACGACGACGAGATTTCGTGGAAGTAAGAGAAAAATTCAAACGAAAAAAGTTCAAAAAGAAGAAGGCGTCGTCGACGACGATGATTTGGTTGTAGAAGAAGATTTGAGCGAAAGAAATAATAATGATGAGTTCAATCTATCTTCAACAACTTCAGATTTTGAAGAAGATGAAAAAGAAGAAGATAGTGATGATGGAGATTATTATGAATTCACAGACGGTGAAAGTTTAGAAGACGACGACGACGATGATAAAGACGCTCAAATCATCGATACTGATGAAATTCGTGCGCCAGCACAATCGCCAGAACTCTCTTCTTTTAGTAAAAATTTGGCAGCTCCTCAGCCTCGTCGTCACCGTCGTCGGCAGCGTAAACGGAAGGATCTCGCAACTGCTGTAGTCTTGAAAAAGAAGGAAGAAGATTTATCTGCCGCAGTACCAATATTAAAACAACACGAACAACAAGAACAAAAGCAACATCAGCAAGCGGTCTTTGAAGGAGAAGAAGAAGAACAAGAGCAAGAAGAACAAGCAGGAGGATTAGAAATATACGAGGACGATTTCGATGTCAACGACGATGATGACGGAGAATCAGTTTGGGAGGACGATAGTAGTAGTGCAGAGGAGGAGAAGTTTGACGACGATGATATATTTGATTCACCAGAGGCTATTCGCAATGAAAAAACGTCTTCGTTAGAACAAGGTGAGGATTTGGAGAAGAGTGCTTCGCTGTTACAGGCGGTTCCTTTAATTGCCACCGCCGCTGTCATCATCAATAAGCAGCGAGAGGTGAAAAAATCATCTCCGAAATCACTAGCAATTATGCAGTTAAGAGTGGCATCAAAGAATAGAAAATTGAAGACGAAAAGAATGAAAGGAATTGAGGTATCAGCCGTTGCAGAAGCTATTCGTCAACGAGCTAATAAACAGGCTTTGAATGATTCTGTTGAGAAGAACCAAGAATTTTTGCAGCCAAGTGAGCAAAAGAGGAAAACATCGCACATATTACAGGCACCCTCTACAACAACAACAACAACAACAACAACAAAAGCGACACTCTTCAAGTCAGAGGAAGTTATGGGAGAAAAATTGATTTATACTCCAGTTCCAAAGCAAAGTATTAAAACAAGAAAAGATGAAAAACCATCTTCGGTTGAGGCTAAAATTGAAGCAAATAGAGAAGATGATGGAGCGGAAGTAACGACACCGCTCCGAATAGATCTCAACGCTACTGAACTATTATCGCCAAGAAGAGAACAGGGAGGAGGATTATTGCTGGACGAAAAAATTATAATTGAAGATGAAGACGGAGAAGATTTCTTTTCGTCCCCAATTTCGTCTCCGAATGCTTCAATTACTACTCTCGATGAGGTTGCTCGTCGCGCGCTAGATGGAAATAATAACGAAGATTCTCCAAGTAGTCCCCGGTCCCAAGGATTTTATGACGCAGTAGAAAAAGAATCATCGCCGAAGAATTTAGATGGTTCAATGATGATTGACGCTTCAATTCTTCCAAAGAATTTAGGATCATCACAGTTTGCAAGCGATGTTCCATTATCAAAAGAAACTGAAGATGCTCTTTTGCAAATGGCAAGAAGTGGAAAATTAACCGAATTGTTGAGAGACCTTGACGAAATCGAAGATGATGATAATGATGATGCAGACGATGGGCTGAATTTGGATGGAGACGAATCATCAAAGGGCGAAAAGTTTTCTTTGAAATCATTTCAGGCTGATATAGAGACGATTTTGAAAGGTAAGCTCGCGAAAGCTATCCAAGGAAAAGCTGAGAAAGTGCGTAGAAAGAATTTGAAGGGTGGAGAAATTGCCGATTTGTTACTCGTTGGATTAGATAGATCCGGAAGTGCCGAAGAAGAAGAGATTAAGACCGGTGGCTTCTCGAAAGGTTCAAATTTACACAAAAATTTGGTCGGTGAAGGCGTTCACGATATTGAAACCGATCAATTACTATCTTCGATCGATGAGTCTCCAACTCATGGTGGCAAGACCGTTGGAGGAGGCGAGGGCATTAGAAAAATGCAAGAAAAGTTACGGTTGGAAGAAACGTTAGCTCCGCAAGAAACAACATCAAACTTCAAAGGAAGGAGTGTGAACCGACCCTTGCAAATTCCTCCCGCTCCTTCGCCTCCTCCACGGAAAAATCCTTCTTTTCCACCCGCGCCTCCGCCTCCGCCTCCAAGAAAATCACCGCTGAAGGAGACTGAAAAAGCAGTGGTTTCAAATGATACAACAACTACAGATTCTTTGAAAACAAAGCTTGAATCTTCTGTATCGCCATTAGTAGCGTCATCATCAGCACCTCCTCCTCCTATTCCGCCACCGCCGCCACCGCCGCCACCGCCACCGGGTGGGGTTAGAAACAAGGTGGAAAAAAGCAGCAGTTCAGCTCCTCCTCCCCCTCCTCCTCCCCCACCTCCACAAAGTGGCGGTGAAAAAAAAACAGTAGCAGCAAATCAATCATCAAAAGCTTCTCCTCCTCCCCCACCTCCTCCAGCACCTCCAGGTTTTAAGAAGGCTGGAGAAAAAGGAGTGGCACCTCCCCCACCTCCCCCACCTCCGTTTGGCGGAGCCAAAGCAAAAGGACCGAAAGCTCCACCTCCTCCTCCTCCTCCAAAGGCACCAGATGGATTCGTGCAAGCAAATACGAAAGCGGCTCCACCTCCACCACCGGCTGGACGAAAAATACCAGTCCCTCCGATGATGCCTCCAGCAATGTCTATCGGTGCAATTGCCGCTGCCGCAAAATTCGCAAAAATTGCACGGAAAAAAGTTAAAATGCTTCATTGGGAAAAGTTGCAAGCAATTGAAGGCACGATTTGGGAAAATGCGAATTCAGACGATGCAATTTCTAAGCTAAACATAGAAGAGCTCGAGAAATTGTTCGCGTTACAAGAAGCGGTTCCGATGAAAAAGTCAAGTAGCGCAAAGCCAAAGTCAGTCTCGTTACTTGACGCGAAACGAACATTGAACATCTCAATTCAATTAGCTGGCGTTCGAATGCCATTCGCACAAATTAAACAGTGCTTCATCGATATGAACGTTTCGAAAAAGCTTACTTTGGAAAACTTGGTGACACTTGTACAGGCAGTTCCGGATCGAACAGAAATTGAAAAAATCACAAAATATGATGGAGCGTTGGAAGATCTCGGAACGTCTGAGCAATATTTTCTGCAAATAATGGGCATTAAGCGCCTCGAGCAAAGAATTCAGTCGTTGATCTTCAAAGAGCAAAGTTTGACCATGATTAAGTCAATTACGCAAGATATTAATCTCGTTCGACAAGCTGGCGACGATTTGAAAAATTCAAAAACGATTGTGAAATTATTAGAAGGTATTCTTGCAGTTGGTAATCACTTGAATGTTGGTTCGCATAGCGGATCAGCGGTTGGTTTTAGACTTGAAGTACTCTTGAAATTGGCAGATGTTAAAGCTATCGATAAGAAAACATCTCTTCTTCACTTTGTGTATCGGGAAATGCGAAAAACTGTACCGGAAATTGAAGATTTGAATAAGGAGTTGGAATCAGTCACAAAAGCAGCAACGCTTTATTTAGATGGTACATTTGATATGTTGAAACAAGTGAAAAATGGAATGAGTGCAATCGTTCAAGAGATTGATTATGCATCAAAACATCTTGATAGCGATGTTGATCAATATCAAAAATACTTGGACAGTATGCAACCGTTTGTTTCTCAAACCGAAAGTAAAGTTAGCGAGGTTGATAATCTCGTGAGTGAAGCGCAGGACTTGCTAAAAAGTACGAGTGAATTCTTTGGCGAACCATACAAACCAGAAAATTCTGCGAGATTATTTGGAATAGTCAAGAACTTTTTACAATCGTATGAGAAAATGCGAGCAGAAGTTAAAGCGAACGAAGACGAGGAGAAGAGAAAGTTGCGAATGGAAGAGTTGAATTTCAATAAAAAGCAAAAAGCTGGCGATGGCACTGTTCAGAAGAAGAAAAAGGAAGTTCCCGTTCGTCAATTGGATGCAAGAGATGCGATGTTACAAGAGCTCAGAAGTAAAACAAAGCTCGTCGCGCCTATTAATATAGTTTCAAATAAAGATGATGAAAGTCACTCCCAAGCTCATGTACCGAATCAACGCGCAAGTCTTGCTGACAGACTGGGTAGGCATAAAAAAAAGCAAGCGAGTAGCAAAAAATCTTCCTCTCCTCCTCCTCCCCCGGCTCCTACTTCTCCACCGCCGCAAAACGCAATAATTCGAATGAAGAAAAGTCTTCCTCCTCCTCCTCCTCCACCAAAACCACCACCCGGATACGTAACATCAAAAGGGGGAGGAACGATTCCACCACCTCCACCACCACCTCCACCACCACCTCCACCAGGTTTTTTTTAGAAAAACTATCACTAGCATTTAAGTTGTACAATATGTAATATATACACTGTAACAGTAAATTACGCTAAATTACGCGCCGCATGATGCAAATGAAAGTCTCATTTTTCATTGCCCATTATTCATCCATATCGGCTATTTCTAAAGCAAAATCATCGCGAACCACACTTTTTGCGTTCTTATCAGTAGCTAATTTTCCAAAAACGTCCCCAAACTGTTTCATATAAACCTCTTCTTCGTCTTGAGTAATACATTCGATGTCCGAAGTCGCGTGAGCGACGCACAGCAAAGCATAACCTTCATCTCGCATCTCTTTCGATACACCTAGCGCTTCGATTTGTTCTAAGTTTCCTTTCGTTACTTTAACCGCGCATTTCGTACAACATCCCATTCTACACGCGTTTGGCAATTCCCAACCTTGCTGTTCGGCCTCGAATAAAATATATCTTCCCTCTGGGACTTCTAATTCAAGGATTTCTCCAGTTTCATGGTCGGTAATTTTTATGTTTCTTATTGGTGCGTCTACTTCTTTAGTTGCCTTATTCGACCAAGCGATGTTTTCAACGTTTAACAACGTATCGAAATCGCCCGCTCCCGCTTTCCTCGAAGCGATGTTAAAATCGTCCTCCAAGAATAAATCTACAGTTCCATCGGTTTTGACGTATTTCTTTTGCCATTCCTTGGTAGATATAGTTGCAATTGATTTTCTATCGATCATAATATCTTTAATCGCTTTCCTAGAATCGAATACAAACCCTTCTTTGTCTTCATCTTCTTTTCCTCTCGAACCGTTCTTATTTTTGTTGTCATTAACTTTCATTTTCTCTGCATCTTCTTGTAATGAGAGCGCGATTGGTCCCATCGATAGTCCTCGTTTTTCTAGAAACTTCTCAGCTTTTGAGAAGAAGTTTTCTTCTCTATTACTATTATTCTTATCATTGTTCTTATTGTTATCATTATCATCTTCAGTAGTAGTAGCTTTCAGTACTACTACTAATTTATTATTACTTCTTCTTCTT
>Ga0302126_10001793_pt1 | contig 12700 bp, 8 predicted proteins | sample CB4_20m_MG_FD_203108 | JGI IMG/M metagenome (GOLD analysis project Ga0302126, IMG submission 203108) | Marine microbial communities from Western Arctic Ocean, Canada - CB4_20m | ecosystem: Environmental > Aquatic > Marine > Oceanic | place: Canada: Western Arctic Ocean | collected 2017-09-24 | reverse complement strand
ATTACTTACTCGCGATACCGTTCTGGTTAACGAGCGCGGTTGCGTACTATTGCGTCGCAGTGGAGAGTCTCGCGATGATTCGAGTGAGGCCGTTGTCAAGCGCTCGCTTAGCGAGTCCGCGCGTCCGTCGTCCGCGGTAGCGCGTAGCGCGTAGCGCGTAGTATATAGTAGTACCGTAGTAGTAGTAGTAGAATTTTACTAGTCAACGATGATGATTTAAATGAATTGCTATGTAAGATTAGGTTCATTAAGCGTCAGGAGTAGTCGTAGCGGTAGTAGACTAGCGGCACGGCCAATCGGACCCGTTTCATCAGTGCAAGTTTTTGGAAACAGCATCAGTAGGGAAAGAGAGAGAGAGAGAGAAAGCTTCTTTAAAAGTTTGTATATACTTAAAATCGATTACGTTAGCGCACGTTTCATTAGAGACAAGGAGCGCGCTTGGGACCTCGCACGCACGCACAAACACGCTTACGCTCTGTCTTTCTCTCGCAGTGCAGGCAAGGATAGAGTAATCATCATCGTAATCGTAATCGCGAAGAGAGAAAGAGATTTATTTAACATTTTTGAATTTCAAAATTGGACCGCGCGCATTTAGAGCGGCACAGAGTAGTGAATCGTAGTATAAATGTCGAGTAGTATCAGGGCTGAAAATAACAACAACGGCGATTACGTGAGCGCGTATTTATGTTTTCAAACCGATTTCGCTCGTCGCGAGCGAACGACGAAAGCAGAGGAAGAAGCGGAAGAGATCGAGAAAATTTTGAAACAAAGAGGGGTGAGACGAGAGAGTTTTCGAGAGATCGCGGTCGGGCGAAACAGAGCGAGCGAAGTGTGCGAAATCGTAGCGAGAGAGATGATCGATAAAGCTTTAATGGTATCAGAGGATGGGACTATTGTTATACAAGGGGATTCTATGGAGGAGAGTTTGAGGAAGTTTCGAGAGATTGTTTGCGCAATCGGTTCGATTTGTTTCGAAGAGTATTTAAGGAGGGTTCCGAGGATAAAGTTTTCGATGGAAGGTTTGTGCGTAGCGATCGGGATGGATGAGAAGGCGACTTTAGTCGACGTCGTGCGAGCCAGAGGGGTTAAGGATGTAGGTGGTAGTAGTAGTGATAATGATGATTTTAATGATGCGACGACGAAGAAGAAGAAGAAGAAGAAGAAATTAGTAGGAAAGATTAAGATTTTGAACCAAGAAGGAGTCGAGGATATCGTTAAATATTTGCCAAGAGACGAACGCGCGGTTGGGTTTTGCTTTTATCTTCACATCGGTAGCAATAGACCGTGTGGGAAATTGCGTGTGATTGCTTTACCGCCAGTTGCGCCAAAAGCGTCCGCGTTTTCAAAGTCAACGAGCGAGGATGTTTTAAAACGACAAGCTTCGGTTTCGAGAATATCAGCAATTGCGAGCGCGCTTCGAGATTTTAACGGAATGAGTATTAGTAATAATAGTATTAATAATAGTGCAAATCAAAACGAGGTTTTGGCAAGACGTTGGAGGAAGAATTCGGTGACGCGTTTATTACACGCTATGCTTATTGACGATACGAGCGAGGACGCCGACAACGCCGACGACGCTAGGGAAATGCAAAACGTACACAAAAATGACAGCCGCGTCTTTCAAAAATATTTCAGAAGCGTTTGTATCATCAACGGGTCTGTTCCTTTCGGCGGCAAACAAATCGCAAACGTTGCAGCGGCTACGGCTATATTGCCTCCAGCACCGCCTCCAGTGAAGAAAATTACTCAAATACAGCAAGAGAAACATCAAAAACAGAATATGAAAAAGATACTTGAACTTGAAACCAGAGCGGGTGTCACCACCAATACAACGACAAAACAAATGATTGTACAAAAGCAAGAAGCTGATAGATTGGAGAGAAAACTGATGGAGACGGGAGGAGCGAATGCGAGAGTGCCAATATCAAACGTATCTCCAATACCATTTCAATTCGAGTACGTAGTTCAACGAGAGGGAAACGAAGAAGTTACTAATAATACGCCGCCGACTCCTCAAAACTTGAATTTTCAAACGCCTCAAATGGATTTTCAGCACGAAGGAGCTTCTTCGACATACCCGCGAAAACGAACTCCCCTGTCGGAAATACCTGTCATTATGACATCTCCTCCAATAACAGCTCCGAATTCGGTTAATGCAGCAAGCGATGATGAATATTATGTCGCCATCATTAACGAGCTTAAGTTAAATTTGGAACTAGAACGCAAACGCACAGAAGAAGCCGAAATTCGCTCTATGAAATCGTCCGAGGCTGAATCTATTTGGCTTTCGCGAATGTCTGCGGCGAGACACGAAGATGAAAAGCGTCGAGATGAACTTGAAATGTTGCGACAATTACACGCCGAAATGCAAGCGAGGGCGAAGGATTCTGAAGAGAAGGCCAACGTCATCGAGGAGAGATGTAAAGAGTATCGAAAGTTATCGTCAGAGTTGGAAGTTGAGTGCTCGCGTTTGCGTGCTGCCGCGCTGAAAGCAGAATCATTAGCAAATGGATTCGAACAAGAGCTCCAGGGAAAGACTAAAATGTTAGAGGCTGAATCGGCTGAACTCGATCGAGTTCTCGAGAAATTTGCATCATCCGAAGAAGAATGTACGAAAGCTCGCGCTTTATCTCGCTTGTTACAAAAACAGTTGGACGAAACGAATCGAAAACTTGACGATACTGTTGCAAAACTTGAAAACTCCGAATCTCGAGAAGATGTTTTGAAACATAGATTAAATGCTTTGGAAGAAGATCGCGAATTATTCCGTGCGAGAGCCGAAGACGCCGAAGCCGCTTTACAACCTTCTAAACTCCTCGCAAAAAAACAACAAGACGAAATTAAATCCCGCGAAGCCGACCGAGATGTCGCATATGCGGCTGCAGATTTTGCGAGGCGCACGAACGCGAGCGTTTCTGCTCAGCGCGATAAATTACTCGCTGATTGTGCGCTTTTACGCGAAAAGTTAGCCGTGACCGAAGCCGCCGCGAAAGCTGCGCTTTCTAGGATTGATTTCGCCAACGCCGATAACAACAACAGCTTTCAACGTTCCAAAGAACAGCAACAAAATTCTTCGTACGAGTCGCCGAGTTGGTTACACGAGTTTGCGAGTTTTTCGCGCGTCATTAGTTAGTATTTATTAAAATTTGCTGAATAAATTTAAACAGCCATTGGTTGTACATGCTCAACGCTCTTCATATTTACGCGCACGCATACTTCTTACTAAAAATACCTACTCAGTTAAAATGAATTTCATGGAGGACGACGACGCAGATGATCTTCGTCAGCAGCAACAAACTAATCTTTTCGATAGCTCAGACGACGAAGAAGAAGAAGAAGAAGAAGAAGAAGAAAAGTCAAATAATTACTCCCCAGATCAAAGAATGCAGAGACAGGCGAAAGATCATACGTTCTTCTGTCTCCTCGCGACGAAGAAATCGGCATCGTGTGCTATGTACTCGAGAGATACACATACGATTTACTTCTCGAAAACGAAAGCTCGGTACGATGAACGCGCGTTCGTAAGAGATATGCGCGAGATGAAACGAAGATTTTTGCCCAATTTTTACGTGAGCAACTGCATAGACGCTGTCGAGAAAATCGTATCTCCTTTTGATCCGGAAGATTTGGACGATGCTGTTCCGACTGAGACGGACGAGACGAAGAAAAATATGAAACAAAAGAAACGCGAGCGAGGAAACGTGTTGATTTTGAGCGGCGAAAAGCATTTTCAAAGTCGAGAGGAGAACGTTGAGCAGACTCCGGCGTTGAACGAGTGCGACGACGAGAACGCTGTAAGAGTAATGGGTTGTTTAGCTAGACTTTTGAGAGAAAAAACGATTGGTGGTGCCGATCCATCGATCGCATACGCGTTCAAAACGCAAGAAGTTGAATTCATTGAAGTTCATATCGGTGGAACATTAGACATTGATGAAATAACGATATATTCATTGGATGTTTTCGCAAACGACAACCCGTTCGAAGACTTTGTCAAAGAAGAAGAGAAAGAAGGAAAAGATAAAGAAGAAGAAAAAACTGAAGACAAGAGAAAGGCGCATAAAGCGGAAAAGATGAAATTGAAAAAGAAGAGAGATGATGAATGCCTATTCGGTCTGTTTGGTTCACGATGCGTTACAAAAACAGGGAAGAAGATGTTACAGCAATGGTTTTGGCAGCCATCTAACGACCTAAAAATAATAAACGACCGTTTTGATCAAACGGAACATTTCATTGAACGTCCAAGACTCGCAGAAGCTTTGCGACAAAAATTAAAAAAATGTAGTGGAATCGATATAGCAATAACAAAAATTGCTAAAAATGTTGAATCGGCGATACGAACGAGAAGCGATTGGAAGCGTATTAAATCGATTCTAGAAGGCGTTGCAGAGATCGGTCAAATCATTCGAGAAGCTTATGATCATTCTGGTTATTACCGCGAAAATGCAATCAACATGCCGAACTGTATTCGCTCGTTTGTTAAATCAAGCATGAGTAATGATACGAGTGCGGCTGAGATCTCGTTGTTAATCGAACGCTCTGTCGATACGACGTCTTCAAATTTTCGTGGTACCAGGAAACAAAGTAGAAAAGCCAAAGACGCTCAAACCGAAGCCTTCGGAAACTACTTTGACGACGATCATGTGCAACCAGAACTTGACATCGTTTTGCCAGGAGTTTCGTCAGATCTTGATGAACTTCGTCGAACGTATATCGGTCTGCCCGATCTGCTCGCTCGCATCGCTAATAACGAGCTTTCTCGAGTAGACAACTTTATTCGACGAAGCGATACTATTTTTCAATCGCTTACTGTTGAATACATCGCCGATCGTGGTTTCTTCTGTCGCGTAAAAAATGGATTCATAAGCGATGCTACTATGGAAGAGTTGCCGGATTACGAGTTCATCTATGAAAAATTTGACTCAATAGAGGCGCGTGAGTCCATTGAACAAATTGATTTTAATGAACAGGATGATAAAAAAGAGCCGGCGAATATTCTGCGGTATTATTATTACACTTCTGATTCGACGAGAGCGCTTGAGAATGAAATAGGAGACATCGCCAGTAAAGCGCAGTCATTACATGACGCGATACTTCGCGAGCTACGCAAGCGCGTATTACAGAAGAGCGTCTCTCTGAGAAATATCGGAAAAGCTTTAACTTTTATAGACGTATTTTTGACTCTCGCGCTCGCATCGAAAGAACTCGATCTTTGTAGACCGACTGTTTTAGACGATTTTGACGGTCTCGTTATTTCAAAAGGACGACATTTAGCGCACGAGCAAATGCTCTTGAGAGATGGCACAGAACGTCATATTCCTATTGATACTTCGATCGAAGATTCGAGAGTCAACACAAATTCGAAAAGGATTTGTATACTGTCCGGACCAAACATGAGCGGGAAGACGCTATACATGAAATCTATTACGATTTGCTGTTTACTCGCGCATATTGGCATTTTCGTTCCCGCGAAGAAGGCGAAAATTGGCATCGTCGACGCCATATTCACGAGACTTAATAGTCCAAGCAAGCTCTTGAATAAAATAGGACAAAGTGTTTTTCTTTACGACGTTAACCAAATCAGTCGAATGTTAAAACGCGCGACGAGAAAATCGTTAATAGTCGTCGACGAGTTCGGCCACGGCATGGAAATAGAAAACGCGATTGGTATTCTCGGGTCTACGATACTATCATTCGATGAAATGAAGCACCCGCCAAAAGCTTTCTTCTCGACGCATTACGCAGCCGAACTCGCTGACGAGGAAATCATTTCGTTCCCAAAAGAAACGCGAACGCAGTTCCTCCGCATGCGAACGATAGTGCACGTGAACAAGAAAAACGGCCATGAAGTCCCGACGTTCTTGTACCAAATCGAACAAGGCGTATGCGAATACTCATTCGCCATCGAAGTCGCGAGAACGATCGGTTTCGACGAAGATATCTTAAAACGCGCGAAAGAAATCCTCCTCGATCCTTCCAAGAGATACATCCCAGTGAAAATCCCTTGGCTCGAACAACGCTTACGCACGAACGACATAATATGCGAGAAACTCTTAGCGCTCGACTTATCCACGTGCTCGGACTTCGATTTAATCAATTTCAGGAAAGAATGCATTGGCCTAGACCAAGAAGATAACGCGTTACAATATAAAGACCAAGGCGACGAACCTTTCGTCTTCGGTCGCGTCGACGAAGACCTCGAGTTCCCAGAGCCCGGTACTTGGTGAAGCGTACTACTGTGACCAGGACGTTACTATCCACATCCACGACCACGACGAACCCTTTGCTTTCGCTTTGCTTTCGAATTCTCTCGTTCGTCTCGTCGTACTCTTCATCCGCTCTCGCTCGTTCGTTTTTTGTATTTTTAACGAGCGTCAGGAAAATCGACTCAATCTGCTCTTCAAAGAACAGAGTTTCGTGAGTGTAGTGCTTCGATGCGCAATTTTCAAAACTATTCATTTCGGGGGATCGTTCGCTAAAATCATACTTCTTCGGTCGTAGCTTTTTTGGCAACAGGTGCAGTAGAGGTTGTTTGTGATTTACATTCTTCTCTTAATAATTTCTCGCGCTTAAAACTCTTCATAAAGAAAATGATTAACGCACTACACGCGAACGCTGTAACAGAGCAAACGAGGCATTCAACGCAAAGAAAAGGATCATCGTATGAAGCATCACGGTTTCGAGTGAAGCCGAGACGATGCGCATCGCAGACCGCTTGGACGAAGACGCAGAAGATCTCGATAGTGCGAAGGAGTTTTCAACGTAAGAACGAATGCGTGTCTTTAGGGAATGAGAGAAGTGCCTTGAATAGTGCATATTATAAGCAATATAATCGATCAAATACAGCGCGAGATGGAAAGCCACCGAAGCGATTTCTCCCGAAGGCCTCCGTCGATAACGCCGAGAGCATTGCAAGGAAGGTCACGAGGACAGCGAACGCTTGCAAGACTCTTGGAAGATGGGGATTTTGGGCGCAATTGATTTTGTTCACCGTCGCCGCGGTCGTCGTCGTGTTTTCGTTTTTGTTCAAAGGGTTAACGAAGGCTACGGATGCTGGGTTATATTTTATCTTGTTCGGGATAATGGCTGGTTTTTTTACGACGTTCTGGTCGTTAGGTTTGGTGAGATTGGGCGATCGGTTGAAGGCGTCGGTGAAAGATTTGGACTTGGTGCCGCCGAGGGCGGAAGTCGTGAAAGCTTTGACGACTGGGTTGACAGTGAATTTGGTCGGGCTTGGGGCGACGCTTGTTGGGTTGCAGGCGACGACGGGGTTGTTGTTCGCGAAGACGTTAACTGTTGCCGCGACTGGGCCGTTTGCGAGTAATGCGAATCCGGTTTTGGCGTTGGATATTTTCTTGGTCCAAGCGGCGAGTAACGCGATGTTGGCGCATTGGTTGGGTTTGAGCATTTCGTTGTGGTTATTGAGAACAGTTAATTTGCCGAGTCCACCGGCACCGAAGGGTGAAAAATAAATATATATAACAAAAAATTTATATAATGCCAGTATTATGTGTGCATGTGTATGTGTGTATTCATCTACTGTACTTGTATTTATTCACGGGCTCTCTTTATTTATTTATTCTATGCAAAGACTCTTTTCGTGTTAATTACTACTTATTAATCGAGAACGGCTGCTATCCAAGAATGCTGCAAGAGCTCCTCGGCAGTTGCACGATTTTTCGGATCAAAGTCCAACATCGGTTTCAAAAACGCAGTCAAACCTAAAGCTTCTTTTTCGTCTAATCTATATTTCTCAATCAATACTCTATCCAACGTCCAAAACTTAAGCGTCTTGATAAATCTTAGCTCGCACGAGCGATTAAAGAAATCTTTTGATCGTTTCCCGGATAATGCGATTTTCTTTGGAATTTTGCGTCCAGCGAGTTCCATCATCAACGCTAAATGGTCGTCGTCTCTTCCATGTTGATCTCCAGATCTTGGATCGAACAAAACGTCGCCGGTGACTAATTCGAATATAACGCACGCTAACGACCAAATATCACACGCGGAGCCGTATTTTGCGTTTAAAATAACCTCCGGTGATCTATATTGACGTGTTTGAATATCAGAAGTGAATTGTTTATACGTCCAACACGCGTTTCCTAAATCGACAATTTTCACGTCCAAGTTCTCCAACTCTTCCTTAGTGAGAGTAAACTGTTCTTTGTTTCTCGATCCTCCTCCTCCTCCTGATTGAAATACATCGTTATTACTCTGTGCTACAACGACATTTTCTGATGAATCGCTACCACCACCGTTGGCTGCTGGCATGTTCATGTTCCCTAAATCTTTCGTCATTTGTTCCATTCCGATTGATTTCGATTGGTTACCTCCCCCTACATTCATCACGCTCGATGAAGATCGATTTCTCCTTGATGGCTTTGGAGGCAAAAACCTGGTCAACAAAACATTCTCTGGTTTTAAATCCGTATGTATAATCTCTCTCACGCGATGCAAATAATCTAATCCTTTCAAAATCCCAACCGCAATTTTCCTCACGCCGACCATCGGGATCCCTAAATACTCGTACCTCTTTATCAACGTCAGTAAATTATCTCCGAGTCGTTCGAAAACCATACAAACGTGCGTCCCATGCGCACCTACGTGCTCAAAATCATCAATCAACTTCACTACATGTCTCGCATGACTCATACACTTCTCATCGTCTTGCCCTTCCGCGACTTGCTTCAAGATCTCAATCTCGTCCTTAGCCGCTTCGACGTAATGACTCGCGCTCTTCTGTATCTTCAACGCGTAATATTTCTCGTTTTCGTTTTCATCTTTACCATCATCACAAGCACTTACGTGAGCGTTTGCACGCATCGATCGTTCCTCCTCTCTCTTCAAATCACTGACGACCCATACAGTCGAAAAGTGCCCCCATCCAAGTTTCCTTTCGATTCGATACCTCTCGTTAAAAACTGCCCCAACACTGACTCTGTGGTAACCACCTTTCCCGTACTCATCTTCGCCCTCTTCTTCGCTCTCGGTTCGATTAGTATTCGATAATCCTGAAGAAGAAGAAGAAGAAGATGATGATGATGATCGTGAATATGATCGTGATCGTGATCGCGAGTACGGTTCCGAATCTGTCCCTCTCTTCTTCTTCTTCTTCTTCTTCGTATTCATATCGGGATTGTTCGTTCCAAAGCGCGCACGAAATTCTTCTTCGTCCATTTCTTCCTCCGCCCGCTCCTCTTCTCTCTATCAGTTTGTCTATAGCACGCACGAAAAGTTCAGGGTTCTGTGCCGATGAAGTTTGTTCGATGCGTAAATGGCCGCTTCCACGCCGTTCAAGAGTAATCGATTTGAATGTATGTTTTCTATGTTCTTATTTTTATTGAAGTGCCGGCGCGATACAGATTTATTTGTGCCGAGGGACAAAAACTAACTGACTACGAGTATGACTACTACTACGTATTCGGACTAAGAAGACGTCCTAGACCTTAATGAGAGCGAAGCACTGCGCTGAGCCTAAAATGAAAACAAGCGCTCTAGAGTAACTGCTGGAGTTCCTTTATGAGCGGAACGAGCGATTAATGTGCGGTACGTACTCGAACTTAAGAAGACGTCCTAGACCTTAATAAGAGTGAAGCGCTGGCTAAGCCTAAAACCCAGAACACGCGCTCTAGAAGAACTACTGGAGTTCGTTTTGAGCGGAACGGCATGAAATCAGGAACGCCAAACGCGTTCATTGAACAATGTAACGACCAACACGCGAACAGACCGGCTTTACAGCGCAAGAACACGAATGAACAGATTACGCCGAATAACGTCGTATACGAGAACTGAAACGACGTAATCTTGAGAGCTTTCGTGGCGCCGAAGACTTCCCGTAAGTGTTTGTAATGATTCACGTGCGCGAGCCCGAACAAAACTGGTGAAAACAATATCGCCGATCGCTCGCTGACCGCCTTGACTGCCTCCGTACTACTACTACTACTACTACTACTACTTTGCACGAGCGCGCTTAGAATTAAACACCTAAACGTGAACTCCTCGAACAAAGGCGCTAGAACTAAATCTCTCGCTATGACTAAATATCCAAACCGTTCATAGTTCTCTAAATGGTGCCCGAATAATCGTACGAATACTACTTCCGCTTTCTTATTTTCGAACGCTTTAATGATCGCTGACGTGATCGGCCCGAAATATGTCGCGAACGCGACGAATACGCCAAACACGAAATCTCTCACGATTTTACTGAACACGTTCAACAAATCCGTTGACATCGAAAACCTATTATTACTACTGTTCAGAGTAAGAAACAGCCTCTCATCTACAAACATCACGAATCCAACGCTCTTCTTCAACGCAGTAACGGCAGTAGCATAATTCTCACCATCACCGCACTGACCAGGATCTGCACACGAACACGAATAAACGACCATCGCGCACATAAAAAATCCAAACAAACAGCTCACGAATTGCATCAAAAACCTCGCCTTGATCACTCTCGAGCAGTTCCTGGTTTCAGTTTTCGAACGACCGCGCGAGAACTCGAACAGGAAGATGCTCAGGCAGTACTGCGTTGCTATCATCGTTGCGAATATCCACGCATTTATGGCTCGATTTGAGGGCATTTTTTAATGATTTCGCGTTCACGAATGCGTACTCGTTTTAGGTGTTTTCGAATATGTTCTCAATCAGTCAATTATTCGATTGATTGGATATTTGGGCACGTTTGCGGTGTGTGATGGTGTGTGTGTTTTGTGAGTTAGTGGCTCTTTTTTGACAAAAATGGCCATTTCGCTGCCACGAATGCTCACCATTTTAGGTATTTTTTCAAATATCATCACATATTTATTGATGGCAAAAAACGCGCCATAAAAAACGCGTGAAATAATAGGAATAGGAACAACAAACGATGCCACGAGAACGAGCGCGAGCGCTGAAAACGAACGAGCTCATCCTTAAATGTGAAATCGAACACATTCGTACGTTCACGCAAATCTTACGAGCGATCCAACTCTCGAAGAGGCAAAAGGTACAAATGCAAATAAGTCAAAGAGGTGTGCAGGTCGCCGCGTTAGACATGTCGAAGTCGTTGAAGGCGCAGTGCGTGTTTAGGAAGGAGACGTTCAAGAGATTCTGGAGTTTTAATGATCGAGAGGGAGGTTTTGAAGCGAGAGCGACGAACGCAGATTGCGATGATTTTGTCGTCCGCGATGGCGACGATGACGATTGTGACGAGTGCGGTAGAGTAGGTGATGAGAGCAGAGAGAAGAACAATAAGGGCGACGACAGGCGAAGGAACGACGGAGATGAAATAAATAGAAGGAACAATAATAAGAACAATGTCGGTGGTAATACTACTGCTACTAATACAGTTGGTGGCAAAAATAGTAATAATAGTAATAATGGTAATAATAGTAATACCGTTCGCGGCGGCGGCGGCGAGAACAACGAAAGAGACGAAGTGAGACGGTTTGGGATTTCGCTCGAATCGTTCGTGGACGTGCTCGAGATGTTTGCGACGAGGACGAGTTCGGACGGAGATGGGGAAACTTTGCTGATGTCGTATCCGGATAGGCACGGAAGAGTTGCTTTAGAGTCGAATTCGACGAGAGAGACGACTGTTATTGATGAACATGGGGGGAGGAGTCGAGCCGGAGGCGCTTTGAGGCCTTTGAGGCAGACGACGTACGCGGATGTGGCGACCGAAGCGCCTATTGAGGAGAATGAAAACGATGACGATGATAATACTATTGATGCACAAAGAGGCGAAGATGGTGATGATAGAGATGAGTTTTTAAGATTAGGACGCGCGGTAGTTACGTTTGTACTACCGACGACGCGTTGGAAAGAGATTGTCGAAGATTTAGAGTGGACGAGCGCAAACGTGACGTTGATTGCGACTAAAGATACGTTGGCGTTTATTTCCGAATCACCAGAAATCGGATCAATGCGCGTCGATGTGGATCTATCATCGCTCGTTGAATATTCATTCCGTGAAAAGTTAGGCAATTCTACTATACAAAAACGCCAGAAATGGACGTATAAGCAAGATTTCCTCAAACGCACGACGATGGTTCCAACGCACTCAGGCGGCGGCGGAGGTGGAGGCGGACAAAGCGCTTTCGGTTCAAGTTTTCGCCAAACACAAACGCAAGGCGGTGGCCATGCGAGCGCTAGCGCGCCTGCGCATAACACGCATCATCATCGCGAAACAGACGAAGCCTATCAAGCGACGACAAAAATATCCGTCGGCGAAACCGGCTGCTTAAAAGTCGCTCACATGTTACGTTTGCGCGCTTTCGGAGGCTTTGGAGGAGAGAACTCCGGCGGTGGAGGCGGAAACGTCCCGGTCACTTTCGTCATGGCTTCCATATTAAACATCGACGACGGCATGGGCTCTGACGACGACGAAGGAGAAGAACACTACGAAGAAGAAGAAGAAGAATGAGTCGTTAACGCACTAGTACGCGAGTATTCTTGAAAAATTAACTCTTCAAAAAACGGACGCAGACGCGACGGAACGATACATTCAAACAATAAACAAACAGAAGATAACAGAGAAACAAACACATAGAAATATATGCATAGAAATAGTGCTCGCGTTAGGATTTTAATCTATAGAGAGAGAGAGAGAGAGAGAGAGTGACACGTTCAGAACAATCGCGAGAGTTAAATATTCAAAGTCGTTATGAGCGCGCACGATAGTAGTACATTTGTAGTTATTTTTCTATCTATAAAGCGGCTA
>Ga0302126_10001788_pt1 | contig 12716 bp, 10 predicted proteins | sample CB4_20m_MG_FD_203108 | JGI IMG/M metagenome (GOLD analysis project Ga0302126, IMG submission 203108) | Marine microbial communities from Western Arctic Ocean, Canada - CB4_20m | ecosystem: Environmental > Aquatic > Marine > Oceanic | place: Canada: Western Arctic Ocean | collected 2017-09-24 | reverse complement strand
CATCATCCATATTTAACACAGCAACGGATGCGAGATTGGTCTTGGGACCGTAGATAAATACAACAGCTGAAACAGTCGTCATCGCATTAACAAAGAAATAAATTCCTATCTCAAAAATCGCTGGCAAACTTATAGGAACTGTCACAGAAAAAAACATTTTATAAAATGACTGTTTAAGAGACGATGCTACAGATTCAAATTCGTTGTCAATTTGCTTTAATGCCGTGATTGCTGTTAAATGGGAGACTGTATAAAAGTGTGTAATAGTACAAATAACTAGTATGGCCATAGTACCATAAATAAAATTAAAAGGATTATTAGGGTTATTAAAAAAGAAAATATAAGCAAGACCTAAGACCATCCCTGGAATCGCCATAGGCATCATTGATAATAAATGCATCGTGATTCTAGCGGTTTTAAAGGTTCTGGCTTTTTCTACAAAATAAGCACTGGTAAAAACAATTATAGTTCCAAAAAAAGCTGTATAGGATGCCATTTTAATGGAATTGTAATAAGAGCCCCATCCTCCTCCATCCATCAGATCAAATTGATAATTTTTAAGTGAAAAGGATAAATTATATGGCCAAAATTTAATTAAACTGGCATAAAAACAAATCCCCAATATAGTTAAAATAATTAGTGCAATAAATGAACAATAGAGAAGCATTAATAAGTCAAAGGTTTTATTTTTTTTAGGAACATAAATAACTGATCGAGCAGTTAGAATAGAAATTTGTTTTTTTTGAACAATTCTATCTACAATAAAAGCTAAGAGAGCAGGAATAATTAAAATTACACCTACAACGGCACCCATCTCAAAGTTTTGTTGTCCAATAACTTGTTTATAGACATCAATCGCTAATACGTTGTATTGTCCCCCTACTACTTTAGGAATTCCAAAGTCAGTGATTACTAAGGTAAAAACCACAAAGCAAGCACTCATCAAACCATATTTAGCTGAAGGAATTGTTACCGTAAAAAATGTTCTTATGGGGCTTGATCGTAGAACCTTAGCGGCTTCATACAACCTAGCATCAGCAATGGATAGCGCTGTAATGATAATTAATAAAGCATGAGGAAATGTATAAAAAACCTCAGCAATAATAATTCCAATTGGCCCATATATACTTTTACCCATCATTAATTCTTTGAAAATTCCCTGATTACCAAATAAATAAATAAGAGCAATACCTGCTAACAGTGAAGGCAGTAAAATTGGAATCATAGCAATAGTCTTAAAAAAAGGTTTTGCTTTTATACAACTTCGGGTAAGCGCATAAGCAAACATAAAAGATAAAGTGACTGAAATTACAGTAGACACAATAGAAACAAATAAACTGTTATAGATGGAGTAAAATAAAGAAGGATTAGAGAAATAATATCTATAATTGGACAGACCTATAAAAAGTCCATCTTTATTCTCAATACTTTTTGAGAGAATAGCATACATAGGCAGTGCTAAAGTTGCTATAATATATGTGGCAGTTATTCCTATAAAAAAAATTGTATGATAATCATCTTTGCTTTTTATCATCTTAACAAATCAATGATTCACAATTTTTAAGGATTGAGGACTTAATAATATATTAACTACAGAATTTTTCTTAAGATTATTATGCGCGTTATTATCTAGAGGTAAATGACATATTAAGTTTTCACGTTGGTTATTGTGATTTATTTCAATTAATCCGATTGAATAAGAACCTAAGAATTCAATTTCTTTTACAATTCCAGAGATAGTGTCCTTGTTTGAAACTTCTTCCGTAATTATAATATCTTCAGGTCTAACAGCAACGATTATCTCATTATGATTAATAGATTGATGACATTCAAAGATTTGGCCAAACATCATTAAAGAATGATCCGATTTTTTTGTAGCTTTAAATAAATTAGTTTTCCCAATAAAATCTGCAACAAAACTAGTCTGGGGTTTGGAATATAAATCTTGTGGGGTATCAATTTGCTCTATGACTCCTTTATTCATTAATATAATTCGGTCGGCCATGGACAAGGCCTCTTCTTGGTCATGAGTAACCATAATTGTGGTGACACCTAATTTTTTTTGTAAATTTTTAATTTCCAATCTTAAAAATTGTCTAACTTTCGCATCCAATGCAGATAATGGTTCATCTAAAAGCAAAAGACCTGGGGATGGTGCGAGAGCTCTGGCTAAAGCTACACGTTGTTGTTCGCCGCCCGAGAGTTGTGAGGGGTATTTATTTTTATGATACTCTAAGCCAATTAGGGAAAGTAATTCACTTAATCTTTGTTCAATAATTTTAGTACTTTGTTTTCGTGTTTTTAAACCAAACGTAATGTTATCTTTAACAGATAAATTAGGAAATAAAGCGTAGGATTGAAAAACTATACCAAAATCTCGTTGTTCGGGAGGAAGGTTAGTAATTTCTCGTCCTTGTTGAATAATTTGACCTGAACTTTGTTCTTCAAGTCCAGCTATCACTCTAAGTAAAGTAGTTTTACCACACCCAGAAGGACCTAGAATACAAACTAATTCTCCTTCTTGAACTTCAAATGTAGTATTTTGTAATGCTTGAAATTTACCAAAAGACTTAGAAACGTCTTTAACTTTTAGATAATAATCCATGAATTCAGAGTGCTAAGCTTAAAGTAAGCTTAGCACGGAGTATAATATATTATTTAGGCTCTGACTTAGAGTCATATCGCTTTTGCCATTCCTCTAGAATGCTTGAACGATTTGAAGCAGCGTATTCAAAGTCATTATCAATCATTGAATCCACAAGATTGTCTGGAAAAAACTCTACTGGTTTTGCGATACCAGGAATTCCCACAACAGCATAAGCATCATTGTACATTTGGTTTGCTTTTAAGCTAATAGTCCAATCAGCTAAAGTTTTAGCAGCATCCAAATTTTTAGTACCTTTAATAATAGCTGTTGCTTCCATGTCCCAACCTACACCTTCAGTAGGAACAATGATTTCAATAGGAGCACCATCTGCTTTTGATTTCGCACCTCTAAAAGCAAATGAAATACCAATAGATGCTTCTCCAGCTGCAGCTTGCTTGCAAGGCTTTGATCCTGAGTGAGTGTAATGACTGATATTTTTATGTAATGCATCCATATATGCCCAACCAGCGTCTTCACCAAATATTTGAAGCCAACTAGAAACATCTAGGAAGCCAGTACCTGAAGAATTAGGATTTGGCATCGCAATATGTCCTTTATAAACTGGATCGGTTAAATCTTTCCAGGAAGTTGGAATTGGTAGTCCATTTTTTTCACCCTCGATGGTATTAAAACAAACTGCTGCAACCCATGCATCCATTCCGGTCCAACTTGTAGGATTTGCAGAATCACGAAAATTAGGATCGAGTTTATCTACTCCAGCTGGTGAATACGGTTCAAGCATCCCCTCAGATTTTAGAAGCATTAAACTAGTAGCTGCTAATCCCCAAACGATGTCTGCTTGAGGGTTATTTTTTTCAGCTAGAAGCTTTGCTGTAACTATACCGGTTGAGTCACGCACCCAATTGATTTCAATATCGGGGTGATCCTCATTAAATGTTGCTGCGTATTTTTTTAGATCTTCAGCTTCAATAGCGCTATACACAGTTAATTGAGTTTTCGCTAGTGCTGAAACAGAACTAAATAATAGGACAGTAAAGATTAAAAAAAGACTTTTAATTTTTTTCATTAATTTCTCCTAATGATTTATTAATTAACTATAAATCTAATTTAGATATGTTAAAGATTTATTACATGTTTTTTGTTCATAAGTTTAATATAATATTGATTTATCATAGTAATCGCGATGAAAATTAAGGGTATTTTATTTGATTTTGATGGTGTCATAGCCCATTCCGAGAAGATGTGGTTTAACACAGCCCTTTTAACTCTGAAAAAAATGAGCATCCCCTACGATAAGCAGATCAAACAAAAATCCTCATTGGGCATTATATCAGAACATCTTTTTCAAAAACTCATTTTGTCTAAAGATTATAATTTAGAACAAATTATAAAAAATTATAAAAAAGAATTACAGGTTACCTTTAGTCAAAGAAGTCCTAAAATCTATCCGCACTTAAAAAAATTTATTAGAACAACTCAACTTAAAATAGGCATTGTTTCAAATGCAAAATCTAATTACATAATTCCTATTCTTGAAAAAAATAATCTTCTTCGTTATTTTAAAAATAATATTACTTCCTGTACGGGTAGCATTCGATATAAACCCTTTAAAGATGGATATATTTTAGGAGCTAAAAAATTAGGCCTCCACCCTTCTGAAGTAATGGTAATTGAAGACTCCGATGTTGGGATCGAAGCAGCCTTGAAAGCTAAAGTTCAAAAAATTCTGCGTCATACATATAATGATGAAAACCTACCTTCACAAATTCAATATCATGTTCCTAAATTACTAAGCTATAAAGATTTGAGTCGAAAATTATCGTCTAACTAGAAGCAACTCGAATTATTATACATCCAATTACTACTAAAATTGAGGAAACTACTTTAATGATTCCAAATCTTTCTTTTAAAAAATACACACCATAAATAGATGTAAATAAAATGCTTATTTCTCGTAAAGCAGCCACAGAAGGAACATTGAATTTTGTAAAAGCATATAGAATAGGTAAATAGGCAAATGTTACTAAAAAACTAGCAAATAAAATTTTGTATTTTTCCTTTGAAACAAATACCCATTGTATTTTCTGATCTCTAAAAAAAAACATAAAAGCAATATTGAAAGTGATCCCCTCTAAGGCAAACATATAGATTCCATAAGAAATAACATTTTGGGAAATCCGAGCCCCTTGTGCATCCACTAAAGTATAAGCTACAATTGTGCAAGCCACTATTAAAGATAATCCCAAACCTTTAAAATTTATTTTTTTATAATTTCCTTCTGAAAATATAAGAAAAAAAATACCCCCTATCATAATTAAGGCACCAATTTTATTTAAAAATGATATTTGGTCCCCTAGTAGTAAAGGTGAAATAAATAATAAAATTAACGTAGGACTGCCTCTAGCTATAGGATAAGAAAATGATATTTCTGAGTGAGAATACATTTTACATAGATAAATATTGTAAAAAATATGAATAAATAGGGAAGCGGCTAAAAACTTAAATGACTCAGTTGTGGGCGGCTCAATAAAAAATAAAAAGGGTATGAAAATAATACTTGCTGTAAATAAAAAACTACGCAGAAACGTTATCTTATCTTGAGATTTCTTAAGGAGTATATTCCAAGAGGTGTGTGCGACCGCAGTTAAAATAATTAATAAAAAAAGACTAAGGGGCAATGATTACTCGAACTATTTGAAAACGATCATATTAAGAGAATTTGCTAATTACATCTTCAGCAAATGCAAACCCCGTAGACATACCAATACCTGTGGTTACATTAGCAATGCATATATGCTTATCAACCCAATGATCTAAATAATCGTTCTTACCTGATGGATATTCTCCTACCCAACGCTCAACTACTTGATAAGAACCAATAGGTAAAATATGGTTAAAACGATTTAAAATTAATTTATCAACAACTTCATTTTCAAAAGGATAATGAGAGTCTATGGTGTAATGATGAGAGTCTCCGATAGTCAAGGAGCCGTCTTTACCTTGGACCACTATAACATGAATACCATGATCTAATTCTGCTCGACATTCTTTTTGAATAACTTTATCTAATTTTTTTTTAGAAGGCAGATTTTCATATCCGGGATATCTCATTAAAGTAAGATCAGCCATAATGCCACCTGGCAGTTTAACTTTTTTGTCAGGCATAATTCGTAACATATGTAATTTACTAGATTGAATTTTCTTTTTTTCAAAAATATCTCTTCCTAGTCCTTTTAAGTGATTACCTGGTGCCATAATCAATTTATTAAAAAAAATTTTTCTTTTTTGAGTAATGATATAGCGATGATTAAAATCCAATACTTCTTCCCTCCATAAAAAATCTATTCCAATAGAGCGCAAATAGTTAGCAACTGCTGGGATAGCAAGGCGGGGCTCAATTCGAACTTCATCACTACTAAACAAACCACCGTAATTATTATTTTTTTTAAATAAAGGATGTTGAGATTCCATTTCTTGCTTAGTGAGCAATCGAACGGTTGAGCGAGAATCGACTTTTAGATATTCTTCTAATACAGGAATACTCTCCTGATGTTGGGCAAGTAAATATAAACCTCGATGATTAATAGTAATCTTTGCTTTCTTTATTATGTCTAACCAGATATCTCTTGATCGAAGGGAGCGCTCTTGCATAATTTTTTGCCGAAGTCCTGTAATGGTAATAAAACCGAAATTTCGTATCGATGCTCCTGTACAAGCATGATGGCGATCTACGATTAATATTTTTTTTATTCCCTGTTTAGATGCAGCCAAAGCAGCACCCATCCCGACAACCCCTGCCCCTACGATAACTAGTTCATATTTACTTACATTCATAAGTTTACCAAGGTAAGGAGTAGGTTTTTAAGTTTGTATAACTTTTCATCGCTTCTAGGGCTCCTTCTTTATAACCCAAACCTGAATCTTTAATGCCTCCAAAAGGTGACATTTCAATACGGTACCCAGGTACCTCCCAAATATTAACATTACCTACATGTAAATTTTGGATAAAGAAATTAGCTGTTCGTAAATCATTGGTACAGACCCCTGAGGATAAACCAAAGGCAGTAGAATTAGATACTTTGGCAACTTCCTCAAGATCATTTGCTACTCGAATAATAGGTATGATAGGACCAAAAGTCTCCTCAACCACTAATTCACTAGTGTGCTTCACATGATCAAGAACGATGGGTGGCAAAAGTGCTCCCTGCCTTTTTGGGTGATAAAGAATTTTGGCACCGTCTTCTGCAGCCTTGAGTGCGCGCTGTTCAAATAGCTTTGCAGCATCCTCACTGACTACCGTCCCCATATCGGTTTTCAGATCTTGTGGGTCACCAAATTTTATTTTTTGTGCTCGAGCTAAAACCAAGGCTACAAATTTATCGGCCACGTTCTCTTGACATAAAATTCTTTTTATCGCGGTGCATCGCTGACCTGAGTTTTTCGTTGCCCCTAGAACAGCGAGTTCTGCTGCTTTTACTAAATCTTCTTCGCTTAAGTCATTGCAAACGATGAGTGGGTCATTTCCTCCTAACTCTAAGACAGTTCGCTTGTACCCTGCAGTGTTGGCAATCAGCTTTCCCACTGCCACACTACCCGTGAAAGTAATCATTTCAATTTCGGGATTTTGAATAAATTCACTACCGATATCCTCTGGCCAACCGGTAATCATGGAAATCATCTCGGGTGGTAGCCCTGCCTCATAGACAAGCTCGGTAAGTTTGAGAGCTGTGAGCGGTGTTAGCTCGGTCGGCTTACAGACCACGCAATTATTAGTGGCAATAGCTGGCGCGATTTTATGAGCAAGCGTATTGAGCGGATGGTTAAAAGGTGTGATTATCGAGATCGCATTGAGCGGTTCGCGGTGGGTGTATATTTTTCGAGATTTTCCGTGAGGAGTTAGATCGCAAGAGAAGATCTCCCCATCATCTTGAATAACGAGCTGTGAGGTGAGTGAGAATACATCAAACGCCCTTCCCACTTCATAAAGAGAGTCCTGCTTGCAAATACCCAGCTCACTAGTAATAATATCGGATATCTCTTCTTTATTTTTAACTAATAATTCTGCAGTTTTTTGAAGAATTTGTTGTCTTTCATATCGGGTCAGCTTGGGCTGATAGCTTGCGGCAATCTTAAAGGCATGTGCGACCTGCTCACGGTTGGCCGCGGGCACAGATGCCACTATCTTATTGTTATAAGGATTAACAACCTCTAAGGTTTTTTCCGATGAAACTTGCTTGCCAGCAATATACATTTTCTTATCCATTATTTGTTTGCTGTATGGATAGCGTAGTAAAACGCATCGTAGTTATTGATTTGCCCTTGTCCCGCTATATTAGATTTAGCGGAGTTAATAATAAATGGTACCTCGCGTTCATGGAGTCCTCCATGAGAACGGAGCGGTTCCTTAAGAGAGGAGAGATCGTGTTTACTTTTTGAGCTACCAATAGTAAAAGACTCCGAGCTCATGCAAACGATGTCGCCAGAGCGATCTTCAGGTAGGTGATAGGTCTTACAAGCATCCTGCTTATTAAGGACTTCTTCAATTTCTGGAATTTTTTTAATGGTATTTAACACACGAGAAATCAAATCTTGGTTTTCAACATAGACCATGGCAAAAGATCCTAGACTCCCGTGGTGCACTACATAAGGATCAGTAATAGGAAGAATGACTTTAAAATTTTCTCCAGGAAATTTTTCTTGTAAGTAGTCTTCTAAGAAGATTGCGTTTGGTTCACCGGCTTGATTGGTCTTGGCCTTCATCCCGTGGTCTGCTGTAATCACAAGCGAGATATCATGTTGGTTTAAAAGTCCAACATGATGATCAAACATTTGATAAAATTTATTTGCTACCTCGTGACCAGGGGCATACTTATGTTGAATGAAATCAGTTGTAGATAAATACATAATGTCTGGTTTGAACTCTTCGAGTATTTTGACGCCTGCGGCCATCACAAATTCGGAGAGGCCTTGGGAGTAAACATCAGGCACGGGCATTCCTAACCAGTCATTGACCTTTTCAATTCCATTTTGATCGAGGGTAGTCTGATCTGATTTTTCTGAGGAAAAACAAATAGCTCTATTTTCATTAAACTGGAGTCCGTTGCCTAGAAGTGTCCGTAGTTTGTCCTTGGCAGTGATGACTGCTATTTTTGCTCCCTGCTCATAGAACTTCTGGAAAATAGTAGGAGCCCTTAAATATTGGGGATCGTTCATCATCACCTCTTTGCCAGTAGAGGGAGTATAAAAAAAATTACCGCAAATTCCATGAACGGCACTGGGCTGGCCTGTTACAATCGATATATTGTTTGGATTTGTGAAACTAGGGATGGCGCTATGCGCTAAAATAAACTCTCCATTTTCAATGATACTATCAAGATTAGGGGTAAGACCACTTTGGGAGGCCATATCGAGGTATTCTTTTTGACTTCCATCTAAACAAATAACCACCACAGACTTGTTCACTTGAGAGGGGTATACTCGTTGATTAATATTTAAAATCATGATTAGTCATTTATAAATATAGAGCTTAAATTGATTTAAAACAATGATAATTCAAAGTTAAAATACAACTTTCAAATCAAATATATTTTTTAAGATATACAAATAGAAAACTGCGATCACCATAGTAAGAATAGGGAGCACCACCCAACCCAAGGCAATCCTTCCCGCAACAGACCACTTCACCTCTTTACCTCCTTTTAAAAGTCCAATACCAATCACTCCTCCCACAATCGCTTGCGAACTAGAGACAGGCACTAAGGGGATTGAAGGTAAATTCATCGACGTTAAAAAATTACTTAACCCCTCGGAGGCAAATAAAAATAAAACGATCGAATGAGAGAGCACGATGACAAAAGCAGAAAGCGGAGAAATTTTAAGTAAATCATTTCCCACCGTGAACATAACTTTTTTTGAATAAGTAAACACCCCCACAGCAATGGCGAGTCCACCTAGTAAAAACAATTGCTCCGTGGAAGTAAAAGTAAAAAAACTAGTAATCTCAATATCTGTAAAAGGAGATATATTAACAAAGACCCCCATGACGTTTGCAATATTATTAGCTCCGAGACTGTAAGATCCAAAGGCCCCTGCCAGCAATAAGGCTAGGCGAGTATAGGCATCTAATCTTAAAATATGAATTTTGGAGTTGAAGACAATTTTCTTGACCAAGGTAAAAATCCCAATAGCAATAACTCCTGCTAAAATTGGACACAAAACCCATGTTGCCAATATTGTTGTTAAAACATTGTAGTCTATCTTAGAGGATGTGAAAAAGTTCCACCCAATAATAGCCCCAACGATGGCCTGTGTAGTAGAGACAGGTAACCCAGCCTTAGTCATTAGATACACAGAAGAGCCAGCAGCCAAACAACAAGCAAAAGCACCAGGCAAAGCATTAATAGCCCCCAGTTTGGCAATCGTCTCTGTCGTACCAGCGCCGCTGATCACCGATCCTAAAACTACAAAAATACTACAAACAAGAGCAGCGGTTTTAAAGCTGATCATTCGGGTGCCTACAGCCGTCCCAAAGACATTTGCTGCATCATTAGCCCCTAAGGACCAGCCTAGAAATAGCCCGCCAAATAAGAAAAGTATAATTGTTAGTTCCATGGACTAGGAATTAAACAGATCGCTTAATTGAATAGATGATCAATTCATCCGCTATATCTTCTGCTCGATCACAGATACTGTCTATTTTTTCAACAAAATATCTTAAATGCATTTTTTGATCTAAGTTTAAATTCGAACTAAAAATCCTTCTAGCGAGATCACTTGATTTAATATCAGACTCCTTCTCGTAGAAGGTAACTTTATGGGCATTATCTCGGACGGATCGAACATCTCTAAAGAAAGATCGAACTGTTAAACATAGGGTTTCCACACAATCGACTGCGGTGTCCGTCAGACTAAGTAAATCAGCATGAAGCTCCTGCGGAAAATCCGGTCGTTGAATGGAGAAACGATAGCAATTCCCCTGGTACATACCAATGATTTCATCTAAGTGCTCTAAAAGTCGAAGGACATCACTTCTTGCATCAGGAATTAAAGTCTCTTCATAGAGAGCGTATTCGATTTGTTTGACTACTGTATCAGCTCGACTTTCCTTTGCAGTAATTTTTTCAATGCGTTGTTCAAAATTTTCACCCGTAGCATGGGATAAAAAATCTTTCACAATTAACTTAAAGGATATTCCCACTTCTGAAAGAATGCTCACAAACTCATCCATATCTTTTTCTAAGTTTTTACTATTTCCAAATAAAGACAATTTACTATTTTTAAAATTAAACATTTTTAACTTAACCTAATTCTCAACATAATATTATGACATTTTATTAAAAAAATTCTATAAGTTTAATATGATTGTATTTGTTTAATTGACGTTCTAACTCGTTTCGTGGGGATCTATTTTTTTTTAATGTTTTTTCGCTCATTATTTCACTTTACAAAATTAATAAATTTTGCAAATTATTTCCTTTTGTCTGAACCAAATAAATATCAACGAAATTGGTTTGAAAGAAAATGTAATGAGTATAATCACACAATGGAATTAATTCGAACCATAGTTCTCTTTTTTATTTTATTAGTTCAGATTTGTATTCTTTTTAAACTTTAGTTTTCTTTTATAAGATTTCCCTTTCAGTAATGGGTTTAGAATTACCTTACACTTTGATAAATTTTTAATATTTTTCATATAATTTTAAAATTAGTTGATTATAGTTATACTTCTTTATGGATACTTTTTTTGATCATCCAGATTATATTGTAATCGGTTCAGGTTCAGCGGGATCAGCTCTGGCATATCGTTTAGGAGAAAACCCCTCCCATCAAGTTTTAGTTTTAGAGTATGGAGGAAGTGATTGGGGACCATTGATTCAAATGCCCGCAGCGCTTTCTTATCCGATGAATATGTCTCAATATGATTGGGGATATAAAGCAGAACCCGAAACAAGTCTGAAAGGAAGATCACTGGTTTGTCCAAGAGGTAAAGTAATTGGTGGGTCGTCCTCTATCAACGGCATGATTTATGTTAGAGGAAATGCCGGTGATTATCATGATTGGGCTCAAAGTGGTGCAGTAGGTTGGGATTATCAAGATGTTCTCCCGTATTTTCAACGGATGGAAAATAGTCATGGTCATCAATCGGAGTTTAGGGGTACCTCTGGACCACTACATGTAATTCGAGGGCAACAAACCAATCCATTACATCAGGCTTTTACTCAAGCAACACTGCAAGCTGGCTATAGTTCCTTAGAGGACTACAATGGATTTCGACAAGAAGGATTTGGTGCTGCCGATATGACGGTTTGGCAGGGATCACGTTTTTCAGCAGCGAAAGCCTATCTTCGTCCAGCCCTAGCTAAAAAAAATGTTCAGCTCCTCACAAGAGTATTGGTAGATAAAATCATTTTTAATAATCAACAAGCCGTTGGAGTTCAATTCAGCCATCAAGGCCAAACCAAGATCATTAAAGTTAAAAAAGATGTGGTGATAGCAGCCGGTGCTATTAATAGTCCAACAATCCTACAGCGTTCCGGCATAGGCAACGGGAAGGATTTGCAATCCTTAGGAATACCCGTGGTTCATCATCTACCTTCTGTCGGTCAAAATCTTCAAGATCATCTAGAGGTCTATTTTCAAGTCAAATGTCTTCAACCTATTTCTCTATCTAAGTATCTTAATCCATTATCGAAACTACGTATTGGTTTGCAATGGATGTTATTTAAAAATGGCTTAGGGGCCAGCAACCAATTTGAAACACTAGGATTTATTCGATCTGATAAAAATATACCCTATCCTGATATACAATTCCATTTTCTGCCCGTTGCAATTCGCTATGATGGCACTGCTCCTAGTGAGGGACACGGGTTTCAACTTCATGTAGGGCCCATGCGATCTCCCTCTCGAGGATTTGTTCGTATTCATACTTCACGACCAGAAATTGCACCTAAGATTAAATTTAATTATATGTCTCACGAAGAGGATTTTATCACATTTAGAAAAGCCCTACGTCTTAGCCGAGAAATACTTAACCAAAAAGCTCTCCTACCTTACAAAGGATCTGAAATACAACCTGGCGACCATGTGATCTCTGATCAAGCCTTAGATC
>Ga0302126_10001786_pt1 | contig 12718 bp, 5 predicted proteins | sample CB4_20m_MG_FD_203108 | JGI IMG/M metagenome (GOLD analysis project Ga0302126, IMG submission 203108) | Marine microbial communities from Western Arctic Ocean, Canada - CB4_20m | ecosystem: Environmental > Aquatic > Marine > Oceanic | place: Canada: Western Arctic Ocean | collected 2017-09-24 | reverse complement strand
CGTTTTTACGATCTAAAAGAGATTTCTTTGAACACCTTAGACTTTTTGATTCCGCTAAGAGCTCGTCTGCAATATTCTCTACGTCATCTGCTAAGCACGTGTGCTGGCTAGACATCTCTCCTGAATTTAGATTAACGCTTACCTCGAACGCTGAATGATATAAAATTTTCGAATCGTATACGTCTTGCTTGCCATAACGTCGTTGAAGCGATTCGTCATTCGCTATAGCATTAATGCGCGCATTTTTCCCGCCTAAAATATGTGCGACAGAATATAATTGCCTACGACTAACGCTATTTCCAATGAACACAATATTCCTACGCTTCAATTTCTTAAATCTTTCTCGAGCTATTTTCGCGATGGCATCGTCGTTAGAGATTCTCTCGCCTTTCTTCTTCCTCCGTCTGAAGAGAAATTCACAGCACTCTCTTTTCTTTCTAGGCATCCACCACTCCTGTGCGTTAAAAACGATTTCGTTCGCGAGTACATCTTCACACTCTCTGTTATCTTCACTATCTGCGAATACGCTCGATATATTATTATAGTTAACAGTGTTAGTGTTTGCGCCGTTATGGAATAAATCGAATACGATATCAGACACTAACAAGAGAACATAAAGGATCGTGATATTAACGACTAAAGTTATTGGAATTTTAGAAAAAGACGAAGAAGCAGTAAAGATCATCGCTCGTCGTCGTTATCTGAATTGAAGCAGTGATAGAACTCTTATTTACTTCTCCTCCTTATTCTTTCGATCTCTTCATCAATTCATTACATCATCAGGCGGTTAAAAAATGTAACGCGAACATAAAAAAAAGTAATATATTAATTATTTCTTGTTCTTAAAATTGTTATTTTCTCGTTATTTTTTATTTCTCGCAAGTAAAAAGTCGTGCTCCATCAGTTCAAACAGACAAATATAGAACGCTCGCGTATGTAAATTAAAACGTGAGAATTAATCAATCAATCAATCATTAAATCAATCGATCAAATAAATGAACGCTCGAGAACAACACTGAATCAACTAATGCTATGACTTATTACAAGGTGATACTACCGATTTCCATGGAGGTAATGTAGCCATTGAAGCGATTTCACCGAATAACAAGCGTATATCCTTCGGCTTTATTTGCGAAGAATCCGTGGCCAAAGCCGCACTCGATAAAAGGTTTAAATACGCGCTCGCACAGTTCGTAATAGCGTTTTGATCGACCTTCGCACTTAACAAACTTGGTAAAACGTTCGTGGAGAGTAAGGTCGCGAACGGTTCACCTATTCTTAGCAGCAGTATCTTTTGAATAGCAAAACATTCGTTCACCGCTTGAATCGAACCGGCATCTCTCAGGTTATAATCGAACAATGGTGGGCCTAGGCAACACTCGATGCCAATCTTTTGCACGGCGAAATTAATGAACTCATCACCAACGGGATTCGCAGGTGTGCCTATCCAATCGATTACGATTTGTTTTAACGATTGTAGACATAATTTTCTGATTGAAATCGAACTATTCGTTTGCGCGTTTTCGACGAGTTCTTGTAAACATAAAACTCGCGCATCGGCATTCGCTGCGAGTAACGGCGATAGCACGGACGTTAAAGAAAAAGTGTTAATTAATTGAATCCAATTTCTTTCTAATTCATGCGCCTCTCTCGTAAAATCATCCGAAGAACTATTATTCCCAATAATATTAGCCGAAGCCGAAGCCAAAGTGCTCGAGCTCGAAAGACCGATTCGGATATTTTCGTGTATTTGCTGGCGAATCGATAAGAATATTGGCGCAATCATTGGTATAAGCGCTTCCTTGAACGTATTCGAGAGCTGATTAATTAAGACGAGTGTTTCACCCAACTCTTTCGAATTTGCTCCGTTACTCCGTAACGCATCAACGGCATCTGGCAAATATGGAACAACTAAATGATTTAAAATTTGAATCATTTGATGTAAAAAACCAATCACGCGATGTCGTACGCCTTTCTCTCGCGGCCATCTCTTCAAACAAGACATCGTCACTTCCATCGTAGAGCGGAATATCTCTCCAACTTTTGGTCGCATCTCTACACAAATTCGCGCTGTAAATCCTTTTGCTAAATTGCTTAAAGCGACGACGCATCTCATGGCGTTTTGAGACGCTAAAGCTCCGTTGACTCCTTCGCCAACATGCACAAACTCGACTATTCTTCCGCATAACGCTTGCAAAACTTGCATTAAGCGCTCGCACTGCTGTTTCTCGGGCACTTCTTCAGCGCCCAAGATTAAACCAGCTGCTTCAAACACATATAAACGATCATCGTTCCCTTCCTCACCTTGTACGCGAGTGCCGACGGACAAATTTGAAGCCAAATGAGCTGTTTTCGCCTGTATATCTTCGAGCATTTTCTGCGATAGAGGCTGAGCGGCATCCGTCAAAGGTTTCTCCAACGCAGTAAATATATCATCCACCTTATCCGATAACTGCGATCGCACTGGTTTAATCATTCTCATGAATAAATAACACGCTCTGCCCGAAACCATTTGATCTGGATGTCTCATTCCGCGTTCGTCTAAAAATACCCTAAGAACCAAATGTAAAGCTTCCGCGTTTTGTTCAATCATGTTATGATATCTCACGCATAATTCCATGAACGACAAAGAAACTATACGATGATAGGCAGCATTTTTAGAGCACTGCTCCCACTTTAGTACTAAAGATAAGACGAGCGCCGTAAGTTGTACTTGTTCTTGCGGAGGCGCTTCAACTGCCGCTACTACTGCTGCTGCGGTCGCGTCGCTATAACTATTAACGTTTAAAGAATGAACGCCGTCGACGCTTTGGCTGTCGCCTTTGCTATTATTATTGTTATTATTATTATTGGTCGTCGTCGCCCCCATCTGGCTATTTTTATTTTTTTCGTTGTTACTTCTTCTGTTCATTCTCATCTCATGATTTGCCACGGCGTCAGTGAATCCCGAGCTTTCGCCTAGATTATAAATAGCCGATAGCGCAGCATCAACGCGATACCAGAAAACTTCACCACCATTATTTACAGCGAGAGTAATATAAGCTTGCGTCGCTTTTAAAACAGGCTCTGACGAAGCTCTGGAAATGTTTCGGAACAACACCATTAATTCTTGTCTCAATGCGAAAACATCGCCCTCCTGTTCCATGGCGTACTCGTCATTGGCGTCTGCAAAATTTGCACCACAATCTTTAACAAATTCAAAAGAAGAGCGATCGATAATATTCTTCAAGAGTGTTTCTTGAAACATTGGAATCGATATACTCGAGATGAAACTATCGCTCTTCATTCTGTTTGAGTATTGAATGAGAAATTGAATGGCTAACGACACGGCGCTTTCGTGTTTGGATAAAATTCCATACGTCGCGGCTTGCGTGGCTAATACTAAAAGGAGATTACAAAGCTGGTCTGATTCGGCCGTTCGTAAGCAATCTGTTACTCTTTCCTTCACTGAATTCTTACCTCCTTTAGAGTTCGCCGCAGTTGGCGATACCGTGTTCAAAGCGCTGAGCAGTTCATTACCTAGAGATTGTAAAAACGAGAGCGAATTCATCGCAAATTGTTCGTCGTCGTCTTCATCTTCTTGAAACGAAGCCGTGACTAAAGTCGAGCACGCTTCTACTAAATTAAATCGCGTGATTAATAAGAATTTTTTCTCCGCATCCATGCCTTTGTCGACGAGCGAGGTCAAGTATTGGCAAGACGCCGCTCTTAATTCTTCGTTTGAATGCCCTGAACACGCGGATACGAACGACATGAACCCGTCGGATGCGATTATGTTCACATCGACCCAATCTACATATTTACTAGCTACGTGTAAAATTTGTGCTAAAATCTTACAGTCTCGTGAAAAGCTATTCGCTACAGTAAGGAAAGTGTCAAACAAAAGCATGGAAATGTTCCTCTCTCGCATATAATCTTTCACGCGTCCTGATCGTTTTACGAATTCATGTCCTTTCCTTAAAGCGTCGGTTGAATTAATGACGTCGGCGTCTAAACAATCTAAAATCCTTAAAAAGAACTGCACGCGCGTTTTATTATCTTCCTCTTTCACATTATCACTATTTGTATTTGATTGTTGTTGTTGTTGTTGACTATTTTTGTCGCCCTCGATGTTATTATTATTATTATTATTATTGTTATTATTCGATGATGGTGATGATGATGATAAAGATTGCGTGACCAAGACGTGTATTAAATTTTCGAAGAAGTTCGGCCATCGATTTGCCGGTCCTTCCGATGCAACGGCGTGTGCGACGCACTGCGCTAACTTGTTTTGAATAAAAACAGGAAACCTCACCGAAGCGTTTTCTTGTTGAAACGCTGAAACGTATTTCTCGATCGTATTCCTCACCATTTGTCTCTCTTCAATCGTGAATTCTTCTTCTTCGTTATTATTACTATTATTATTACTGTTATTACATAAATCGTTCTCTAATTTATGTGATATAGTTTGTAAACACCAAAACTGTACTTCTACAGAATTCGTTCGTTCGTATCGCTCCGCGCATATCTTCCAAGCCTCTCTCGTCCTCACGAATGAACTGAGTTGCACTAAATATCTCTCCTTTTCCTGTTGAAACTCAGCCTGTTTTTGTTCATTATTGATATTGATATTATTATTCTGTTCAAACGAGTATAACACCGCTCTCTCAAAGTCATCGGACATAGCAGAGTAGTTTTTTGCCCCGATGTACTCGATGTTCTCGCGATAGAGCTTGAACGAGTTATCTATTTATATATGAAAGGCAACGCGCGGTTATGTGTACTGTAACAGAGTGCGAAGACGATGTTCGCTGTACTACGAGTATTCGTGAGCGGTCTCTTCTGTGTTCACTGTCTTTGCGCGTGGGAATTTGTTTTCTTATTCTCTACAGCAATGTATATCTAAAAAGAACACGCCTGTGATGAGAACAGTCTAGCTGTCTGTCCGTGTAGCTGTCTGTGTACACACACCACAGTCTCTCTGTTTAAAATAATAATAATAATAAGAAGAAGAAGAAGAAGAAGAAGAAGAAGACGTCTGCGCGCAGTCTATTTCTGACGATTGTGCTTATTAAGTGATGATTACGTCGTGTCGTGCGCGTGTTTTTTTTTGAACAAACGCGTTTGCTTCTGTAAATTTTTGGGGCTCTCTCTCTCTTGCTGCCTGCCTGCTGTTGCTGCTGCTATTTTATGTTTTGCTGTGGACAGGTGGAAGCACACTTTTTCGTTTTTCTTCTTCTTCTGTCTTCTTCTTCTTCTCGAGGATGAGGAAGGATTATGCAGGTCTCGTTCTAGATATTTCCCCACCCTGTACTCTGCATAGTCGTTTGTTGTTCTTATCGTCGTCGTCGTCGTCGTCGTTGAAAATATCAAAAACACGCGCGGAGTATTTAGCAATAATAAATACCGTCATCAGTGCGTTTTAACCGATTTCAACACGGCATCAGATGAAGAAACGATAATAATAACAACAACATTCAACATCATCATCATCATCGTCAAAAATGAAACCTAATACGAAGGACAATCATCATCATCAGGAAGAAGAAGAAGAAGAAGAACAAAAAAATAAAACGATCAAAACGAACACTGGTAATGGTAACAATAACAATAGTTGTATTATATTAGAAAACTATCGAATCGAGGGCATATCCGTTGGGGGACAAGAGACGTGCTTGATTTTCCCTCAACTGAAGATATCTTTCGATATTGGACGATGTCCACAACGCTCTGTTTATTCCGAGTTAGTCCTGTTAACGCATACGCACATGGATCACGTAGGCGGTCTAGGAATGTTCATCGCATCGAGGAACTTATTACACTTACAAAAACCGGAAATTCTATGTCCCGAAGAGAAAGTAGAAGATGTTTCTAGGTTTCTCGAGGCTTTGAAGGTGTTGGATGATTCAGAGTTACCGCACGATTTGATAGCATTTTCGCCGCCGTCGTCGTCGTCATCAAAGAGTAATAATAACTTCTTTCGAATGAAGAACAAACGATACGTAGTCAAATGCTTTCGAACGATTCATCCAGTGCCTTCGCAGGGCTACGTAATATATTCGACGAAACAAAAATTGAAAGACGAATATTTAAAACTTAGTGGGAACGAGATCAAAGAGTTAAAGTTCAAAGGCGTCGAGATTTCGGATACAATAGACGTTCCAGAGATTTGTTTCACAGGGGATACGACGATTGATTGGATAAATCAAGATAACGAGGATAACGATGTAATCAAAGACGGGTTGAAAGCGAAAGTATTAGTAATGGAATGTACGTTTGTGAACGATGAAGTTTCAATCGAGCAAGCAATAAAATTTGGGCATACGCACGTGAAGCAAATCGCTGAAAACTCACAAAGATTTTTAGAGTGCGGGAGCATTTTGTTAATCCATTTCTCTGCTCGTTATAAGAGAGAAGAAATCATCGAAGGATTGAAAGCGAACTTATCATCGATTCCAGAATTGTATAAGAAAATAACGCCATTGTTAGTAGGGTATTGTTAGTAGGGTATTAGGGGTAGGGTATGAATTTATTTTAGAAAAGAGAGCGCGCATTTATATTATTATTATTATTATTAGTAGTAGTAGTAGTAGTAGTAGTAGTAGCAGTATTGTGATTATTATTGTTATTATTATTATCGTTATATTACTTTAGATGCTTCTTTGGTTGTAAGCTTTGCAGAAAGCTTTCGATATTTTTATGCTCTTTGTTTTGAGCTAATAAATCTTTCCCGATTGTTTTCTTCGCTTCTTTCGTGAACTTTTCATCGGAACAGCTTAAAACTCCAGCGATAATTTTCACGGCGTGTGGAATTGAAAGCCATTTCTTCTTCGCCGTCTTTTCAGAAGAACAAATTGAGTGTTTGAACAATACTTTGGCAAATCTTGAACAATCTTGCGAAGCGCGTCTTAAAAGTCTCGTGGAGAAGAAGTTTTCCAACAAGTTTTCTTCTTCTTCGTCGCCACTTTTGGCGACGACGATTGAATTAGTAATCGCTTCCGCGACGCGTTCATAAAACAAATTCATTCTGTCTTCTCCTAAAGATTCATAAACAACATCGTCTAGTCCACCACAAATGACTTCGTATAAAACATCTCCGGATTCTTTCGATTTAAGCATTTCGGTAATATGGCGTTCGCACGATTCGACTAAAGTTTTCGCAAACCCGTATTGCTTGAAAATCTCCACTCTTCGTTGATTCTCACTCTTCTTCGCGATACCGAAATTAACATCAGCGCCTTCGGTTTCTTCATCATCTTCGTTATCCGAATCGTCATCGTCATTTAGCTTTGCTGATGGTTCGGGCACCGTTGCTTTTTTTTCTTCATCGTCGTCGTCATCATCTTCTTCTTCTTCTTCTTCTTCTTCTGCAACTTCTTCTTCTTCATCATCTTCATTGTCGTGGCGATTGATTTTCTTTTGCTGCTTTTGCAAAGTCTTGACGAGTTCTTTTGCGGCTTCAACGGATGTCTTGATTTCCTCTGGCGATAACATCATCATTTGTAAGTTTGGTGGAGCGTATTTATTCACTCTTGGACGAAGTAAATGTAAAATCACGCGCTTTGCAAATTTATGCTCACAAACGACTCCGCAGACATCCTCTTTCTTCAATTCTTGCAAAACGATTTTGTTCAACATGTTCGTATCGTCCACGCAGTCGATTAAAGTCATTATAGATGAATGCGCGCATTCGTCTTGAGAAACTCGCCAAACTTGCGTTTTCAACGCTTTCAAAACCGCTTTACGTTGCTTCGCACCTGCATAGGAAAGTAATACGTTCGTTGCAGTAGCGCCTTCCCTAGTATGGAACAATCTGAGAAAAGCCGGCGCGGCGATTGAATTCGCGGCTTCGCTTCGTAAACTCGCGCCTCCGATGAGTAAATACTCTTTCAACACCTTATGGACGATCAAGGGAGATACTAAACCTTTTTCAAGAATTGGTAAAATCGATCTCGATATGTTCTTCAAAGTATTTTGTCTTTGCATGGTCGGTTTCTTTAATAAAATATCTTTCAACGATAATTGTTGTTGTTGTTGTTGTTGTTGAGAAGAAAAATGTACAAACTCGCCTCCGTAGAATTCGCACTGCATTTTCACTCGCTGATCAGTCTTCGCCGAGTGATATAGATGTTCTAGAATTTGACTCCCAATCGGATGTCTCGCTAAAGAAGTTACTTGTCCTTTGATGTTCTGTAAAAGTTCCGGATAATCTTCCTTCTTCGTTTTCTCGATTAGTTTCTTTATTAAAAAGTTCCCATATAACGACTTCGCCAATATCGAAATCTTCGGCGAACACTCTGCAAAGACTGACTCAATTTGTTCTTCGGTGCCATATTTCAACAAACTTTGTATAATCCGCGAGCCTTTATGATTATTCGCAATCTCCGGGATCTTCCCTTTCGTCTTTGCGAAGATCTGTTCAGCAAACTCTCGTTTCTTTTCTTTATTATTATCGTAATCTTTCGTCTGTCTCAACTTTTCAAAGATCAAGATCAAGTCTTCTATTAATTGAAAGTTCGGTTTCTCAACGTGTCCAGTCTTTTCGTTATACGTTTTCGTCTGTTTTTGATTCGTCTCTTGCTGCGTTGAAGAAGAAGCATGCACTTTTTTAGTAGTTTGTGTAGTATACTCATTTTTCTTCTTCGTCTTTGTAGCATCAGGAGCAAAACTCTTCCCTCCTTTACTGATGAACTTATTATTATTATTATTATTATTAATAGTCGTCTTCGTCGCAGTACTAGCGTTCTCTTTATGTTTTTCATACTTCATAGTCGATTTATGCTTATTCTTACGATCGTTCTCGAAATCGTTCTCGTTCATTGTCTTCTTCTTCTTCTTCTTATTATTAGTATTCCCATCTTCGTCGTCGTAGCCGCCAACTTCTTCGTCAGTTTTGGTGTTTCCACCGAATTTCTCCTCTCTTCTCTCTTTCCTCTTTAATTTCGCGGTTGAACCGGCCGATTTAGTCGCTCTCGCCATCGCTCTCTTCTCTCTCTCTCTCTTCGTCGATTCCCTTTTGAGTTCTGTTTGCTAATTAACAGAGTCCGTGGTCGTCGTTCTGTTTCAAACTACCGCAGTATATAATAAAAGAGTCTCCTTTTTCTTTTCCCTACTGCTCTGAAACCCTAAACTGACACACTCCTCATTCAGTACAGAGGATACTTTTAAAAGTACATCGAACAGTAAAAGGGTTTCTCGTTCATTTATTGGGATCGATTGATAAACATAAGCTTAAGCTTATAAGCTTAAGTTAAAATGAGTACTAATACCAGTGTGAGTTATCACACTCACGCCGTGTTGACGAAATCTACGGCCGATGATCGAAGAAGGACGAGCATCAGTGCAAACACGAGAGCGTTGGTGATAAATTCAAGGCTGGAACTGAAACGAACGACGACGGCTAAAACTTCTTCTTCCTCTAATTCCTCTAATTCTTCTTCCTCTTCTTATGGTAATAATAATGATACTAATACTACTTCTAATAAAGGCGAAGTATCTCTCTTGGACTATGGAGCAGGGAACGTTCGATCGGTCAGAAATGCGTTACAGAAATTAGGGTACGAAGTTAAGGATATCAAAAGCGCGAAAGAGGTTTTACTGGCGAAGAGGTTAGTGTTCCCTGGAGTAGGGGCGTATGGATCGGCGATGGACATATTACGCGAACGCGCTTTGATTGAACCGTTGAGGGAGTACGTCCTGAATGGCAATAGGCCTTTCATGGGCGTCTGTTTAGGATTACAACTATTGTTCGACGGCTCGGAGGAATCCGGCGGATGCGAAGGACTCGGTTTAATACCCGGGACGGTTCAGAAGTTCACTGGTAATGATTTGATAGTTCCACATATTGGATGGAACGTGAACGAGATCATGAAAGAGGATCAATATTTATTAGACGCGAACGAAAAATCGCAAAGAGTCTATTTCGTACACTCCTACAGAGCTTTGCCGAATGCGATGAACAAAGATTGGGTATCGGCGACGTGCGATTATGGAAGCGAACCGTTCATAGCGGCCGTTCAAAAAGGGAACGTCATGGCCACGCAGTTTCACCCGGAGAAGTCCGGTTTCGCTGGTTTGAAAATCTTCGATCAGTTTTTATCCAAAGGCGAGAGCGATATAGATTTAACCGCTTGGATGAATAATAATCATAATAATAATAACAAGAACAAGAATATTACGGAAAGTTCTAAAAAGGGTTTGGCCAAACGCGTCATCGCTTGCTTAGATGTGAGAAGTAACGACGCCGGGGATTTGGTCGTTACAAAAGGAGATTCGTACGATGTGAGAGAAAAAGGCGAAGGTGAAAGCGGGGACGTTCGTAATTTGGGTAAACCTGTAGAATTGGCAAAGAAATATTTCGACATGGGCGCGGACGAAGTTAGCTTTTTGAACATCACTGGATATAGAGATACGCCTTTGAAAGATGCTCCAATGATTGAAGTCTTAAAGCTTGCGAGTGAAACAGTATTCGTGCCATTAACCGTAGGAGGTGGTATTCGCGACTTTACTGATTCGAACGGGAAACATTACTCTTCATTAGAAGTCGCTTCGGCGTATTTCGCCTCTGGAGCTGATAAAGTTTCCATCGGAAGCGATGCCGTAGAAGTTGCAGAGAAGTTTTACAAAAACAAAGAAAAAGGCGATGGAACGAGTTCTATTGAAACGATCTCAAATCGTTACGGTTCTCAAGCCGTGGTTATTTCAATCGATCCAAGACGTAAATACGAATCAGATCCTAAAAATACGAAAAATAAATGCATCGAAACGAAGAGAAAATTAGGACCGAACGGGGAAAAATATTGTTGGTTCCAATGTACGATCAAGGGCGGAAGAGAAGGAAGAGATATAGGCGCGTATGAATTAGCAATTGCAATGGAAAAATTAGGCGCCGGTGAGATTCTCTTGAATTGCATAGATGAAGACGGACAAGGTAACGGTTTCGATCACGAGCTCGTGAAAATGGTCGCCGACGCCGTGAAAATTCCAGTCATCGCGAGCTCTGGCGCTGGACATCCTAGACATTTTTCTGAAGTCTTTGCAGCTGTTCCAGCATGCTCTGCTGCGTTAGCCGCTGGGATCTTTCACAGAGACGAGGTCACCGTTTTAGAGTGCAAGGAAGATATGGCAAAGAATGGTTTACCGACTAGAATATAAAAACTTTTTTCTTTCTTTCTTTCTTTCTTTCTTTCTTTCTTTCGCTTGTGTGTGTGTGTGTGTATGTGTTCGTGTGATATAAAATGATGAATAATGATTATTATAAGAAAACTACTACATATTAAACTGTTAAATTCTTTGAATCCTTCCCTTCTTGTAATCCAGGTTCGCGCAGTTCGTTAGTATTTAAATTTTGTTGCGCGTTATTATTATTATTAGAAGGTTGCGCTCGTTGGTTTTTCAAATACGCTTGATAATATAACGACCCGAAAACCATCGAAGTCCCGAGCCATTGCATGAACGTCAACGGATGCATGAAGATCAAACAGGATAATAAAATCGATAAAAACTGCCTCGTAGTCATGATCGTTGCAAATAAAAGCGCTCCGAACTCGCGAATCGTGTACAAAATACATAACTGTCCGACCATTGCGGCGACGGATAAGGTCAAAATATCCTGTAAAACCGCCGGATGCCTTCCAACGAACGCGACCGCGTCGAAAAACGCTGAATCAGTGAATAACCACATAGCCGATATAAAAGACGAACTTAAATTTACCCATAACATTTGATTGTACGTCTCCATTTGATACCCTTTAAATAACTTATCTTGAAACGTACTCGTGAACCCGTCGAACCCTAAATACCCGAGCATTAACCCGATGCCGTATATCGAAGTATCTTTCCCTGATTTCCCGTGATGTTTCGCCGCCGACGAACTTACGTCACCGTATAGAGCGAACATCGTACACCCTAAGGTCACGCCTGCGGCGATTACATAATCTTGCGCTACATATCTCTTCTGGTTAATCATATACCCCCAAATCATCACTGGAATCATCTTCGCGCATTTGCCTAACGTTTGAACTGGGAACGATAAATACTTTAAAGCTTCGTATTGACACGTCGTCGCTACGACGTTCGACGCGCTAACGGCGAAGTATCTATGAATACCAGCAACTGGCTGTACGTTTCCTTTTGTATACGCTAGGATCATGCACGCCATGACGCACGATAGCAATCTATTCGATAGGACGATGAAGACCGAGAACTTGAAATACTCCCGCTCCTGTCCTTCGGTTTCATAAGGTCTCGTCATTATTCGTTCCTGTAGGACGCCATAGACAAGTAATGATCCGACGACGCCGATGACACAGCCTAAGATCTTCATCGCTTGAGGGTGTTGAAAAATCGATTGATGATTGTTTTGATTCATCGTCGTCGTTGGTTGAGACATTGTTTTATTACTATTCTTACTATCTTCTCCTTCTTCTTCTTCTTTATTTTGCATATAGATTACTTAGTACACACAAGAAATAACGATTTCGATTTCGATTTGTGACAACAACAACGCGTCGTAAGAATAATAATGAGTGCGATCTCTCTCCCCTTTTCTCTCTCTTTTCTTTCTTTCTTTCTTAATCGATGAATTAATTAATCTCTTATTATTAAACAAGATGTTGCTGCTGCCATCAGGTGAGAAAAAAAAAGAAAAGATCAAAATTTAAAAAGAACGAGAAAATTTAACACAGCAGCGCATCAAAGAACAAAAAATACGCATAATAATACGTAATAATAATAC
>Ga0302126_10001780_pt1 | contig 12746 bp, 8 predicted proteins | sample CB4_20m_MG_FD_203108 | JGI IMG/M metagenome (GOLD analysis project Ga0302126, IMG submission 203108) | Marine microbial communities from Western Arctic Ocean, Canada - CB4_20m | ecosystem: Environmental > Aquatic > Marine > Oceanic | place: Canada: Western Arctic Ocean | collected 2017-09-24 | reverse complement strand
CCGGCATCGTCGGCAGTTTCTTTTGCGAAACGGTTTACCAACGTCAAGTGACGGATGAGCTCAGTAGTTGGTCCGGTTTCTGGTGGGTGTTAGCCGCTTTCGCGCTGATCCCATTGGCCTATTTCTTTATCGGTGTGATCGGCAAGCCTGAGTCGGTCGAAGACTAAAACAGCGCCAGCTGATCGTCTTCTTCCGTGGTATCATTGCCTGACTTTTCTTTATTCATGCGCTTGCGCAGAAGGTTATGCGAAGAGTCGTCGGCTGCTCAACGCGCAGCTTCAATGCCGAGATTGATTCCGCGCATCGCCGCAGTGGGTTGCCCTTTGGAATCGCGAATGGCGAAGCCGCCGCAGTAATCCCAGATGGCCCAGCCGAATCCGTGTCGCTCGGATGCCGCGACCACTGCTCCGACATAATTCTGGATCGATTGCGGACTTGCAGCCTCGTAGACTCCGAATTCTCCAATATGGATTTCCAAATCCGGTGCATTTTCCTTCGCCCATTTCGCGAGTTTCTTGAACTTCGGATCGACGGAAATCTCTGTATTTATCGTAGTGCCACTCAATAAAGCCCATGGGTGTCCTTTCGGGACCAAATTCGTAATGTCGGGCACGATGCCCGGGAAGTCCACTTGAGGCATTGGGGGTTTAAAGTCTGTCCATGCCGCGCGTTGGTGGGTGAATGGAAACGGCTTGTAGAAATGAACCGTCAGTGCGACGTTGGGATCGTCAGGTAATTCCAAGTCGGTGACCGTATTAAATTGCCCCCATTTGTTACTCGTAAAGTAAACCACACGTGTCGGATTCGTCGCGCGCACGGCGGCGAGCAGTCTGGCCAGCAAAGGGTTCAATTGCGCGTTCCGTTCGGCCACGGGTTCGTTGATTAATTCGAAGCGCAACCACGATCCCGCATCTGCGTATCGCTCGGCGAGTTGTGCCCAGAAATTTTCGGCAACGACGATCAGAGCCTCATTTGTAAACAGTTCATTTTCTACTGTGCTAAAGCTAGCACCGGGAAGATAATGCACGTCTAAAATAACGCCCAAGTTGTGTGCCTGTGCCCACTCGCAGGCGCGGGCAAAGGGTTCGATTGCGGATTCAATTAATGCGCCCTCTGATGTCATCCAATGTTTGGAGTCGATCGGGACACGGATATGATCGAAGCCTTGATCGGCGATCCAAGCCACATCAGCCTGAGTAAACCAGGGCGCTGCATAGGTGCGATCTCCGTAATTTTGCGAAAGCCAGTGGCTGATATTCACACCTCGCTTGAAAGTATAAGAACTTACGTCTGAAGCGCTTGATTTATTTCCTACACATCCCGTGAAGAAGGCGATGTTTGCGAGAACACAGATAGTGATTAAGATAGGGCGCATAAGTGGAGACGTGTTGGGGGTTGGTTGGGAAAATCAGGCAACAATTGGGCGGCTTGGATTAGTTCAGTGTCTCCGGGCGCGTCGCGCGCACTTCCCAAATGGATAGAAGTGTCTGTAGATGTTCCATGCGTGTCTATTGATCTTATATATCCCGCTGGAAGTGTTTTTGAAGAAGCTCTCCTTCTTGCATGACACTGACGTGGCCATCGATGAAGAGGCATTTGACTCCATCTCCACCAGCCGCCCGCCATCGCAAATGCCCGCCCGCGCCGTCCTGATCCGATCCGCGTGCGACGGGAGCCGAGCTGCCTCCAGAATAGTTGTTCCAGATGCCGCTCACCGAATACAAGGTAGCATGCGGATTGCCGCCATTCATTTGGCACGCATCCGCCAGCAGTATTTGCTGTCCAGGCCGTTGCGCACTCAAGCGCGACACCATTCGTGCGATATCATCAGGCCTGGGATCGGTTTCGTTCCATTGTTGTAGGTCTCCCATGAAATTTGGATTCGCTCCAAAATGGTAGACGCCTCCCTGGTTATCCGCGCTTGGATCCTTGAAGACTTCTGACCGCTCGCCTTCTGACACGTCTGCCCAAGTGGAGCCCTCTGCTCCAAAGTAGGGAGCGAGGATTCGTGCGTAGTCGCTGTTCTGAGTGACCGCAGGAGGGAATTTATTCGAGTGCTCAGTGCAGAACATGCTGATCGCCACCCCAATTTGTCTTAAATTATTCAGACCCTTTGCCTCATTCGCATTCTGTCGCACGGCTCCAATTGCGGGGATTAGAATTGCGGCGAGTACTCCGACGATTGCGATGACGGTCAATAGCTCGATGAGTGTGAAAGCTGCGCGTTTGGGCGTGGGCGATGTTGGGGCAGTGTACATAATCGTAGGTGGAAAGATGTGTGACTCTTATTTGCAGAATCTGAGCCAGAGTCAAATAAAATTGTAACTAATTACATTTTGGGCGTGGTTGTGCTAGTTCAATTTTCTGTATTACAGTTTGGCTGTTGAGTCTCGAACCAATAGTTCTGGTTCGTAAAGATGGTTACTGATGGATTTGCCTGCCTTAAGATCATCGATCATTTGCATTGTGATCGACGCCATACGCATCAGTGGTTGCCTGATCGTAGTGAGGGTCGGCAAATAGCGCGAAGCCCATTGCAAGTCGTCGTAGCCGGTAATCGATACATCCTGCGGGCAGGATGCTCCGAGTTGCGTGAGTCCGTGTATTAAGCCAAGAGCGACTTCATCGCTTGCGCACGCTACTGCAGTCGCCTCTCCTAGAAGCGATTGTATGTGAGCGGCTAATTCAGTTCCCGATTTGAAGTCGAAGGTGCGTTCAAACATCCATTCGGTACGAATTGGTAAATTGCTTTGTTGCATCGCTAATACGAAGCCCTCTTTGCGGCGTGAGGCGTCGTGGTTGACGGAGGGCCCTCCGATGTATGCAATCTGCTTATGGCCCAGGTCGATCAGGTGTTGTGTGATTAACTGCCCTCCCGCCAATTCATTTAAACCGAATATGGGGACTTTCGACTGGGACTCTTCCATCGTTGATGTTAGGCCGCTCGGCGTGGAAATAAATGGGCGATGCAAGTTGGTCAATTGAGATTGCATGGCTGCAGTCAGTGAATCGGACAGGTAGATGATGGCCTCGCACCCGACTGTGGCTTCATTGAGTTGGTCCAAAAAATCGTCTTTGCGGGGTGTGAAAGAGATCGCGTGTACTGCCTGCCCGCGTTTTGACGCTTCGGCAAGTATGCCCATGAGTAGTTTTGAATAGTACTCGCTCAGGAATAAGCCTTTCTTTTCCCGTAGCAGTACGGCGACCGGAGCCAGTCTCCTTCGTCTTAATACGCGGGCACCTGCATTCGGTACAAAATTTAATTTGGCAGCCAGTTTCTGGATTTTCTGTCGCGTCTCTGGTTTGACCATCGCGGCAGTTTGCGGGTTCAATGCGCGCGATACCGTCGCTACAGAGTAGCCTGCTTCCTTGGAAAATGTGTGTATGTTTAATCGTTTGGGCATTTAATGTAACTAGTTAACACTTGCCGTGTAAGTGATCAATTGTATTAGCCAAACAAAAGTTAAGTTTTGTTTGTAATTAGTTACATTATAGTGCTAGTTTGTTTATTTTTGAGCATCCGTGAGAAAAAATAGATTCAATTTATGCAAACAAAGCCAAAAAACTTCGACGCGGTGATTCATAATGAAGCCTACTTGGACCGCTATGCTGGCCAACCCATCACCCACGAGTCTATGGTGTCAGATGCGGGCCGTCAGACTGAGTTATTGAGCGGCCAATGGAATTTCACGGTCGATCAATACGACATGGCGCTCCGCTCCGATTGGCACTTGGAAGAAACGGTCGATCAAAGCGGTCGTCCGCTGCCGCTTGATTATGACTTTGATCGCTGGGAAACTGTCGCCGTCCCTTCCTGTTGGAATCTCGCCCGGCGGGAATACTTTTATTACGAAAGCAGCGGCATCTATACACGTACGTTTGGGTACGAGAAACAGAATCAGGATCAGCGTGTTTTCCTCAAAATTGGAGCCGCCGCCTATCATGCCAAAGTGTTTCTGAATAAGAAATTCCTAGGTTCGCACGACGGGGCATCGACTCCATTTTATATAGAGGTTACCGATACGCTCGAAGCCGGCAACCGGATCATGGTCAATGTCGAGAACCGCCGACAGCCTGATCGTGTGCCGATGCACAATACGGACTGGTTCAATTACGGCGGGCTTTATCGCGATGTCGAATTGATCCGTGTCAGCGCCACCTATATTAAGGAATTTTACTGCCAGCTCAAAAAGGGGAGTGGTTTTGCCACTATGGAACTGCGTGCCTCGGTCGATGGCATCGATCAAAACGGGCAGGGCACGCTCGAGATCGAAGAACTGGGTTTGCGGCAAACGGTCACTTTTCAGGATGGGGAAGTCAGCGCCGAGATCATGGTCAAGCCCGAGTTGTGGAGACCGGAGAACCCTAAGCTTTACCAGGTTAAATTCACCTATGGTAATGATAGCTTGGAAGAGGCGATCGGCTTTCGGGAGTTTGCTGTCAAGGGCACCGATGTGTATCTCAACGGCGAAAAAATCCTGCTCAAGGGCATTGCTTGCCACGAGGAATCCGTTCTCAACGGCAAGGCCATCACCGAAGAGGAGATCATCGAGAATTTTAAATTGGCGAAGGAACTGAACTGCAACTACCTCCGCCTGGCGCACTATCCGCACACGGAAAAGGCGGCTCAAATCGCTGATCGGATGGGGCTCATGCTGTGGGAGGAAATCCCCGTCTATTGGTCGATCGCTTTCGAGAACGAATCGACCTACCGCGACGCTGAGAATCAATTGCTGGAAATGATTAAGCGTGACCGCAACCGCGCCTCGGTGGTGATCTGGTCGGTGGGTAACGAAAATGCGGATACGGAAGCGCGCTACACATTTATGAAGCGCCTAGTCGATACCGCCCGTCAGGCCGACAACTCGCGAGCCATCTCAGCCGCATGCTTGAATGATAAAATCGATCTCATCATTAATGATCGATTGGCGCAGCATCTCGATATCATTGGCATCAACCAATACTACGGCTGGTATGATCCGGATTTCTCGAAGCTGGAGAAACTCTTCGCCAATTCTTCGCCCGACAAGCCTGTGCTGATTACGGAATTTGGCGGAGGCGCGCGCGCGGGGCATCGGGGAGGCGTGGATGAATATTTTACCGAAGACAATCAACGCGCACTCTACCAGAAGCAGGTCGAAACGATGGGGCGGATTCCTTATATCAAAGGCATCAGTCCGTGGATACTCTACGATTTCCGTTGCCCGCGACGCACCAATCCGCAGCAAGCGCACTACAACCGTAAAGGACTGCTCAACGAAGATAAAACGCTCTACAAAGAAGCTTTCTATGTGATGCGGGACTTCTATCAGCAATGGCAGTAGCCGACTTTGCCCTATGACGCAGATCAACACCACAGTTTCCAAAGAAGCCATTGCGGCTCAGGTTGCCGAAGAGGATGGGCTTTTCCGCTTTTCGGAGGATGGGTCGACGTTGCATGTGCACACCGCGCAGACTCCGTCCGCGTGGAAAAATTATTTTTTTAACGATCAATATTACCTCGAAGTCGATCAGTGCGGGCAAGGGCAGGCACGGTTGAGCGATGATGGGCTGCGGCATCTGCGTGGAGCGTTTCGATATTTTTATTTGAAGGATGACGCCAGTGGCGAGACGTGGAATTTGAGTAGCCGGCCTTTGAATGTGCCGCTCGACTCGTATGAGGCCGTTCATGGCGTCGGCCATTCGGAATTTCACAGCAGATATTGCAGTATTGCAGCTTCGCTTACTGTCTTTGTTCCACAGGAGGGTAGCCGCGAAATCTGGAAGGTGACCTTACGCAATGAGTCGGAGCGGACCAGAAAGCTCTCTATCTTCTCAGTGTTCCCGTTCGAGGACGAGCCGCTGATGAAAGCGCGCAGTCATTATGACCATTCTGACGGCGTCTGCTACGGAAGCTATTTCCCGCACCATCATATTTACGGCTGCTATGATCGTCTCAAAAGTCGGCAGACGCTTAACTACCTTTTCAGCACGCACAAGCCGGCCAGTGGGGAATCCGGCGAGCGTAAGTTCTTCGGCAGCGATGACCATTCGTGGATTCCGCTGGCGATAAAAAACGGAGTCTGCTCCGGACAGCCCAGCGTAATGGATTTGCCCATCGGTGCGCTACATCACGTTCTGGAAATCAAGCCAGGCGAAAGTATCGAATTAGGCTTTTGCTATGGCGTGGCGAAAGACCCGCCCGCAGTGCGAGCCTTGCTGGCAAAATTTACGATCGATGCCATCGACCAAGCACAGGCAGCCGTCTTCGATTACTATAACCGTATCTCTGCGAATCTGAGCATCGAGACGCCTGATCGGGTGCTGAACGGGTTTGTGAATCACTGGCTGCCGAAACAGATCATTTTTCAGAGTCGTAAAAACCGATTGAGTGGCGCGTTCCCGATTCGTAATCAATTGCAGGATTGCATGGGCTACTCACTGCTGGATCCGGAGGCGGCAGCCGATTATTTGCTGACGCGCGTGCCACTCCAGCGAGCGGATGGATATCTCCGGCAGTGGTGGGCGGAGGGCGACTCTGCGGGCCATGCTTTGTGCGCACTCGATTTTAAAGACGCGGGCATTTGGCTGATCCTTTGCTCAAGTATCATTACCTGCCAAAGCGGTTCGCTCGAACTCATGCAGCGGGAACTGCCGTTTAGTGATGACGAACGGACTGCACCCTTGTTCGAGCATCTCATGCGGGCGGTGCGCTATCTTGCAAGTTGCCGGGGCAGCCATGGGCTTTGCCTCTTCGGCGATGGCGATTGGACAGATCCGATCAATGGTGCCGGTCGGGGCGGAAAAGGCGAATCCACTTGGACGACTTGTGCGCTGGGGGCAGCTGCGCAGAAATTACGCGAGATCGCTGTTTTGTTGAACGAAATTGAAGCGGCCACTTGGCTCGCAGATTTGAACGAATCCCTGCAAGCTGCGGTTCAAACGCATTGCTGGGACGGCGCTTGGTTTGTCACTGGCTTTGACGACCATGGTCAGCCTTTTGGCACCAGTCGGGACACCGAAGGAAAGATCTTCCTCAATAGCCAGACATGGGCGATCATTGCAGGCTACGTGAGCGAAGAGCGTATGCCATTGACTCTGGATGCCATCCGCTCGCTTGAAACCAAAGCAGGCGTGCTAATCTCCGGGCCGCCCTTCACCGAGTGGAACCCGACTTGGGGACGTATCAGCCTGAAGCTGGCGGGCACGACTGAGAACGGATCGATTTACTGCCATGCCGGAATGTTCAAGGCTTACGCGGCAGCTTGCTTGGGAGGCGGCGAAGAAGCACTGCGGGAGATACTGCGCACATTGCCGACAAACCCCGACAATCCGCCGAGTCATAATTTGCAGGCACCCATCTTTGTGCCCAACTACTATTTCGGACTGCCTGATTCTACGGAGTTCGGCGTTTCCAGCCGCAACCATCATACCGGCACTGCGCCATGGATGCTCTGGCTGCTGGTCGAACATATCATCGGCGTGCGTGCCACGCCCGATGGGCTGACGATAGACCCCAAGCTGCCCGACGCATGGCCGGAGGTAAAGATCGTGCGCCGCTTCCGTGATTCGTACTACGCCATTACCTTCCAGAATACCCGATATGGGGGCGCTCCCGAAGTCTTGGTTGATGGCGAGCCTCACGCATCGATGACCTTACCCTGCGGCAAACCGCATTACCACGTAATTGTTACTTTATAGCGACTCCCTCCCCATATGAGCACAAAAAACGAAACCGTTGTCGCCGCACAAGACCGCGTTCCCAAATCGCAAAAAATGGCCTATGGCGCGGGCACCATGGTCGGCGCGATCACTGGTAAAACAACCACGGAGATGTTCAATCCGGTTTTCAATATCGGACTGGGGATCAGCCCGGTAGTGATCGGTGTGGTTCTCATGTGCTACCGCCTGTGGGATTCGATTACAGATGTGATCATGGGCAACCTTTCGGATAACGCCCGCACCCGTTGGGGGCGGCGCAGACCCTTCATCTTTTTGGGTTCAGTTCTGGCGGGCTTTGTCCTGCCGCTGCTCTGGCAAGCTTCTCCGGACTGGAGCGAAACCACACTGATCGCCTATATTGTAGTGGTCGGGCTGGTGCTCTACACTATGACGACGATCTGGGGGATGCCTTACTACAGTCTCGGCATGGAACTGACGCCGGACTACAACGAGCGAACACGCATCACTGCTGTTCGTGCCATCTTTGAAAAATTTGCCGGTATTTTCGCGGGTTGGATGCTGGCGTTGGTCGCACTGCCGATGTTTGCCGATCCGCTGACGGGGCAGCCCGACCTCGTCAACGGGATGAAGCAAATCTCATGGCTGCTCGGCCTCCTGATCATCGCCTTTGGCGTCCTGCCTGCCATCTTTGTCAAAGAGCGTTACTACAAAAAGGAAGCCTCCACTCAGCCAAAAATCGGACTTGTTAAAAGCATTAAGACGACACTCTGTTGCCGGCCTTTTATGCTCTTGATGTCGGTTTATTTATTGCAAGTTATTGGCTCCAGTCTGGTCGGCTCCTTGGGGCTCTATTTGAATATTTATTATGTCCACGGCGGAGATTTGGGGCAGGCCAGTATCGTTCAGGGCTTACAAAGCACCGCGATGCTGGTGCCTGGTATTCTGAGTGTTCCTTTCTGGGCGTGGGTCTCCGAAAAAGTAGGCAAGCGACAAGCGCTCGCATTGACCATTTTGCTAGGGTTTGTCGGCAATATTTTGATCTATTTCTGCTATACGCCCGCATATCCTTATCTGCAAATTTTGCCTGCAGTGTTCCTTTCCGCATTTGGATCCGCGATTTGGATGCTCGTGCCGTCCATGCAGGCCGATATCGCGGATTACGATGAGTTGCAAACGGGCGAACGCAGGGAGGGTAGTTTCTCCTCGGTCTCGTCATGGTTCTACAAATTTTCGATGACAGCCACCGTCGGTATCTCCGGCTTGATTCTAGCCGGCACGGGCTTTGATGTTGTCAAATACGGCAAGGAACAGCCACCGGAAGTCTTGGAGCGAATGCTGTCCTGGTATGTATTTCTGCCGATCGTATTATGGAGTCTCGCGCTGTTTTTACTGTTTCGCTACAAGCTGGATCATGCTGCCGTGCTGGAGATCCGTGAGCAGCTGGAAGAGCGGCGCGGTGTGATCTAATGTGCCCGAACCATGCACATATAGGCAGCGCCGCCTGTAGCAGTTATCCAAATTTAGTTTGACACAGAGTAGAAAGCTTCAGATAAATTTCCTCTATTGTAATTAGTTACATTCAATTCATCCATAACCACATCCCATTATGAAATACAGTACACAGACATCCCGGCAGCTTATGAGCGCTATCGCACTTACCTCAATCGGGGTATTTTTTAGCGCCTCTCTACAGGCTGACGTGCTCGCTCAATACGACATGGAAACCAGCGGTTCCCGTATCGTGGCCTCCACGGTAATCAGCGACATCACCAGCAGTAATCTTGTGGGCAACAACCTCAATACGCCGTCTTCATTCACGCTCGCCAGCGTCGACGCCGCGGACGATTACATCGCATGGAGCCGAAATGCTGGCAGTGCTCAAACGACAGCCGAGGGTGTTATTGCTGATAATACTTATTTCAGCTTCACGCTGACTCCTGAGGTAGGAAAATCGATCACCATCGATAGCATTTCCTTTGACGTAGCGGCCGGGACTGCCGGCCCGAGTGACCGCCAGTTTTATCTGCTCTCAGATAAAACAACATACACTAGCGGCAATGTCTTGTCTTCGGCCTCCACGGTCACCGGATCTCCGCTGCTTCCTTACAACACGACCACCTTCGATCAGAACTTTTCTGTCACTTTGAGTGGAAATAGTGCGTTCCAAAACATAACTGATTCGGTCACATTCCGCTTCTACATTGCCACTCCGACAAATTCCCAGAATATTGGTTTCGACGATATTACGGTGAACGGGAGCGTCATTCCCGAGCCCGGTAGCTACGCCTTGCTCGGTGGCCTTTGTGCGCTCACCGCAGTGATGATTGGCCGCCGCCGATAGTGGGGTGTTCCGACAGCAGTCGGAGGATCGTCTCACTGCAAAAATTAACTTCAAGCGCATGCCTCGTTTTTCGGGGCGTGTGCTTTTTTTGTGCCGAAGAGGATGCCCATCTTCGGTTTCCAGCAAGAGCCGGTGCGCTAAAACAGCGCCAACTGGTCGTCTTCCTTGGAGGTGTCGCTACCGGACTTTTCCTTTTTCATGCGTTTGCGCAGGAGATTGTGTGAGGAGTCGTCGGCTTCGAGGCGTTCGAGGATGGTCTTGGCGCGGTCGATGACGGTTGTCGGCAGGCCGGCTAAGCGGGCGACTTGAATACCATACGAGCGGTCGGCTGCGCCTTTGATCACTTGGCGCACGAAGATGATCTCGTCGTTCCACTCTTTCACGGCGACGGAGTAGTTTTCCAGCCGAGCCTGTGTTTTGGCCAGTTGCGTGAGCTCGTGATAGTGCGTGGCAAACAGTGTGCGCGGCCCGTCGTCATCCTTCGGGTGTAGGTGCTCGATCACCGCCCATGCGATGGAGAGGCCGTCGTAGGTGCTGGTGCCGCGGCCAATCTCGTCGAGGATGACGAGGCTGCGCGGGGTGGCGTTGTTGAGGATGTTGGCGGTCTCGTTCATCTCGACCATGAAGGTCGAGTTGCCGCGGGCAAGTTCGTCGCTGGCCCCAACGCGCGAGAAGATACGATCGACGAGGCCGATTTGGCAGCCCTTCGCGGGCACCCATGCGCCGGTTTGGGCCATCAGAACGATCAGCGCGATCTGGCGGATGTAAGTCGATTTACCGGCCATGTTGGGCCCAGTGATCAGCGCGATTTGTGGGGTGTCGGCATCGACTCCTGAACTGGAGAGGCTGGTGTCGTTCGGCACGAAGGCATGTGCGCCGGCTAGGCCGAGGCGTTCGGCGCGCAGCATTTGCTCGACCACGGGGTGTCGGCCTTGGTCGATGCGTAGCTGGTCGGAGTGGTCGAGCTGCGGCTTGCAGTAGTCCCACTCGCGGGCGAGTGCGCCCCAGCCGATCAGCACATCGATTTCTGCGAGCGCTTCGGCGGTCTCTTTGAGTGCATTCGCGTGTTCGAGGATCGATTTGATCAGGCCATTAAATAGCCCTTCTTCGCAGCTGAGGGATTTCTCTTCGGCGCTGAGAATCTCGCGTTCGCGCTCTTTCAACACACTGGTGGTGTAGCGCTCGGCGTTTTTCATGGTCTGCTTGCGCACGTAGTCGTCGGGCACGAGTGCCACGTTGCTCTTGGTGACTTCGATGAAATAGCCAAAGGCGCCGTTGAAACGAATGCGCAGGTTCTTGATGCCGGTCCGTGCTTGCTCGGCGAGTTCGAATTCGCTGAGCCATTGCTGGCTGTCGCGGGTGAGGCCACGGATACGGTCAAGTTCGGGGTCGAAGCCGTCGCGAATCGTGCCGCCGTCGTCGATCTTGCCCGGCAACTCATCGGCTAGGCCGCGGTTGAGCAGCTCAGAGAGTGGCTCGAAGTCGTGGATGCGCTCGGCGATGGCAGCCACCGGTGTGTCGGGAAATTCCAGCAGTGTGGCGCTGATCGCTGGCAGTGCCGTGAGGGTGTCGCGCACGCCGCCGAGTTCGCGCGGATTGCGCAACCGGTTTTGCAGGCGTCCAAGGATGCGCTCGATGTCGCGAATGCCTTTAAGGTGTTTTTGTAGCTCTGTAGAAAGTCCGGGGCCTGCGACGAACTCGGCCACGCAGTCTTGCCGGCGGTGCACTTCGATCAGGTTCAGCTCGGGCGCGCACAGCCAGCGTTCGAGTAAGCGTGCGCCGGGGGCGGTGACGCTGCCGTCCATCGCGGAGAGCAGAGAGCCGTGGCGCGTATTGGCGGCAGATTTGAATATTTCCAGATTACGCAGGGTCGCGGGGTCGAGCAGCAAGGTCTTCTCAGTGCTGTATTCGCTGAGTTTACGGAGATTCTCCGGTTTGGCGCAGAGCGTTTCGGTCGAGTAATGCACCAGTGCGCCCGCGGCGCCGAGCGCGGGGTGATCGCGATCGATGCCGAAGCCTTCGAGGTTGAGCACGCCGAGGGTCTCCATCACGGATTGCGCGCCGGCGACTTCGTCAAAGTGATAGTCGGGGATTTTAGTCACGGCGCGACCGTCGCACAGATACGTGTAGAGTTCGTTGAATTTGGCGGCGTCCGGATTGTTGCGCCAATTCGAGGAGGCGTTTTCTGGCACGATGATCTCGCGTGGGTCGATGCCCTCGAAGGCGGCGAACAAGTTCTCGGGGCGTGCGTCGGAGGCGACGAAGAATTCGCCCGTGGTTAAATCGAGCCAAGAAGCGTGCAGCTTTTTCTTCTCTAGCGAGAGTGCCAGTAGGAAGTGGTTACGCTGGGCGTCGATCTGGGTGTCGGCGAGGCGAGTGCCCGGCGTGATGATACGAGTGAGGGCGCGCTTGACTAGTTTGCCGGGCTGCGGCGTCTCGACTTGATCGACGATGGCGACTTTGACGCCTTGATCGAGGAGCTTCTGAATGTAGGTCTCGGAGGCGTGAAAAGGAATGCCAGCCATCGGCATGCCGTGGCGGTGGGTCAGTGTGATGCCGAGCAGTTGCGCACCGCGTTCGGCATCTTGTAGGAAGATTTCGTAGAAGTCCCCCAGGCGAAACATCAACAAGGTATCATCCGCGAGCTGGCCACGAATCTCGTGCCATTGCTGCATCATTGGGGTTACTTTTTTGGGCTTCTCGGCGGACATAGTTTGAAAGGAAAGAGCCCATTAATTACGCG
>Ga0302126_10001779_pt1 | contig 12748 bp, 12 predicted proteins | sample CB4_20m_MG_FD_203108 | JGI IMG/M metagenome (GOLD analysis project Ga0302126, IMG submission 203108) | Marine microbial communities from Western Arctic Ocean, Canada - CB4_20m | ecosystem: Environmental > Aquatic > Marine > Oceanic | place: Canada: Western Arctic Ocean | collected 2017-09-24 | reverse complement strand
GAAATCTCTCGTTCTTTGGAATCTAAACATCTCCCGTTTTTTCCGATCTTCCGTCGTTGCGCTATTGAAAACATCATCGCCGTCGTCGTCATAAACGGATGATGATGATGATGATGATGATGACGATCTAACGAAGAACGCCGGGGCACAGAGCACTTGATTAGTCGTACTCGTTGTCGATAGTACTATCATGCTTATTGTTATTATTATCAGTACGAACATGGTATCGTTATTAAACATTTCTTTTACGGTCTCTCTCTGTTTTACGTTTTAATAGGGAATTCATTTAAGAAGATGGAAGATGTGAAATAGTGAAAATATCCAAATTCCAAAACAGATTGGGAATTCTTCCACGCGCTCTGTAATCCACGCTTCGCGAGTGAACTGAAACACTAATTCGGTCTTCTTCCTGTTCTTCTTCTTCTTCGTTTCGTTCGTTTAAGTGATTAAGTTTGAGAGTAGGAGAGAGAGCGAGAGAGCGTAGTTGTAGTAAACTTATTACTATAACGAAGAAGCTTTTAATAATAATAATAATAAATAAGTTTGAAAACGCGATCGGATACGAAATGGACGACGAAGCAGAAGAAGGGAAAGCGCGAAATACGAAACCGAAAGCGATTAATCCATTTTTCGTGAGATCGTCGGAGAAAGCGCTGACGAAAGAAGAAGAGCTCGCGAATCAGCCATGGATAGAGAAGTGGCGACCAAAAGAGCTCGATATGATCGTTGGACACGAGGAGACGTTGCAGCAAATGAAAGGGATGGTCTTAACCGGGAGCATGCCGAATTTGTTATTGAGCGGACCGCCGGGGTGCGGGAAGACGACGTCGGTGCACGTATTAGCGAGGACTTTGTTAGGGGATAGATATAAAGATGCAGTTTTAGAGTTAAATGCGTCGGATGAGCGCGGGATCGATGTCGTGAGGAATAAGATTAAGATGTTTGCGCAGAAGAAAGTGACTTTACCGCCGGGGAGGTGTAAGATTATTATTTTGGATGAAGCGGATGCGATGACGAAAGGGGCGCAGCAGGCAATGAGGAGGACGATGGAGATTTATTCGAATACGACGAGATTCGCGCTCGCGTGCAATACTTCGGAGAAGATCATTGAACCTATACAGTCGAGATGCGCTTTAATCAGGTTTTCGAGGTTGAGCGATAAACAAGTTTTGGAGAGGATTACGTACGTATGTGAGCAAGAGAAGGTTGCGCATGATGCGAGAGGGTTAGAAGCTATCGTATTTTGCGCCGAAGGTGATATGAGAAACGCTTTGAACAGTTTGCAAGCTTGTAATTCTGGGTTTAAAATTGTAAATCAAGAGAACGTTTTTCGCGTATGCGATACGCCGCACCCGGAAGTTATTGGAGCAATTTTGGAGCATTGCGTCAAGGGAGAAGTCGATGACGCGTGCGATCGACTTTTGAAGATGCGCAAATCCGGGTATTCTCCGCAAGACATGATTAAAACGATATTCCAAGTATGCAAACGCTTTGACGATCAAAAAATGAACGAATACTTGAAATTGGAATTTTTGAAAATTATTGGTTTTTTCCACATGCGATTCAGCGAAGGGTGCACGAGTGACTTGCAACTTTGTGGGATGATGGCAAGATTATGTCAATGTAGTATGGACGCGAGCAAGGGGAAATCATGGTCGACGCCGCAAGCAACGCTAGTTGAATTAAGAAAAGCCGGCTCTAATTTGACTTACGGATCGGAGTTTTAGTTTTTCAGTAGAAAATTAGTATAGGAGAAGAAACATTTATATGACTCCTAATTTTGCCCCGCTGCAAAATCAACAAAGCAATAATAATATAATTACAACACACACACACACACACACACACAAATACAAATAAACACAGCAGATAGTAATTAAAGCATCTTTAACTCCTCTCTTCGAGAAGACTCAAACGTCCTAACGAGATTCAAATGCGTCTTTACGCTCTCGAGTTCAATTTTTGCCTGGTTCGCCAATCTTCTCGCTTCGACCATTTTCTTGATGTGATCTTGATACTCTTTACTCGCGTGTGCTCTCACTTCAGCAGTCGTTTTAGCATCTCCATTATCTACGTGATACAACGTAATCGTGGCCAAAATACACTTCTTGGCCTCTTCAAGGATCTCTGCCTCGGCATGTAAATCAGCCCACTTTGACCCGAGGTGTTGCATTTGATGATACGCCGCATCGACGTCGTCTGGCAACAACTTCCCTTCAAACCTGCTAACTGGTTTCAATAAATCACTCTCATTATTACCGTGCGTTTGCAACGGCTGAGGCGGTATCGACCGAAACTTTTGTTCGTTGTTCATCATCATCGACTGTTGTTGTCGTTGTTGAAACGCTCCTCCTCCTCCTCCTCTACTCGCCGTATTCACTCCTCCTCTTTCGTTTCCTACTTGTGACTGAAACGGTGGTAAATTCTCTACAGGAATAGATGATTGTTTCTTATTGATCGTATTCGTCAATCTCGGCGGCATCTGTACCGGTTTCGCTTGTTGTTGTTGTTGTTGTTGTTGCTGTTGTTGTTGATTACTATTGTTCAACAACGCGCTTATGAAAACACTTCGACTATTATTACTATTATTGCTAACATCACAAAAACTCCCACTTAAGTGCAAACGATTTCTCCCATCAGTCGTCGAACAGAGTTGAAAACTCGACCTAATCAATCGTCCATTCCTCATCATCATCGTCGTATTACTTTTACAATTGTTCACACAAAACTTTGAATTCGAAACCGTGTTTTTGTTTACGATAGACTTATGCGCTCGTGGATGATTTCCTTTACTACGATACGAAGAAGAAGAAGATAGTGACGACGACGATGATGATGCAGCAGTAGTAGTTATTATTGTTATTGTTCGCTGAACACTGAAGAGTGACATGAACTGCTCTTTAACAAACAAAACGTGTTCCAAAACGTGACGATGAAGATCCTTTCATCCACAACTTTTTGTAGAAAAGAAATAATGTCTCCCCATTTTTCACACGCGGCCTATTTCACAGATCACTTCTATACTAAGTAAATATTTGATATCTTCGTCTTCCGATTGGATATCTTTCTCTCGTGCCCCTGTTGATAAGCGCGTACGAGTGGGCCATATATTTAAGCAAAGCAAAGAAAATATATCCATAAACATTAGTTCAGTTGAAGGGTGTTGTTTATATATATATATATATATATATTGGTATAGTTTAGTAATCGAGAGTAGGGTAATACTATAATGTTTAGTTCGAGAAGTAGTGGAAACGTTGTATCAACGAGATACGAATTTCGTGCAATAATAAAAAAGAATAGGAATAACACGAAGGAGAACGATAGATTTCTAACAGTTCGAGCGGATGGAAATAAAAGTAATAGTGGAGGTGATCCGTTGATGCTTAGAACGATCAAGGGCGAACAATGCGAGAGACCACCGATATGGATGATGAGACAGGCTGGAAGATACATGAAGTCGTATCAAGATTTGTGTAAGAAACATACGACGTTCCGCGAGAGGTCGGAAACGGTCGATTTATGCGTAGAGATATCGATGCAACCGTACGAAGCGTTTAAACCGGATGGGGTGATTGTTTTTTCGGATATTTTGACCCCTTTAGCTGGGATGAACATACCGTTTGATATCATCAAAGGGACTGGACCGATTATATTTAACCCGATTAGAGATATGGATGGCGTGAACGCGATAACGAAGTTGGAACCGGAGAAATCGGTCAATTTTACCGGTGAGAGTTTGAAGCAATTGAAAAGAGAGCTCGTGGGTACGGATGCGACTTTGTTAGGATTCGTAGGTGCGCCGTTTACTTTGGCGACGTACATCGTCGAAGGCGGGACGAGCTCGAATTATAAAATAATCAAGAAAATGGCTTTCGATGAACCGGCGATTTACCACGCTTTGATGGAAAAACTTACAGATGCGGTTATAACGTATACGCGGTATCAAATCGATAGCGGAGCGCAAGTTGTTCAAATCTTCGATTCATGGGCCAGCGAATGGTTACCGAAAGATTTCTCCAGATTTTGCTTGCCGTATTTAACCAGAGTCATTAAAGAAGTGAAACAAACGCATCCGACGACGCCGCTAATTTTGTATTGCTCTGGAGCTGGGGGGTTTTTAGAGCGCTTACAAACGACGGGGGCGGATGTTATTTCTTTGGACGGTACGATAGATATGGCCGATGCGAGAATGCGCTTGGGCATTGAACAAGCCGTGCAAGGTAATATGGACCCAGTGAGTTTGTTTTCGAGTAAAGAGCACATAACGCAGGCAATCAATGAGACCATAAAAAGTGCTGGGAACAAGAAACATGTCATGAACTTAGGACATGGCGTCATGGTAGGTACGCCAGAAGAAAACGTCGCCCATTTTTTCAAAACTGTCAGAGAGTATAGATATTAATTTAATAAAATATAATAAAATAATATATAATTGGAAGTAATACACCACACTTTTGAAATTTATAAACCTATGTTTTTTTGCTAGAGAATGTTTTATGATATGAAATTTTAATAACCAGTGCGCTCGATCAATTCCTTCAAGTCGCCCAACTCGTTATTCGCCTTTGACTTCGCGGCTTCAAACTTTGCGGTTGCAGCCTTCTTCTTCTCCCAATAATCCTTGCCAGCTTCCGTTCTCTTCGCTTCCAAAACTTTGACTGTTTCACCGTGTTTCCATCCAATAAGCGAGCATAAATCACCGAGCACGCAGAACCTTCTGCCTTCATTCAAGCGTGCAACTTTTAACGCTTCTGGAATGACGGCTCTCTTCACTTTATCGTACGGCGACGGGATGCCTTCGAAGCACTTTAATCGCTCAAACGCAGCTTTCCCTCTAGCAGTCTTGTGCGGCAACATACCGCGGATGACTCTCCAAAGCATTCTAGACGGTTGTACGTAGTGATACGGCCCCTTTTTCGGGTTCGTGTTCATTTTCTTCCCGCGAAAGAGATCCCATTTTTGCTTTCTTCTCACCATGCCACCGGAGAGGCAAATTCCTTCCGTGCGGACGACGACGACGTGTTGGCCTTGCAAGAGTTGCTTCGCTACGGTTGATGCGAGACGGCCGAGCATGTGCCCCTTGGCGTCAACGACGACTATCGTTTTGTTTGTAGACTAATACGTAAGAAAAACGAGGAAAGTTTATGTCAGCGACTTTGTCTGACTTCGTTCGTTCAAGCAGAGCGCTTTTTAAAGAACAAAGACAGGGCGTCTCAAAAATGGGAGAATCGGAAAACGAGTCGCGCGGTGAAACGTAAACATGGACCACGAACACGCGCGCGCGAACGTGCAACTAACGCTTCTCCACTCTTAATCGAATACAAAAATAATCGCGTTTACTCTTTCATTGCCCATTTTCGCACGCGTCCACCGTTTCAAACAAGGCAAGAAAGCGACGGCGCGCGCGATTTCAGAGAAGGGCTTTTCCAATAAGCTCGATTTCCGAAACTCGAAGACGAACACATTCAAGCGCTCTGCATCACACACACACACACGCACGAGCGCGAATATCTAAACACTAAAAAGTGCACGTAATCGAACTCTAACGTTCAATCATCGCGCGTTCTCTCGCATACTATCACATACTTACCATTTTCTTAACTATTCTCTAAATTATAACGCGTATTAACGCTGATTTCAAAGGGCAGCTTTTTGCCCCTTGTTTTCAGTGTTTTCAGTGTTTTGCTCTTTCCCTGCCGCCTGCTGTTTTTCAGTTTTTGCAGGCGGATTTATACTTATTGCATTGGGGAAAAGATAGACATAGAGAGTATAAGAAGAGAGGGAGTTGAAAGTGTGCATAAATAGTAACAGGCACTGCTCGCGACTGGGCCGTCCATACCAGGCGTAGGAGATGGCGCATCACGTCCTACGGTCGCCTTTGAGTTCTCCAAGGCACGTCGTAGTCTCGGCTGGACACGATTTCGAATCCACTTCGTTCTCGCAGTCACAGAGTGGTACTGATTTAATAACAATCGTATCCAATAAATCGTCTGCTACTGCGCAACGACGACAACAACAACAACAAGGCGAGGAAAAGGGAGTGATAAGGAGGAAACCGACGTGTTTGGAGAATTATTGCATACCGCCGGACGCGTTGTTAGGCGACCATGGACCGGAAGTATCGGACTCGGAATATTACAGAGCAGTCGTTTGGACCACTGTGTTAGGGACGGTCGTGAACGTGATCTTGGTCGTCGTGAAGTTCTTAGCGGGTATAGTATGGAACTCGCAAGCTTTATTGGCGGACGCCGTGCATTCTTTGATGGACGTGTTCACGGATTTCGTGACTTTAGTCGCGGCTAGGATCGCGGCGAAGAGCGCCGATGAGAAGTTCCCGTACGGGTATGGGAAGTTGGAGAGTATTGCCGCGGTATGGGTGAGCGTGTGTTTAGTGTTTTCAGCTGGCGGAATGTTTTGGTACGTATGCGAGAAGTTATGGCACGATTACGGGTCGAACGCGAGCGAAGGAGGGGAAGATGGGAGAGAGGATGGGTTGGTTTCCGTGGAGGCTATATCGGTCGCGATTGCTTCGGTTGCAGCGAAAGAGATTACGTTTCAATTCACGATGAGGATTGGGAAGCGATTGCAATCGCAAGTTTTAGTAGCAAACGCATGGCATCATAGATCGGACGCGTTGGGCTCTGTTGCCGCTTTAGTTGGCGTTATAGGGGCAGTATATGGTTATCCAGTTATGGATAAATTAGCGGCTATTTTCGTATGCGCTTTGCTTGGGAAAGTTGGTATCGAAGTTGGATGGGAAGCTGTGAAGACGTTGGCGGATACGAATTGCGCGGAGGATATAGACGATAGAGTTAGAGAAATCGTAAAGCAAGAGTGTGGAGAAGATACGCACTTAAGCAGTTTGAGAGCGCGCATGAATGGTAGAAAATTGAGCGTTGATTTCTTCTTAGCATTCCTTAGAAAAAAGATATCGATCGATGAATGCATTACGAAAATGACCAACGCGAGAGAGCGCATATACGAAGAGATTCCAGAAATCGGAGACGTCATTATTCAATTGAGAGAAGATTCGGAAGAACGAGAGTATTTAAAAGCAAATAGTGGCGGTGGGTTTAAAACTTGGTTCTCAGGCCTTTAAAGTGATAAAAATATCATCACATTATTATTATTATTTATTATTTATTATCATTATTATTTATTATTATTATTTACATGTTAGACAAATTAGAGATTGTATTATTTATTAACTTTTATCAACGTCCTGCGGACGATGCTTGTGAAATTAATCTATGTAACTGCACTAAAAAGTCTCCGTAACCCATACCGCCCCCACTCGCGCGATCTTCTACGAGGTGATTAAACAATAGAGCCTCCTGCGGCGTTCCTTGTCTCACCACAGTCAGTGCCTGGTATCGCGCCTGGTTTCTTCTCCGTATTCTTTTCACCGTATTTCTAACTTTCTCGTTTACTTTATTCCCACTAATTGTCGGTAAATACGCATCGACGAAGGGATCGGGACATCCTTGATCGCCAAAAATACTCGTGACCATTCGTTGGTCGCTTTGTCCTCCGACCCAGACGAGTAATTTGCGTCCATCGTCGATTAAATATATACCTCTAGCATCAATGCGCTCGCCAGCGAGCGCAGTTCGCGGCGGCATCTTCATATTCATTAAAGCCTCGTCCGAATCGTTTGCTGGGATACCACACTCTTCGCTCCCTCCGTGTAAGGCATAACACGCGGGATACATCATCCGCAAACAATCTTCGGCAGAGCAACTCATAATATCAAACGAACATTCTACTCTATTATCAACTGCTACGTCTCTCGGCGCACCTTTCAACGCAAGCGTCTTCGTCGCGCACATCGCAAAGAGCGGCAAGAGCTTCATCGACTCTGGAAAGACGAGCGAGTTGAAGCCAAAGCTATGTCTAGCACCACCTAAAAGTTTATATTCTTTCAACGCGTCGACGAGCTTGTGCGTCAACGCGTCTCTCGCGTCTTGCAAACGAGCAGAGTTTGTTCTCTCCGCGCTGAGACGAGTTAAAAAACACGCCATTGCTCCAGAATCGATCGATCGGAATAAGTCGGTCATATCGTTAACTACGGGCACTTGCATAGTATGCACTCTAATTCGTCGTTCTCCGTCTGCCGACGTGTATAACAACGCGCACTGAATATAGCACGCTTGCATGTTTGGAACAACTTCATCGTGCGCAAGATATACAGCATGCGTTTGATCCGCGTTCGTGGCCGGTAATGCGAGTAAATCGAGTGAGCGAATGAAAAAGTGACCGTTGAAAGCACACACTCTAAATCCTTTTGAGCAACGAACTCTGCATACTGATTCCCATGCGACATCTCTGGTTAGATTTCTCGTCAACTCTGTCTTAAACTTAACTGCGTCTTTGGCGAGAGAAAATTGCGGATAATATCGAATGTCGCCACCGGTATATTTCGGCAACACGCACATCGACGCAATATCTGCGTATGGAACAGAAGTAGTGAAGACATCAACGCAAACTTGTTGTCGAGAACATTCTGCTGCCATGGACTTGTAAAAGTTATCTGCCGGGTTTCTGAGTTCATGTTCTTTAGAGTTTGCTTCGTACCCTCTCGCGTCATCTCTTGAAAGAAGTCTACCTGCTCCGATCGATGGGAGCGTTGATTGGAAAACTAATAATTTACCACCGATTTGCGAAATTGTAGAATATGCAGCTTGCAACGCAGGCCCCATCGCGGACTCTTGTATTTCAGTCTCCAAAAATGAATTCGCAATCACATCGAGAGTAGCGTCGACGACAGTTCTGCATTCTTTCAAATTCACTAGTAAATCATCTGGAACTGGCGCGAACGGATCGCTTAATTCGCCTACTACCATCATCGATGGCGCCATAGAAGAGGATCGTAAACCATAAAAGTGAATAGAGCGGTCGTAAGTAATGAAACCGATTCGCGTTCTTTCGGACTTTGATGCCATGGAGTCTAAACAATCGCGAACGGTATCGATGGCAGACTTGAGAAATCCCGATCTAACCGCCGATTGACTGACGTCAAAGGCAAAGAAATATGCAGGTGGCATAGGCGGGCGAACCATGTATTCCGCCGAGGCTAAAAATTCAACCGTTCCAGATCGTAACTCTGGTCTTTCTGCGACATCTCTCCTTACACCGTTTTCGTCTAAAGCGCAAAAATAGTCGACTGGAACATCATTTGGTAAAGAGCATACGTTACATCTATATCGTCTCCCACCTTCGATGAATTGCACGAAAGGATTGATATAAGTCCGACAACGACGACAACGCACAATACCGGATGATCCAAACTGCGCCGTTGGTACGACATCCCCAGGATACATCGGTCTAACGATACATCCAACCGGTAAAGCGAATCGTTGCTTTAAACCAACAGATTGCGGTAAAGCGCCGACGGTTAAACGAAGATATTTTGGATCGCACGATAAGTTTGAGTTCGGTCTTGCTTGGTCATCGCCCGGTCTTGGCAACGTTTTTTGATCAATATTTTGAACATCGATTGATTTTGCGTCCGGGTCTGCGGGATAAGCGCCAGGTGCGCCTCCTAAACCACCCGGAGGTGGTCCATACATCCCAGCAGCTCCGCTCGGATACATACTTTGAGTCGGCGGTGCCTGTACTTGAGGAGGTAGTTGTTGTTGTTGTTGTTGTTGCGCGTATCCACCCCCAAACATCGCTTGTGATGGTTGCGGATACGAGCTACTACTACTAGTACTACTACTTGGCGGCGGTGGCCCAACTGGTGGTTGTTGTTGTTGTCTCGGTTGTTGTTGTTGCTGCGTCGGTTGCGTTTGCTGCTGAGGCGGTCGTTGTTGCTGCATTTGCTGCTGTGCTGGTAATGGTTGTGTATACGCATACGAAGGCCCAGCTCCAGGTGGCGGACTTAACTGCGCTTGTGGTGCCGCGTTCACTGACATTTGCGACATTTGCGCTACTATCGGCGCGGCGTACGCCTGCGAAGAAGAAGAAGACGGAGGCCCGCTCGTACTACTCGCGCGCGATTGTTGTCCGTAATTAGTATAACTCGGTTGTTGTTGCATCGCCGGTGCAGGAACGACTTGTTGCTGATACGGTTGTTGTTGTTGGTATTGCTGTTGTTGAGGAGGAACTACGCCGTATTGAGAAGGAGCGCGAGGAGGTCCGTTTTGTCCTGCTTTTTCAAAAGAACGGACGAGGGAGTCCAATTGGAAATTCATTAGTTCACGAGGAAGAATCGTGTACACACGCATGAATGAACGATAGTAAAAAAAAAACAAAGCAAATAAAGTCTCGATTACGATCTCATACTAATCAATTAAATCCCTCTCACGAACGATCTCGTATTTTTTCTCTATCGTCATACGTATGGCGTTTACTTTTTATGAAATCATTTGAGAACCCACTTTTAGAATACGTTTTTTATGCCGCTGAGTGTTGAAATATGTGCTAAACGTACCGTTAGGATAGCCGCCTTGTTGTTGATGTTGCTGTTGTTGCGGTGGTGGTGGTTGCGAATGTTGATAATTTGGTGGTTGCGGGTACCCACTCATTACTCTCTCTTTCAATCGCGTTAATAATTAATTATACGTGCTGTGGTCTGAAAAGTATTATGACGATTGTCTTTGAGAAAAAAATCTTTAGAAGCGCAACGAGCGCTTTGATGGGTTTAATTATTTATTGTACGACTACTATATATATTACTATACTAGTCGTCGTTATACGACGGCAACATCGTAATTTCGCTCCGATCGGGGAACTTTTGGACTAAGAGGACGTTCGGATCGACTAAAGCTAATTCGTCGACGACGCCGTGCCAATAAATGACCATGCCGCTTCCGAATCTATTGACGTATGCTCGGAATTGCTTCAGACCGGATTCTTCGTGTACTTGTGGGTCACAGAAGCTCGCTTTACTATCGATCCAATGAATCGTTCTCCCGTTGACGCTGATGGGTACTTTCAATCTTACGTCAGGCGTTCGACTAGAGCCTTCGGCTCTTAAATCGTTCTCGGTCTCAAAACTCGCCCCGATATCTTTCAGCGCGTCTTCTAATATTTTCTCGTACTCTAAACCGGCTTCGCGCCTTGAACGTTCAGTGGCAGGCGACGCCCCACAATCCCATGCAACGACTCGTTCGCAATCCACTTTCAATCGTTCGATTAACTTCTTCGCGTTATGCGATTGAAACGCCGGCGATTCGTTAGGTAAAAAGTTCGGCACTCGCTCATGAGGTTCCTTCAAAATCTTCCCAACTAACTTATGATTCACGCATAAAACGCGCTCTACTATTAATCTCATCATTTGGCACGCAGGAAAATCGATATTCCTCGCCACGTCGAACACGTCTTCGCCGTTCAAGTACCTCGCTGTTATGCTCTCGCTCGCTCTCGCGTACTTCGCGTGCGTCTGTCTCAATTTCCTCGAAAACTCTTGCCCATATATCGAAAACAATCCGTCGATAGTGAGTTCCTTATTTTCTTCGTTATCTCGTAACAGTTTCTGCATAGGCGGTGCGTCGTTCATTGGTAACATCGTGAACACTCTTCTTATTTTTTCGTACTCCTCTATTCTCATCGTTGCCGTTCTCTTTATCAGTTATGTATGTATTCGTCTTTCTTTTACCTTATTAAAGCGATACGAAAAGTGTTATTATTGTTCATTCATTGACGAAATAATCATTCATGTTTTTTTGTGTTTCTCATGATTCGTACGTAGTATATTGTTCCTATTTTGTTTAGTACATTAAGAAACGACGGAATCACGCGAGCGGGAATACGTGTGCACGCATGAATCTCCTACCGCGTCCTGTTAGTGTTTATGATCGCGATACTAAAACAGTTATTAAAATGCAGACTTTTCCAAATTCAACAAAAACACAAATCACAAAAAGGCACCCTCTTTGCTCTTTGGATACAAAATAAGAATATTCAATAACGACATAAAAATAAAGCGAAAGCACGTTTAATAGAGAGTAATAGTAAAATAAACAAACGCGAAAGAAGAGGATGATACAGTTACCGGATAACTTTGGTTACTGCGTGTTAGCGATCGCGGCTATGTCCGTTCCTAACATGCTCGCGGTACGTTCATGGATCTCTTTTTCTTTTCTTTTCGCTCATGTCATGCTCGGATTCGATTTCTTTCTCTTTTAACGTCGTCGTCGTCGTGAGTTAGTCGATTGTTTTTATCCCTTCTCTCGTTCGTAACGTATTAAGATCATCGTCATTATTGACGCGTATGTACCGTTTTATTCATGACTTTATATACATACGTACAGACTATGAAAGTAATCCAAGCACGAAAGAAGTATTCAGTGACGTACCCTGATTTGTACGCCCCTCATGGGCATAAGAACAAGAAAGAATTCGATTGCGTGCAACGAGCGCATCAGAACATGTTAGAAAACATGCCCTCGGTCGCAATTCAAACGTTGTGCTGTGGAATCATGTACCCGTTATTTGCCGCGGCGTGTTGCGGCATTTGGTCGCTCGGTCGCATTTCTTACGTCGTCGGATACTCGACCGGTAACCCTTCGAAGAGGCAGTTTGGCGGGATCCTCGCGCATTTCGGAGACATGCCGTTAATGATTGCGACCTTTGTCGTCGCTTATAAGATGATCGCTTAGGTTTAAATAATCACCACACACACCTCGTCGTGTCGTTTCAGTGTAATACTTCCACTATCTCGTACTACTGCGACGTTTTTCCTTCTTCACGCCGGACGCGTTTTCCTCCTCATTTTTTCACACACAACCTTAACTATTTATTT
>Ga0302126_10001778_pt1 | contig 12754 bp, 10 predicted proteins | sample CB4_20m_MG_FD_203108 | JGI IMG/M metagenome (GOLD analysis project Ga0302126, IMG submission 203108) | Marine microbial communities from Western Arctic Ocean, Canada - CB4_20m | ecosystem: Environmental > Aquatic > Marine > Oceanic | place: Canada: Western Arctic Ocean | collected 2017-09-24 | reverse complement strand
GACCTTTTAGCCATTCTAATGTTAGCATGGATGTATAGACTGCAAACACAGGAGGCGTATTAAACATACTGTCTTTGCCAATATGTACTTTATAATCCATCATTGATGGTATCTGTCTTGTTACTTTACCAAGAATATCTTCTTTTACAACGACAAGCGTTGTTCCTGCTGGTCCCATATTTTTTTGTGCGCCTGCATAGATTAAATCAAACTTTGAAAAATCAAGAGAACGTGAAAATATATCACTACTCATATCACACACTAAAGGAATGTCTAAGCTTGGAAACTCTTTCATTTGAGTTCCAAAAATAGTGTTGTTTGAAGTGCAGTGGAAATAATCTAGATCAGAAGGTATTTTATAGCCTTTAGGGATGTAATTAAAATTAGTTTCTTTAGAAGATGCTACTTCTACAACTTCTTGATACATTCTAGCTTCTTTAATCGCCTTGTCACTCCAAGTACCTGTGTTTAGGTATCCAGCACGATTTTCTAATAAGTTTAGTGCAACCGCTAAAAATTGTGTGTTTGCACCGCCTTGCAAAAAGATGGCTTTGTAACCCTTTCCTTCTAATCCTAATAACTCAATTGCAAGAGATCTTGCATTCTCCATTACATCAATAAAGGCTTTGCTACGGTGTGAAATTTCAATTAAAGAAAGTCCATCGTCAAAATTTAATACTGCTTTTGCTGATTTTTCTAAAACTTCTTCAGGTAAAATACTTGGACCTGCACTGAAATTATGTTTTTTCATTCTTAATTTGTTATATGAACACTAGGTTCGTGAGTGTTAATTAATCAAGCTATAAAGGTCCGAATTAATTGTAGATTATTATATATCAAAATGATAATTTTATGTTATATTTTCAACAAGAAATCAACAGTGTCAATTCCATCGGCATAATCATCTAGTGTTGGGTTTTGTGTACTCCCAAAAGCCAGGTGTTTTTCAGATAGTTTATTGGATACAATACATTGAATTTTATCTGAATCATCATCCAATATATCTAATAAATCTTCAATTGATTCATAACGTTCATAGAAAAGTGTAGCGATAGGTGAAGCATAACTTGGGTCTTCTTTAACCATTAAAAAGCCATTTTCAAGCATTTTAAATTCACTCATTAAATAAACCGCTTTATTATAATCGTAGTTATTCGCATATTTTGCTCCTTCTATTATGGGGTGCCAGTGATACATAGCTTCAAAAAAAGCATCAAAGTCATAGTCTTGTGGAACAAAAAGTTTTGAAACGCTTCTACAGCCCAATCCATAATATTGAAAAATATCGTTAGAAAGTTGTAACAAGTCTTCTTTAGTTTCTTTACCTGTTAAGATGGCCAAAGAATTTCTGTTCTTTCTAATAATTGAAGGCTTGTCTTTAAAGTAGTACTCAAAATAACGCGCTGTATTATCGCTTCCAGTGGCTATAACCGCATCAAATCCTTCTAGTTTTTGTTCTAAAAACGAAATTGTATCTTTAAGTTCCGGAGCTACTTTGTATAAATAGTGAACTAGGAACGGCAAAAGATGTTTGTCGTTAGATGATTGTTTAACGATAATTTTATGACCACATATCAATGCACACAAGAAATCATGAAATCCTACCAAAGGAATATTCCCAGCCATTATGATGGCTACTTTTTTTTGAGTTGTGTTTTCAAAATTATAATTGGAAGTCCATTTGTTTAATGAATCTGTATTTAATAGTGAAGACCAATTTTCAATAGCAAAAAATAGGTTAGTTTGTGAAAACCAACCGTTATGCTCTTTAGATAGTTTTATTTGGTGTTGAAACCCATCGAAAAATAAGTCATTATATAAAACCGTATCGTTTTTAGATATTGGTTCTGAAGAAAACTGATTTAAAAATCGACCTAATTCATTTAATGCTTTAATTGTGTTTGTTTTGCTACCCATTATTTGTTTAACCGCTTTTTTGGAGTTATTTTTGCTAGCAAATTTAAGTAATATAAATCCAAACACAGCTATGGCAATTATTATAACTGACGAATGTATCAACTGTGGGGCTTGTGAGCCTGAATGTCCTAACACTGCAATCTATGAAGGTGCAGACGATTGGCGCTATAAAGATGGTACAAGTTTAGAAGGCGATTTGGTATTAACAGACGGGAAGCAAGTAGATGCTAACGAAGCACAAACTCCTATTAGCGATGAGCTTTATTATATTGTTCCTGATAAATGTACAGAATGTGTAGGCTTTCACGAAGAGCCACAATGCGCAGCTGTTTGTCCCGTAGATTGTTGTGTCCCTGATGACGCAAACGTTGAAACAGAAGAGGCCTTATTGGCGAAGCAACGTTTTATGCACCCTGAATAAATTAGAAATTTTTATAAAAAAAAGCCACGCAATTGCGTGGCTTTTTCTTTTCAATCTAACTCTCGATTAGAACTTATAATTTAATGATAAATTAAACATCGTTCCTAATTGGCTAAAGTGAAAGCCATCGTATGTCATTTGAGAATAACGTTGGTTAAATGTAATTAAATCAGACTGATTTTTGATTGCAGTTTGACCACTAGAAGTAATCACGTTGCTATCAATGATGGCTTGTCCAGCAGCATTTTCTGCTTTGAATTCCCATTCTGGTAATACATTTAATAGGTTGTTTATATTTAATGCAATTGTAAATTTTTCAGTCGCATTGTAGTTAATTCCTAAATCAGTAACAACTTTTGGTATGAACTCTGTTCTTAAATTATTATCTAAACCTGCTTGTTTGAAGGTTGTTTTACCAAAATACGTATTGTTTAAATTCAATCCGAATTTACCAATCTCGTAATTAGCTCCTAAAATCCACTTTGTTTCTGGTCTTGATGTAAAGAATAATGCTTCTTGAGTTGCAGTAACAATCGTTTGACCACTATCTGTTGCGAACTTAGGATTTTTTACAGCACCATCACGTTCGTTTGTGATTGTGTAATTTCCAGATAAGTTTAAATCTAAACTACCACTTCCTAATTTAATGTTTCTTTTTGAAAAAACAATATCCAATCCTGAGGTCTTAGTGTCTAATGCATTTGCAAAGAAACTAATGTCAGCTAATCCTGCAAAAGCAGCAGTGTTTGGAGGCGTCACTTCAGAACCTAATACGATTCTATCCTGAACATTAATACTATAGTAATCTACAGTAAAGCTAAAGTTGTTTGCTAATTTACCACCTAAACCAATTGTAAAGTTGTTAGATGTTTCAGAATCCAATTCAGGAAGGCCTAATAATTTAGCTTGTGTTGATACATTGTTAACCAATCCACCTACTACAATACCTTGGCCTGGCGCAAAGCTATACTGTGCTTTTTGCGTTTAAATCTGATGTAGGGTGGGCGCTCTAAATCCTGAAGATATAGAAGCTCTAGCAATCAATTTATCAGATAACTTCAAACGAGAACTTAACTTATATACAAAAGCATCACCGAAATCAGAATAGTTTTCAGCTCTAACGGTACCGCTTAATAAAAAAGCGTCTGTTACATCATAATCTAAAGAGAAATAACCTCCAAAGTTATAGCGGTTAAATTTACCAGAATTTTCTGGACTATTTCCTGCAAAAGAATCTGCACCACCACCATCGTAAGATGCTAATTCACCTTCAATTACTTCAAATGTTTCGTTCCTAAATTCAGTTCCGAAACCAATGCTTATTTTATCTGAAAGAATTCTATTGATATCAATATTTGCTAAATTGTGAGAAAAACGGGTTCCCCCTGGATCAAATGATTGCTTACTATTTGCACCGTATAAAGGAGTCGCTTCAAAACCACCTGTTAACGGGTTAAAAGAAACACTATAAACTTCATTTCTGTTATGAGAATCATTTACTTTATAGGTTTGTGCATTACCACCTGTTGTAAAACTTAAATCAACATTCCATTCGTTGATGGTTGTTTTGATACCAACTGTTCCATTGTAATCATTTAATAACCCCTCAAATGTTGGTACATACCCATCATAACCCCCTAATGTATTTGGATTTTCTCCTGGGAAAAAATCAGCTAAATAAGGAAAGTCATCTGCAGTTCTCCAATAAGGAGTTCTGTAGTTCGCAAAAGAATTTACTTTCTTGTAAACATAGGCTGCGTTAAAATACAACTCTGTATTGTCAGCAAGATCATAACCACCATTGATTAAGAATTTAGAAGCCGCAGTTTCAGGAGATCCATTAATGTTATTCGCATCTGGATTACGAGATAAAAACTCTTGAACTTCTGTTAAATCAGCACCAAAACCTAAATCGTCACAGCTTCACCCAAAGCACTTACAGTACCTGGTCTGTTTGAATTACTTAATTTAGACATGTCTATTGTATAGTTAATAAATCCTTTGTCTTCTCCAATAGCAGTTCCATTATTAACACTTATGCCTAACATTTCGCCATCGCCTTCCGAAGTGATGCCTGTTCTCACAGTTACAGAACCGTCAGTTATGTTGTCTTTTAGGATAATGTTCATCACCCCTGCGATCGCATCCGATCCGTATTGTGCTGAAGCACCGTCACGAAGAATTTCAACCCGCTTAATTGCATCTGTTGGAATTGCAGAGATGTCTGCACCTGTTTCACCACGACCTGGAGAGGTTTGTGTGTATAACAAGGCACTAAGGTTTTTACGTTTTCCATTAATCAGGATCAACGTTCTGCTAGGTCCCATATTTCTGATTTCATAAGGATCTAATAAGGATGTCGCATCATTCACCGGAGTTTGAACGGTATTAAATGATGGAATTCGGTACTGTAAAGCTTTGTCAAACGTTGCTTGCCCTGTTCTTGATAGATCCTTTGCTTGTAGAATATCCACAGGTAGTGGAGAGTATGCATTACTTCTGGGCGCTGTACGCGATCCAACAAGATAAACTTCATCTAAAGAAGAGCCATCTTGAAGCGTCACATTCACAACGGATTGATTTGCTATGGCGATTTCTAGAGTCTCATAACCTACATAGCTAAACACAAGTGTTCCGTTTGAATCCGCACGGATTTGATAGTTTCCATCAAAGTCTGAGATAGTTCCATTACTTGTACCTTTTTCCATGACGTTAACTCCCGTAATAGGAATTCCATCGCTTCCCAAAACCTTACCGGTAATATTTTGAGAGATTGCAAAATTAACACTAGCAAATGCTAATATCATTACATAAATTTTTTTCATTTTGTTAAGTTTTATGATTTAGATTTTTAAATGTAAATAAAATATTAACATTTAATTAATGTTTTTTACAATACTTCAATTTAATAGTATTTTCGACATGTATATCTGTTATATATTAACTTATAGTTCAAAATAACTTCATTTATCATAATATTTTTTGGACTCCTTAATAGTCTACACCCATAAATTTAACATTTGATTAACTTTTAGTTATTTCTAATTAAAACAAATAACAAAGCGTAATAATTTTCAAGTATTTCATAATTAGTTGGTTTTATTGAAAGTGTATTTTTAAATTTTATTCAGTAATTTATATGATAATAGTTTTTTTCTGTGCATTATCTTTAAAAATAGATTCTAAATATTCTATCGAAAGTATTAAAGTAATTTATGTACTCATGTAAATTATTGATTTAAATAATTACATTTGCATTCAAATTTTAAGATATGAAAGCTGGTATTGTAGGATTGCCAAATGTAGGAAAATCAACCCTTTTTAATTGTTTGTCAAATGCAAAAGCACAGAGTGCAAACTTTCCATTTTGTACAATTGAACCAAATATTGGCGTTGTAAACGTTCCAGACCCAAGGCTATCTAAACTCGAAGAGCTAGTGGTTCCTGAAAAAGTCATTCCTGCTACAGTTGAAATTGTTGACATTGCGGGCCTTGTAAAAGGCGCTAGTAAAGGGGAAGGGCTTGGAAATCAATTTCTAGGTAATATTCGTGAAACAGATGCTATTCTTCATGTTTTACGTTGTTTTGATGATGATAATATTATTCATGTTGATGGCAATGTAGATCCTATCAGAGATAAGGAAACAATTGACATGGAGCTTCAATTAAAAGATTTGGAGACAACAGAAAAAAAATTAGAAAAAGTAAAACGTGCTTCAAGAACCGGCAACAAAGAGGCTCAAAAAGAAGAAGTTATTCTTCTGAAAATTAAAGATAACTTAGAAGCTGGTATTTCCATTCGAGCTTTAGATTTTTCTGAAGATGATTATTTAGAATTTGTTAAGCCTTTACAGTTTATCACTGATAAACCAGTGATGTATGTGTGTAACGTAGACGAAGATTCAGCCGTGTCGGGGAATTCTTATGTAGATCTTGTTAAAGAAAATGTAGCTAATGAAAATGCTGAAGTATTAGTTCTTGCAGTTGGTACAGAAGCAGACATTAATGAATTAGATGATTATGAAGAACGTAAAATGTTTCTACAAGATATTGGCTTAGATGAACCAGGTTCTGCAAAACTGATCCGTTCAGCTTACAAGCTATTAACCTTACAGACTTATTTTACTGCAGGGGTTAAGGAAGTTCGTGCCTGGACTATTAATGTAGGAAGTTCAGCCCCACAAGCGGCCGGCGTTATCCATACCGATTTTGAGAAAGGTTTTATTCGTGCAGAAGTTATAGCCTATACTGATTTCGTGAACTTTGGCTCAGAAGCTAAAGTTAAAGAAGCTGGTAAAATGAGAGTTGAGGGTAAAAACTATACGGTTAAAGATGGAGATGTCATGCATTTTCTTTTTAATGTTTAATAAATATTATAACTAATAATATGAAAGTCAATGTTCTCAACAACATTGGCTTTTTTTTGTTAATTAATTTGTGTTTTAAAGGTTTTATTTTTTGTGCTGATGTGCTATATTAGCCTTCTGTCACGAAACACCTATGTCTCAAAATTCAGATTACACAGAAGATAATATTAGATCCCTTGATTGGAAGGAGCATATACGCATGCGCCCTGGAATGTATATTGGGAAACTAGGAGATGGCTCCTCAGCTGATGACGGGATTTACATCCTATTAAAAGAAGTTCTGGACAACTCTATTGATGAGTTTGTAATGGGAGCTGGAAAAACAATTGAGATTTCCATACAAGGGAGCAAAGTGATAGTCCGTGACTTTGGTCGTGGTATTCCTCTAGGGAAAGTGGTTGATGTCGTTTCAAAGATGAATACCGGTGGAAAGTATGATTCAAGAGCTTTTAAAAAGTCTGTAGGACTTAACGGAGTTGGAACCAAAGCGGTGAATGCATTGTCTTCCTTTTTTAGAGTTGAATCTACAAGAGATGGAAAATCTGCATCTGCAGAATTCTCTTCAGGAGTTTTAAATAATCAAGATTTATTAGACGATACAACGCGTCGTAAAGGAACTAAAGTTTCATTTGTTCCTGACGAAGTGATATTTAAAAATTACAAATACAGAAATGAGTATGTCGCACGCATGCTTAAAAACTATGTGTATCTAAATCCAGGTCTTACTATATTATTTAATGGTCAGAAGTTTTTTAGTGAAAACGGCTTAAAGGATCTTTTAGAAGACAATACCAATGCGACTGATATGACGTATCCGATCATTCATATTAAGGCTGAGGATATCGAAGTGGCGCTTACACACAGTAAAACACAATATAGTGAAGAATACCATTCGTTTGTGAATGGTCAAAACACCACACAAGGAGGGACGCACTTAGCGGCCTTTAGAGAAGCATTTGTTAGGACTATTAGAGAGTTTTATGGTAAAAACTATGAAGCGTCTGATATTAGGAAATCCATTATATCTGCTATTGCTATTAAAGTCATGGAGCCTGTTTTTGAAAGTCAAACAAAAACAAAGCTAGGCTCAACTGATATGGGTGGAGACCTTCCAACGGTTCGAACCTTTATAAACGATTTTTTAAAAACTCACCTAGACAACTTTTTACATAAAAACCCGAATACTGCAGAAGCAATACAGCGTAAAATTTTACAGGCTGAACGAGAGCGTAAAGAATTGTCAGGGATTCGTAAAATTGCTAGAGATCGAGCAAAAAAATCAAGCCTTCACAACAAAAAACTAAGAGATTGTCGCGTGCATTTTGGAGACATTAAAAATGGACGTAATCTCGAATCAACTTTATTTATAACAGAAGGAGATTCTGCATCTGGAAGTATTACAAAATCAAGAGATGTAAATACTCAAGCCGTATTTAGTTTAAAAGGAAAACCATTAAACTGCTATGGCTTAACTAAAAAAATTGTTTACGAAAACGAAGAATTTAATCTTCTTCAGGCAGCCTTAAATATTGAAGAATCAATTGAAGATTTACGTTACAATAATATTGTAATCGCTACAGATGCCGACGTTGATGGAATGCACATTCGTTTATTGTTAATTACATTCTTCCTTCAGTTTTTTCCAGAGATTATTAAAGAAGGCCACCTGTACATACTACAAACGCCATTGTTTAGAGTTAGAAATAAAAAAGAAACGATTTACTGCTATTCTGAGAATGAACGCAGAAATGCAGTTCAAAAGTTAAAACCTAAACCAGAGATCACACGATTTAAGGGCTTAGGAGAGATATCTCCCAATGAATTTAAATATTTTATTGGAGAGGATATTCGTCTTGACCCAGTGATGTTAGATTCTGATATGACCATAGAATCATTACTCCAGTTTTATATGGGGAAAAACACTCCAGATCGTCAAAAATTTATTATTGAAAATCTAAAAGTAGAATTAGATATTATCGAAGAAGAGGTATGATAGAAGAGAACGATGATATAGCAGCGAATGAATTGCCAGAAAACCAAGAAACGATTACTCGAGTAACGGGTATGTTTAAAGATTGGTTTTTAGATTATGCATCTTATGTAATTTTAGAACGTGCTGTTCCCGCAATTGAAGATGGTTTTAAGCCAGTTCAACGTAGAATCTTACATTCTATGAAAGATCTTGATGACGGGCGATATAATAAAGTGGCAAATATAGTAGGACACACCATGCAGTACCATCCGCATGGAGACGCAAGTATTGCAGACGCTATGGTTCAAATTGGCCAAAAAGATTTGTTAATTGATGCCCAGGGTAACTGGGGGAATGTGCTTACTGGAGACAGGGCTGCTGCTTCAAGGTATATTGAAGCTAGATTATCTAAATTTGCTTTAGAAGTCGTTTTTAATCCAAAAATTACAGAGTGGCAAGCTTCATACGACGGTCGTCGTAAGGAGCCTATTAACCTTCCTGTTATGTTTCCCTTATTATTGGCACAAGGAGCTGAAGGGATTGCAGTAGGACTGTCAACAAAAGTATTGCCTCATAACTTTATTGAGCTGATAGATGCTTCTGTTAAACACCTGCAAGGAAAGCGTTTCACTATTTTTCCTGATTTTGCAACTGGTGGAATTGCAGATTTCACTAACTACAATGATGGATTGCGGGGGGGTAAAGTACGATGTAGAGCAAAAATATCACAACTCAATAAAAATACCTTAGTAATTACAGAAGTTCCATTTGGAACTACAACATCTTCATTAATTGACTCCATTCTAAAAGCGAATGAAAAGAGTAAGATTAGAATTAAAAAAATTGAAGATAATACTGCAGCAGAAGTAGAAATACTTGTTCATTTACCAGCTGGGATATCTCCTGACAAAACAATAGATGCATTGTTTGCTTTCACCTCCTGTGAGAATTCGATATCTCCTTTAGGATGTGTTATTGAAGATAACAAGCCTTTGTTTGTTGGAGTCACAGAAATGTTGAGAAGATCTACAGATCACACAGTAGAGCTGCTTAAACAGGAATTGGAAATAAAGCTTGGAGAGTTTCAAGAGCAATGGCACTTTGCCTCTTTAGAGCGTATATTTATTGAAAATAGAATTTACCGTGATATTGAAGAAGAAGAAACCTGGTCAGGAGTAATAAGTGCTATTGACAGGGGGCTTCAACCACATATTCAGCATTTAAAACGTGCTATTACAGAAGAGGATATTGCACGCTTAACAGAAATACGAATCAAAAGAATCTCTAAATTTGATATTGAAAAAGCGCAACAAAAAATTGATGCTTTAGAAGATCAAATAGCTGAAACAAAAGGGTATTTAGCTAATCTTATTACCTATGCTATTGATTATTTTAAACGTTTAAAAGTTAATTACGGAGAAGGCAATGAGCGGAAAACCGAAATTAGAACCTTTGATGATGTAGACGCTACAAAGGTAATTATTAGAAACACTAAGCTTTATGTAAATAGAGAAGAAGGTTTTATCGGAACGGGATTAAAACGTGATGAATATGTTTGTGACTGTAGTGATATAGATGACATCATTGTATTTACTGAAGAAGGAAAAATGATGGTAACCAAAGTTGGTAGCAAAACCTTTATTGGTAAAAATATAATTCACGTTGCTGTATTTAAGAAAAAGGACTCTCGTACTATTTACAATATGATATATAAGGATGGTAAAGGAGGGGCCTCTTATATTAAACGATTTGCTGTTACTAGTGTGACAAGAGATCGAGAGTATGATTTAACAAATGGAAAAGCTGCATCTAATACATTGTATTTCTCAGCCAATCCAAATGGAGAAGGAGAAGTGGTTACTGTTTTGCTGCGTCAAGCAGGAAGTATTAAGAAACTTAAATGGGATATTGACTTTGCAGGCGTTAATATCAAGGGACGCGTTTCTAAGGGGAACATAGTTACCAAAAATGCGGTGAAGCGTATTGAGCTTAAAGAAAAAGGAGTCAGTACACTTAAACCAAGAAAAATATGGTTTGATGATACAATCCAACGTCTAAATGTAGACGGTCGTGGGGATTTAGTTGGCGAGTTTAGAGGAGAAGATCGTATTTTGATTATAACACAATCTGGTTTAGTCAAAACAATTGTTCCTGAAATCACGGCTCATTTTGACGATGATATGATTGTACTTGAAAAATGGATACCTAGTAAGCCTGTTTCAGCAATCTATTTTGACGGAGAAAAGCAGAAGCATTATGTTAAACGTTTCTTGATTGAAAACGAAAACAGGGAAGATAGCTTCATTACAGAACATGCTTCAAGCGTATTAGAAATTATCTCAACTGATTGGCGTCCCGTTGCTAAGGTTTCCTTTGCAAAAGACAGAGGAAAAGATCGAAAAGAAGATCAAATCATAGATATAGAGCAGTTTATCACTCTTAAAGGAGTTTCTGCATTAGGAAATCAGTTAACGAAACTTAAAGTCAACCAAATTGATCTTATGGAATCGCTACCATATGAAGCTCCACTGCAAATACCAGCTGATGAAATTGTTGTAGTCGAGGAGGAGGTTGTTGACAAATCAGATGTAACAGAAACGACACAGCAAACGGGAACTTACACTGACACCAGTTTAAAAGAAAAAAGTAAGGAAGAGTCCAAAGCGTCCGACTCAGACCTTGATATTAACAATGAAGGACAGATTACTTTATTTTAATTAATACGGGTAGCTTCCCCCTGACGTTTGTTAGTATCACCAATATAGCCATACTCAAACTTATAGCTATTTTTTGTAGTAGTTAGAATCTTAAGGTGAATGTCCTTTTTTTCAGCACGATTCTTTGGATTGATAGTTTTGAATATCATTTCACAGTCATTTATCCAGCGCACACTTGCAGAGTCAATACTGCCTTTAAACTCTTCAATCTGAAGTTTGGAGTCTCGAGTAAATTTAGAAGTATATAAAATATCGTCTATGGTGATTTCGCTTTTGTATGTACCTGTTTTAAAATCATTACAATTTTGTTCTACATTGTAACAACTAACAAAAAAAAGAACACCCATTAGTAAGGTCATGTTTTTCATTGTACAAAAATACAAAACAGATTGAGTAATCTGAATTATTTTCAGGAATTCGTTATGTAATTCTTAAAGCTTCCATCTTGATAAAATATTACAATTCTGTCAATGACTTCTGAGTCGTTAACTTTAGCATTTATAGGAAGGGGAGCTTTAGTAGTTGATTTTGCTATTAAAGGCTGGGCTAGGTTAGTGTTTGCAGGAAACTTACCGATGCCTCTTAATAGCCATATGAGGTCAATTTCAGGAAATGCTTGAAGAACTTTATCAACAAAATCTAAACTTGGCTTGTTACGTCCACTTAAAATATGGGAAATACTGGAACGTTGGACTGATATCTTTTCGGCAAATGCGGAAGCTGATAACCCATAATGTTTAAGAATTTTTTCAAGTCGGGAATTGAATTCAGTAGTATTTATCATTGTTTACAAATGTATACGCATTAGGGTTTTACAAATGTAAACTATAATATGCAGATTACAAAGAATTGTTTTGTATTAAACTTTTTAATCAATAATAAACTTTAAGTAATCTCTATAATAAGCTGATTTTGTGATTATTACATTTAAAAAATATAATTCAAACACCATCCTCATTGACCGCGTAATTTATGAATTCATTTGATATAGGTTTGTAAACAAATCATAACTCATTGTGTTTACATTTGTAAATTAAAGTTTGTTTACAAATGTAAAACCTATATTGTTTACATTTGTACATTATTAAAAGGCATATGTTTAGTTCCACTAATTTTTTATCACAATACGATTCACTGAAGGCCACGTCTTTGAAATCTAGAGTTTTGTCAAATTCTGATATAGAACCCCTTTTAAGTTTATTATCAGATACATTCGATGTAAGTACTTTAGGGCATTCTGAGATAGGCCTACCAATTCACGGCGTTAAAATAGGTTCTGGACCTAAACGAATTCTATTATGGTCTCAAATGCATGGAAATGAAAGCACAACAACTAAAGCTCTCTTTGATCTATTCAACT
>Ga0302126_10001775_pt1 | contig 12768 bp, 18 predicted proteins | sample CB4_20m_MG_FD_203108 | JGI IMG/M metagenome (GOLD analysis project Ga0302126, IMG submission 203108) | Marine microbial communities from Western Arctic Ocean, Canada - CB4_20m | ecosystem: Environmental > Aquatic > Marine > Oceanic | place: Canada: Western Arctic Ocean | collected 2017-09-24 | reverse complement strand
TCGTAACCATGTTGATGATCTTGCAGTTTGATCTGATTTGAAGATTGTTAAGCATCATCTTGTATCTTAACTGTGCTCTTGAAACTAATAATGATTGAGCCTTTGTAGTTGGCTTCGTAGCAAAGTCATTTGCCGCACACGGAGAAAGTCTACCACCGTTAACTGTTTCTGTGTCTAAGAAACCGCCCATTGCGATGTCTACTGTGTAATATGCACCTTGTAATCCTGCATTAGGGTCATGTCTTTCGTGTCTGGGTTGTACTGTTGCCATTGTTTAGAATCCTTCTATAAACTTATTTATACGATTATTTATGTAATCTGTGGAAACTATTTGTAGAAACGCCAGCCCGGCATCCAGTCTTCTTTACAAGCAATATTGGTCATATGCTTTTCTTTGTTACGTATTTTGATGTAAGATTGGTACGTACGGCAATGGCCACCACTCACGGGATATGATTGTACCACCCGTACCTTGCCATTTGCCAGTCTCTCTTTGCTGTACCAACTGACTATCTTGCCGTTGGGTGCATTTTCAAGCATGAAATACACTGCTGACTTGTGCAGTTGTTTCTCGTCCTTTTTCAACTTGAATCTCAAATATTGGGTGTTTCTCCAACCAAATCTCATTATGGTGTATATTAGATCGTCATTCAACAGATTGGGTAATGGCATCGCACCTTTGATGTCCACATCTATTTCTTTGGGAGTCTTACTGGAATCCGCCGCATAGGCAGACGCAGTGAGCAGACTAATCAATACTATGATAACCTTGAACAATTTCATATTCTCCATTCATTTTGTGACATGCTATGTCTCTCTGTCTTATTACAGTACCTTCCAAGGGCATCATCCATGTAAAGATTTGACAGCTGTCTGCTATCCCCATACCATGTAAGAAATCCTTTGCGCCATCGTTGCAAGTGACCTTCTCTTCGGTCTTCTCTTCGATGACTGTGCCTTGTGAATCGACCACTCTGATCGTTGTCGTTTCGACATCGCAGTACTGATCATTCCACGGACCACCCGCTTCTGCCTTGTTGACAAATACCAGCTTGGATACAAAAATTACTAGAGCTAGGGCTATGAGATAATATATAGTTCTCATAGTTCTAGTTCTTTAGTACTTCTTTGGCCGCATCGTTGATTTCATCAACGTTAATCATAGCAACTTGTTTCTTATTGATCTCCTCAATGATAGCTTCTACTTCTTTCTTAGAAACTTCTATCATAATGTAGACCCTGTAAGATTTATTACCAGTCATCAGTATTTCCTGTTTAGTCACTTCATAGCCTCTGGCCAGTGTTGACTCAATCACGTTCACAACAATGTCCTGCGAACCCGAAGTCACAGTCAGTGTCTCATTCGTACCAGCTTCATTCTTGTTGATGGTAGTCCTGTTGTTCATCGCACCATTGATCCTGTCAACAAGTTTGGCCTTGGCAAGTAATGTCGCTTTCTTGACAGCCAATTCCATGTCAGGAGATACAGCAGTCGCCGCCTCTTGATACTTGAACATAGTTTCATGATTGTAATCCACATACCATTTGGGAGTCTTGTTCACAACACCGTTCTTGGACATATCACCTTTGATCTTGTATGTCGAACACTGTGCAACCAAAAGGCCTGCAAATAGTATAAGGAATATTTTGCTTATGTTTTTCATGTTATCCTTATTTGTTAAATTTTGCAATAGTCTCTGATACAAAGTCAGTCACACCCGCAACATTAAAGTCGTTGCTGAATGCCGCCCAACCCTCGCCTATCATCGGATATACCGCTAGGAAGATTGCAAATAGTATTATTAGTCTAATCATACAACAATTATAGCACAATTTCCAAATACGTCAACCAAGTTGGTCTTGCTAGAAATGTTGATTTTATTGACTTTATTTTAATTGATTTTCAGTTTTCCACTGTGATCGTTTACCTTCTGTTCCGCAGGCTCTCTTACAGATGTAGAATGGTGTTTCCGTGGTTAATCTAACTTTATATTCTTTGAATAGTTCTTTATTGTTATAATTTCTTATATCATTATGTAATTCAATTCCTATCTTGTTAAGATATGCTTCTGCCATGTGACAGCAAGGCCAGTACTTGCCTGTGTAATCTAAGTAGATACTCGAGTCACGATCCTTTTCACAATCGATGGTTCTCCCGTACGATGGTGGTTGGTATTCGTTTGCTGGCAATATACCTAAATTCGAAACATAGGTATCCCACCTATCTGTTTCTTTAGATCGGAACCACGTGAATCCCATCTGCTTTGCTATTTGTTTTGCTTCATCGACTTCATGCTTGTTGTGTTCAAAGACCAACATATCCCAATGGGCACTTGCTCCTGTGGATATGAACGATTCAGCATTTTCTATAACTTTTTGCCACCTAACATTTCTACGATACAAATGGTTAGTGTCCTCTGTTCCATCAATACTGAAGATACAGTAATCTAGAGGACCATCTAGTAGATGTCCTAGTTTGTTCCACCACATGGCAGTTTTTAAACCTGCGTTGCTGTTGAGACCAACAACTATGTCGGGATTGCATTTTTTAAAGTATGCTATGATCTCCAACAGCTCTGGTGCTGATGCCGGATCTCCCACGTTGCCACAGAAAAATACTTTGTTCAACTGTTGAATCTGTTTGGGTGTTATGTTGTCTTCAAACCATGTTACCGGTAGACTTTTGAGTGTTATGTAAGGATTAAGCCCTTTGCCGTTGATGTTTCTAGCACACATAGGGCAAGACGCATTACATACACTTGTTGGTTCTATATGTATTTCTTTAACATTGTCTAGCATAACATTACTTAATGCTAGTTTCTACGCATCGTGGATATTTCCTTGGCACCTTCTTCGTCCCATATAGGAACAAGGTTACTCTTGTGCATCATACCGATACCAAGCAGTTTACGTTCTCCCGAGTACTGCATGTGTTCTTTCTTGTTGCCAGTACCTACGGGTATCTTGTCTCCGCACTTGGGTTGGGTGGGATCAGGTGTGTAGTCGGGTATGCTGTATCCTTTGAAATCTTTTGCACTTCTCCTCAGCGTCTTGTCATCAAGTCCTTGGGACTCCAACCAAACCTTGTGTTCGGCCTGTGCTTCTCTTTTTCTTTTCGTGTCCGCCAACTTGACTCGGATACGTTTAGGCAGTTTCATTTGTATGAATCCCATATGTTATTATACTGTTAAGGTAGTTTATTGTCAACTACGGCCTGCAGTATGATCTCATGGTAGTCCGGATTGGTACTCCACGCATTCATTCTTACCATAAGTCTACGGTAATTCCAGTTGCCGTCGTCTAGTTGTTTTTCTCTTTCAACTCTAAATTCTTTGTACGCAGGATGTCTGTTTAGTATGGCAATCATGTCCTTGACTGATTGGCATTTAGTCTTGTATTTCTTAACTCCCCATCTAGCATCTGGGTTTCCCTTTGCCTTCATGTGTGGTGTGTTCTTGTCCCAGGTCCTCACACCGAACAGTGCATTGCCTTCTGTTGCAAACCTGCTTGTGCCCCAGCCAGACTCAACGCCTGCCATTGCTATAATGATACTTGTAGGTACCCTACTCAATCTGTCTGTGGTGTAGTTCAAGTATTCAACACACTTACCTGTTGCTTGTAAAAAAGTTATTTTGTCTGTGTACTCAAATTCTGGTTCTTTCAACCCAAGCAGTTGTACCTGACTTAACTCCTTCTTGTGTACTTCTGCCTCTATCTTTTCCACTGTCCAAACATTTGGATAGAACGTTCCACCTGTGAATGAACCAACTATACTCATGACTAACAATATGATAGTGAGTGCTACCCATTTTATTGTACTGTTAGATTTTTTAGTGTCTTGTTTTTGCATAACTTCTATTTAATGATGCGTGTGGGCCGAGATTTTTAGGAATTGGCCTATCTCTGGCGCTAGGGGAACTCGAGCCCACGTCCTCTGCATCGTCAATTTATACAGCAACTTTTGTAGGTGCTGGTTCTTGTGTGGCCTTTTGCTCCGTTTGGTACTTCACTTTGTACTCTGCTTCTGCGTTTCTCATCGCATTGTTCCAGTCTGCTTTTGACATACCTGTGAACCTAGTGATGATACCATCTGACATGATCTTGAATGATCCACACAACTTGTGTGAGCTGTCATCCGCTATCTTGTGTACCACACCTGTGGCCTTACCATCAGCATTCTCTCTGCCCATGATGTACATGTAATTTCCTGACTTACCGTGCCATTTGTTGTTTGTCTGCGTGTCTTCTTGGCATCTTGATCTCATTTGATCCAGTACCAAACTTGCTTTTGCTGAACATTTATACATAATTATTTCTCCTTTGTTAACCACTATTATACGTGGTAATGGTATAACCGTCAACCGGCGGAAAAAGTGGCTATTTTATTGGAGTTTTGCGTTGGCCTGTATTTGTTCAGGTGTAAATCCCAAGGGATATAGATCGTCTACCGTCTTTACTTCATTGTCATCCAGGCAATAGAACTTTGAAAAGGTTCCTATGGTTCCATACTCTGGGCGTCCCTGGTTGAACCACTTACTATATTCACTGCTCATTATTTTTTCTATGCCATCTGACCACTGCTCTACAACATGGGGTCTATCAATAACAGCTTGTTCTAATGCTAGTCTATCTTTTTGATTAAGATAGTACAACAATCTGCCATTGTGTTGAATCGTTTTGTACATGTCTGCAGATTCAAACTTGAATGGTAAGTCTGTTTGTGTGTAATGTCGCATGGTGCTCGTGTTTATTAATTTCTGTTCTTCAATACCTATAGGTATTGAATTAGTCAAGAAACTATAAGCATAATGATGACCCTTACCCCTAAGACCTTTTAGTAAAAGATGGCACTGCTTGGCATGTATCTTTGGATCCTCTAGAAAAAAATTGTATTCGTTTGCTTTTGGTTCTAAGCCAACATCAAAAATATAAGTGTAAATTTTACCTTTGTGTAGAATAAGTTTTGGCTTGTCCTTTCCCTTGATATTAATTGCACCGTCATTGAAGTCATGTAATTGATCTATTAATCTAAAAAATGTTATTGTACTAACAAATTTATGATCAAGAAAATCTTTCGTCCAGTTACTACTATAAAATTTTTCGTAATCTTGCAAGGTAGGTGTCAGTACTCTTATGTTAGTTTTTGTTAATAGATCTTTACGTTCATGTAGATATGGTAAAGCAAATTGATCTATTTCAAAATCTGACTCTTTGATCCCACTCTTCAAACATACTATCTCATCTATCTGTATGTTATTTTCAATGAATGTATTCAATACAGCATGACTGTCGGGACCTCCTGAATAAAATAGTCTTAGATGATTATTTTCTTCTCTTACTTTCTGAGCTTCGTTACGAAGTAGATCCGTTAAATCGTCCTTTGGCTCTATTGCAAAATTATGATTATCATACTCCTTAGGCGTCTCGAGGCACAAACCTTGTTTATATTTTTCAAATTCACTTATTGCTGAGAATTTACTGTTATAAAATTTTCCATTTGTGCGGTATTGCCATTTCATGCTATCAAAGTTTTGACTAACTTATTTTGTCTAGCTTCGTCAACATAGGCAGGGTCTTTCAAAGTGCCAGTAATTTTTAAAAGTGGTCTATCTTTTTTTCCACAATTTGCCGTGCTGTGAGGTGTATTTCTCCAATCAAAAAATAGCACATCTCCTTTTTTCCATTCAGTCCAAAAGTTAGGTTCAAAATTTACAATTTGCCCTGGATGCCAATCATCAAGTGCTACGAAACATCTATATACAGGTTTGGTGCCTTTTGGTTGTTTTAAAATTTTATCATATTCTAATGATCGAATATCTGTACCCTGTTCATAGGTCCAACAACTCAAGAAATCAATGTGTCTATGGACCACGGTAGCCGGAGGCTGATTATTAATAAAGGCACTATATCCTTCTTCAAAGCCAAGAGCTTCTACAATCTTTGCAAGATCTTTATTGATGGTGTGTCTATTATATCCATTTCCATATTTGTATTGATTATGATGTTTGACCTCAGCTGGCACTCTTGTGAGCGGACTTATTTCTGTTGACCCAATTTGTGGCTTCTCTTTAATTAATTCATCAACATCTATATTAAATTTTACTCTTGCACCTATCCAAAATCCGGATAGTCGTTTATCAATATTTTGCGACATCCAACTCAGAATATCTGCATCTGGATCTTCTAGAAAATCAAGAAAATCTCCTACAGTTTTAATTCTGTCCCATCTCTGTTTTTCAAGTTCAAGCATAATCGTACCTATAGCGACATTATATAACATCGCTATAGATTTGTAAAGTTTAATTAAACTGCTTTTTTCTCTGTTGCTAGTTCTTTTGTATTGATAAAAGTCATAGTTTCGTTCTCTGTTAAAGAATCTAACCATGCATTTCTCTTAACAACTAACATGAAAGCATTTCTTGGAACTTCAGTCAAGTTTTGAGTTTGGTGTCCAGTGTGATCTGGATTGAAAATCAAGAATTGACCTTTTTGTAGGTTGATGCTGACTTCTGAATCAGCAGTTTTGAATCTGTACCAAGCACCACCCGGTTGATCAGTCAATTGCACGAAGATTCTTAGAGTCTCACCGTGTTTGTTTCCACGTTGATTGTCAAAGTCCGTGTGCATTTTCATGTAAGCACCTGGTTGTTGTTGGAAGATTCTAACTCTAGTTTTCTCACACTGGAACCAATCGCAAATAGCGGCTAGTTCTGGTGAAGCTAATTTAGAGTTTGTGTCTTTGTAGTCTACTGGGTTTTCTTCAGCCCAGAAGTCTTGTAGTTGGTCGTGTGTTGTATCTTTGCCGTCTGCACTTCTAAAAGAGTTGTAAAGGTATTGAGTGTCTTGGCCTTTCTCAGCGTCAACTTTCTCAACTTCCTTAAACGCTTGTCCTCTTTTTGTGAAGTTCAGTGCTTCCAGTTCATTTTCCCAGTTTCCTTGGAAAATATATGAAGAAGCATAGATACCAGTCGAAGGATTGTATCCTTCAGGCTGATGATTGATAACATTTTCAATCACACCTTCTTCGTTTGTCGTAGTTTCAAACTTGTACATAGTTTGGTTCTCCTTAAGGTTTTTGACTCCGTGTGTATTTATGTGCATTTAAAGAGTGACATTACTCTTGCAAGTTTTTAACACTAGTCTCCCATTGTTTAGTAATTTGACTGGGAGTCAAATCCCACATAACATTCAACACTTTTCCGCCCTGTGTGTATTCAAACATAGCACTAGACGAGTCCATGTGTACTTCTTTGATCCTTGTTCTCAATGTTGCAACTTCCTTGTCAGTCATGTTCAGTGCTAACCATACTGCATCATAACCAGCAATCAAGAGTGTGTTGGTTGGATCCAATGTTGCAAGTGCGACTAGATCAGAATCTTTGTTTGCACTGTACTCATAAAAACAACTACCACCGTTTTTGATTATGTCTTTGCCGTGTTTAAGTGATACCATTGCATAATCTATCTCACCGTTGTATAGACCTGTTTTGGTTGCACCTGATCCATCATATGCAACTGGTTTAACATTCGCATCAAATGAGTTGTTAATTGCCAAGACTGCTCTGCTAAATGGTTTGACTGGTGTCGTGTGTCCAACTGTGTGACTGTTTGTCATCAACGAGTCAGCATTGAACTTCATTGAGCATATAGTCATTACCGTGCTGTCGTATCTAACCACCTGTGTAGGTTTTACTTCATACGTTGCACAACCACTGCCATCTCTGCCAACTGCTTCGAAGTCGTTTGCCCATGGCATTAATACTGGTCCATCAATACTTTTTAACATCTGTACTGCGGTACAGTAGTCTCCTGGTATTTTTAAATCAATGTTGTAATATTCCTGCAGGTCCTTTGAAACTGCCGTCATCTGCATGGCAAATGATCCAGTCTTGGAACCAGCATTCAATATTGTGAGTTTATTATCTTCCGGTGCTGGTTTAAACATTGACCATGCAACCACGGCCACTGCTATCACTACACCAAGCAATACTATTTTTTTCTTCATATTTTTCCTTGTAGTTAATATATATTATTAAAATTATAATACAAGATATGGAGATAAAAGTCAAGCCTCGGGACCTTAAATTATAATTTGCTTGACTCCAAATATATTTATTACCAGTACAAAGTGATCAGTCTATTAGCGGTATCTATCATACGATCATGCACAAGGAAAGCAAATATCAGAGGCATTGTATCTAATTTCCTGACAACATACGCTATAGGCAATAGTGCTATTGCTACTAGGACATAATACATGGTTTGATAGTTCAAATGACCAACCCATAATATCACCGCACCAAATCCTATTAAAATTATAGTGTACATAATCTTGATGTTTAATTGGAACAGTTTAATAATGTGTTTGGCAAGTGGCCATGCCAGACATAATCCTATCACATTTAGGAGAACCAGGCATATGCTTACAATTACAAAGACATCATTAAAGGTTGTAGTGTCTAACCTGAATCCTTTTGACTCTACTAGTCCAAGTATCAGTGCCTCACTACCTGCCAGGGGTATACCTAAAAGAAGTAACGGTAATAAATGACTAAAGGCCCCGGCATTATTGGCCGTTTCTGATGCAACTATTCTCTGTACAGGTGTGTTCTTCCTGCTCTTGGCATCTACCCATGCCAGTTGACTAGACATTGTTGTTGTGAGTCCGGGAGCGAGTCCGCCTATAAATCCTAGCAGACTGTACCAACTACTTGTGAGCCAATTGAAATTTATCTTGCCAGGGGTGTAATCTAAATTCTTGTAGTTTACTTTTGTAGAATAATTTTTAAGAACTTCCGGTAAACCTAAAAGCAGTATCACAACAACTATCATGGGAATACCTTGATATAAAAGATAACTGTCAAACGTTAAAATTTTAGTTTGTGTCCATTTCTCATAACCGATCAATCCTAGGCCAAACCCGGCCAGTATCAATAATATGTTAACCCAGTACTTGTTTTCTTTGAATATAAAAATCATTGCAATTAACACTGTGCAATATAGTGAGAACTGTACGAGAGTGTTAAAAAAGTGTACACCAAGCAACAACCAATCGAGCAACAACCATGTTAGGATTAGAACAATTATTCCTCCAAACGTTGATCCAACAGCACTGCCAACTATGGCTTGATAAATTTCTTTAGGACTTTTTAAATTTCTGGATTCTATTACAGCCGGTACAGACGATGACTCTCCCGGTATACCAAATGTTATGGCAGGAATACTACCGATGTATTGTGATATCGTAGTTAAGGCAGTGTACAAAATTATAACCTGCATGGGGTCAAGTTGAACCAAATAAGGGAATATTATTAAAAGTGCCGCAAAGTTTCCTATACCTGGAATGCAACCACTGATTACCCCAAGTAGTATTCCAATTATAGCAGGATTAATTAGTTCTAACATGTTTTGTCAGTGTAGCATAGAAATCAACAGGAGTCAAATGTTGTCCCTAATACTACACTGTTTCTTGATGTTTGTTAGCGGGAAATTCGCATACGGCACGGCCTGTTCTTATGTCTTTAAAAGGTCGTTTACTTTGCCGACGTCATTGTGATAATGGCGTTACACAATTATTTATCACAGCATCAATCACTTGCTGTACTTCTGTGTCTGTCATGTAGGGATTGTTTGGTATTGTAAGACTCTGTTGTACGAACTTGTCCGATATTGGAAACTCTTGTTGTGTGTTAGGTGTCCACAGTAGTTTTGCGAAGTTGTCAGTATAGTGTTGTTCTGTTTCCACGCCTAACTCTAACAAATTTTTATATGATTCAAACTTGTCCTCTACCATTATTGCGTACTTGTGGCCATTCCATGTTGAGTATTCAGGTCTAGATCTCACCTGTACTTTATCTTTGAAGGCTTCGTCGTATATTTTACCTATCTCTTTCTTCCTGTCTTGCCATTTATCAAAATGTTTCCATGATGCCAGTATCTGGACTGCTTTGTCCTCGTCAGGATGACTGCTGAACCCTGCTGTTTCGTAATCTTCTAGCCTGCTGGGTTTTCCGTTCTTTCTCAGTACTCTTATTTTTTCGTATATGTTTTTATCATCTGTCAGTACTGCACCAAACGTGCCAACGACAGGTATGGCTTTGTTATCTGCAAAACTCATGCAAACAACATCACCGAGTTCTAGTGAGTTGGTACCATTGTACAATGCGAACTGGGATTGTGCGGCATCATTTATATAAACCATGTCATTGTCCATGCAGAATTTTTTTACTGCATCATGATCATGCATGTCCCCGTATAGTCCTGTTGCCAACACTGCCTTTGCTCCCGAATCTGCAAGATCTTGCAATCTATAAGGATCTAAAATTCCGTACTGGTCGATTTCACAAAACACAGGAATACATCCTATCACGGCTACACTGCTTAAAGTTGCCGGACAGGAATAGTTCGGCACAATAACTTTATGTCCGAATCCGATGTTGTTGGACATGAGTGCCATCGTGATTGCATGAGATCCTGATCTGCATAGCAGAGCATATTTTCTATTTGATACTTTTTTTAATTTCTCTTCAACTTGATTGGTGAAGTATCCATTTACAACTTTTTCGTTTTTGTGTATAGATTCCAGGCCTGCGAGTATGTCCTCCTTGATATCTGGCCATCGTCTGTTGAAGTTTTGTGCCTTAATCATTTATTATTCCTGTAAAGGAAACGGTGTATTGCGGAGTGTATCCAAAGTTACTAGATGCATGTCCCAACCCAAAAGGTATCTGATACACTGCACCCTTGCTCCAGTTTGATATCACGGTCTTGGATATCTGTAATGCATGTCCGTCCTTCCAGTCCTGCACAGAGAACCATAATCTTTTCAGTTTACTCGTGTCAGCATTGGGGAACTTCTTCTTGTATGATCCCGCATCATCCTGATGCCATGCGATACCGTGTCCAGGCATCTTGACTATGAGCCTCATCAGTATGGAATCAGGGTCTGCTTTTAATTGATTTATGTTTCTATCACCTAACAACTTTTTCAGCTTCTCGTTGCTGTCACCGTTCATGCCGTAGTTCAGTTCGAACGTGTTGTGTTCATTCCTGCCTAGTGCATTGTTGACCGTCGCCCATTTGTTGCTGTACTCGGAATAATGTTGTTTTGGAGATTCCCATTTCTGCTGTGTCAGATCAAAGTTGTCCAGTGTGAACTCTATCCAATCCTCTGTGTTGATATCCAATTGTGTGATTGGATCAACTACTGCAACTGGCAAGCTGTCAAAGTGCTCTTCCATTTCCTGCCATGGTTTATCGTCTATTAAATTTTTATATTCGTCCTTGAGCATGTATCTATTTAAGATTAGCAAGTAGCCTTGCTTCTCTTTCCGCTTTATGTTTTTTCTCTTCTTCGATTTCTTCATCTGTGGGAGGCATCCTGACTATCTCCACGTTGGATTCTTTTACTTCTTCATCTAATGAATTCTTTGGTGCTTCTATAGGCATACCACAGTTGTCAAACCATCTATTGTCTGCAGTCAGGTAGCACACGGAATAGAAACTGGTGTTGGTACCATCCGCTGACTTGTGTGATATCAATCTACGTTTCTTGTGTATTTTGCCTAGGTACTCTTTGTGATTCTTTTGTATTAGTTTGTGGTCTCCATACAGATTACCATACATACGATCTATATAGATTAGCTTACCTTTAGAATCCTCCCCGTACTCGTTGGACACTACTAGATGATCGTCTTCTTTGATTTGTGTCTTTGTTGCTATGTTTCCTAGACCTGCTAATAATTTTTTTGTTTTTTCGCTTGGCATAATGTTTTAGTTAGCTGTAACAATCCATAGGCTGTATAAACAGACTCGCCCTACTTCTGGGCTTTTCTATATCCATCATCGACGTAAAGCGTCTCCTATGTTTATTAGCAAATGAAGAATGTCCAGATGCCTATGGATTGTTTGTGCTGTCCTAATTATATAGAAATTTTAAAGAATGTCAACCACGCCTAACATTTTAAAATGATCTTGCAAGGTCCATGTAGAGAAATCTACCACTTCACCCCTCACGTTCTTGATCGTCCTTGTGTAGCCTGCCTGTTGGTATCTCTTGAAAGGGTGTTCCCATGTTGCTACTGTCTGCCATTCGTTCTCTAGTATGTGTTTGTCTGCATCATCAATGATACACAGTGGCATCTGCAACACCTGTTCAGCAGTTAACTTGTCATGTAGGTAAGCTGTTATTATTTTGGTCTGTGGGATAGGATGTTCCAAGTGTTGTTTGCCCACCTCAACTGCTTTGTAGTGTGCACCGTTGGGTGCCAACTGTTTCTGCATGGTCCTGATGTACAATGCCAACGAACCTTTGATGTGTTTCTTTGTGGCGGTGCTCCACTTGTCGTTGAACAGACCTGACTTCATCTCATCGATGTACTGTGCAAGTTCCTGTAATGCAGGACGATCCTTGCTCTTGAAGTTAATCTCGGGCAGGTTAGTGAGGCTTTGATAATCTATCATTCTTCTCCATTCCATATCCCGTTGGTCTGATACTCTTCCCATGCTTGTTGGTCTTTGTATTTCTCCATTCTTTTATCAAATTGTTCCTGTGTTATCATTTCGAGTATTACTGCATCCGCTCCGTCTTTGTACAGTTGTTTAACATCTTTCATTACCCAACTGTATGGGAAGTAGCCCCAATGGTACACCTCTTCGTCCTCGAACATGTTGATAGAGTCTGGGACACATGTTGTTACCGTTACTTTGTAGAAGCAATCATGCTTCACTTTTTCTCTCCATGTACTTGTTCAAGGCCGTCTGTGCCTC
>Ga0302126_10001772_pt1 | contig 12782 bp, 10 predicted proteins | sample CB4_20m_MG_FD_203108 | JGI IMG/M metagenome (GOLD analysis project Ga0302126, IMG submission 203108) | Marine microbial communities from Western Arctic Ocean, Canada - CB4_20m | ecosystem: Environmental > Aquatic > Marine > Oceanic | place: Canada: Western Arctic Ocean | collected 2017-09-24 | reverse complement strand
TTATGACTAACAGCACAGTGACTGGCGCTTATGATCAGGGCACCTATGGGGCGTTGGAGCGTGTGGGCCACCATCTCGATGTGGCGCCTAAGGGCCTACCGCTGGAAACCTTTTGGCGCATCACTGCAAAACGTACTGTTCTTTGCGCAGGTGCTTTAGAGCGGCAAATAGCCTTTAAAGACAATGATCGACCAGGGATTATGACTGCTAGCGGTATGCGCAGCTATCTCAACCGCTATGGCGTGAGTCCTGGCCAAAGAATTGCAATTTTTGGTAATAATTCTGACGCTCATCGCACTGCGCGCGATTTTTCTGAAGCGGGCGTCAATGTGGTTGCGATGATTGACAGCCGCGCTGGAGTTTTGTCTAAAAGTGACTACCGTTTTTATGCTGGAGCCCAGGTGGTGGGCACCTCTGGCCACTTGGGTTTGCGAAGTATCACCATCCGGCAGGATGGGATGCTGAATACCATAGAGTGTGACGCTTTGGGCGTGTCAGGAGGGTGGAACCCATCGGTGCATCTCACCTGCCACAAGAACGGTAGACCAGTTTGGGACGCCGGCTTGGCTAGCTTTCTGCCCCAAGAGGACGCCATTTCTGGCATGTCAGTTGCAGGTGCAGCCGCTGGGACTATGAGCACGGCAGGCGCTTTGGCCCAAGGCTATGAAATGGCGCAGAGCGCTGCGAAGGATCTTGGCAAAAAGTCTAGGGCCTTTGATCTGCCCTCAGCCGAAGACACGCCGTATGAGATTGAGCCCTTTTGGGACGTGGGCGGTAAAGGCCGCGCATGGCTGGATTTCCAAAATGATGTGACCACCAAAGACGTCAAGCAAGCTGCGCAGGAGAATTTTCGCTCGGTCGAGCATATGAAACGCTATACGACCCAAGGTATGGCCACGGATCAGGGCAAAAACTCGAATGTGACGGCACTTGCGGTATTGGCCGATGCAACTGGTCGCGGTATTCCCGAAACAGGCACCACGACATTCCGCCCGCCCTATGTGCCGGTGGCGATGGCGGCGCTTGGGGCAGGTGGGCATGGCAAGGGCTTCGCGCCGGAACGGCTGTTGACTAGCGATGCAGCGACGCGGGCTTTGAATGCGCCGATGATCGAGACCGGCCTGTGGTATCGGCCAAGCTATTTCCCGAAGGCTGGCGAAACTCATTGGCGGCAATCCTGTGACCGAGAGGTTACAATGGTGCGCAATACAGTTGGGGTCTGTGATGTGTCGACGCTGGGTAAGATTGACATCCAAGGCCCGGATGCGGTGGCTTTTATGGATCTGCTTTACACCAATTCTTTTGCCAGTTTGAAGTTGCGGCGGGTACGCTATGGGTTGATGCTGCGTGAAGATGGTCATGTCATGGATGATGGCACCTGTGCCCGGCTTGGTGATAGCCATTATCTGATGACCACAACCACCGCTGCTGCAGGCCAGGTGATGCGGCATATGGATTTTGTACATCAAGCGCTGCGGCCTGATCTTGACGTAAGTTTCACCTCAGTGACCGAACATTGGGCGCAGTTTGCAGTTGCGGGGCCTCATGCGCGAACTTTGATCAATGGTATTTTGGACAGCAAGATCAGCGATAAGAATATGCCCTATATGGGCTGCGCTGCTGTGCAGTTAGGCGCTGTGTCCGGCCGGCTGTTTCGCATTTCCTTTTCGGGCGAACATGCCTATGAATTGGCAGTGCCTGCCCGTTATGGTGATAGCCTGTTCCGCCTGCTGTGTGATCACGCTGATGCTCTGGGGGGTGGACCCTACGGTATGGAGGCGCTCAATGTGTTGCGACTCGAGAAGGGGTTTATCAGCCATGCGGAAATTCATGGCCGTACTACTGCATTTGACATTGGCATGGCACGGATGGTCTCGGACAAAAAGGATTGCATCGGCAAAGCTATGGCCGCGAGGCCGGGCTTGATTGGGGGGGGACGTGATCAACTGGTAGGGTTGCGGCCCGTGGTGGCGCTTGAAAAAATTATTCCAGGGGCGCATTTATTTGAACCTGATGCCGCGCCAATTCGGCAAAATGATCAAGGCTATGTGACATCGATGTGTTACTCGCCCACTGTTGAAAGTGTCATTGCACAGGCCTTCTTGCGCGATGGCCGCAACCGGATTGGGGAGATAGTGAAGATGGTGGAGCACCTGAGTGGCAGCACCACACTTTGTGAGGTGTGCACTAAGGTCTTCTTTGATCCCGAAGGAGGGCGTCTCCGTGGTTGATTTATACACAACAGCGGCTGCTGCGACTGCTTTGCCACTTAAAATTGGCACTGTGTATGTTGAAGAGGTGGAGACATCCCTATTTTTGGTTGGGCCCTTCGATAAAAAATTAAAACAGGCCGCCGCCGTTTTAGCCACCCAGATGGGTTTGGAATGGCCGACGGTGCATGTGATGAAACATACCGGAGTGGCCTATGCACTTTGGTTTGACCATGCGCATATTGCGCTTATGGGTGTCGAACCCTCTGCCAAGTTACTTCGATATGCTGCTGTAACTGATGTAAGCGATGGGTGGTGTATCGTTGATATCTCTGGGCCTGAGGTCCGGGATGTTTTGGCGCGGGTTACTCCCTTGGACATGCGGATCAAAAGTTTTAAAACTGGGATGACACAACGTAGCATGTTGATGCATATGCAAGCGAGCATATCTTGTTTGGGAAAATCACATTTTAGGGTGATGGTATTTCGATCGATGGCGCTTACAGTTGTACATGATTTGGCTGTTGCAATGGAATCGGTAGCGGTTCGTAGGCAGAAGGTTTAGGAAAAGCCTATGTCATTGCCACCAGGGTTTTTAGACGAATTACGCAGCAGGACCTCGATCACACAGGTCGTGGGGCGTAAAGTTGTGTGGGATACTCGAAAATCCAACCAAGGCAAAGGTGATATGTGGGCGCCATGCCCTTTTCATCAAGAGAAATCTGCTAGTTTTCATGTAGATGACCGCAAGGGATATTACTACTGCTTTGGCTGTCATGCCAAAGGGGATGCGCTGGGCTTTATCAAAGAGACTGAGAATGTCTCTTTCATGGAAGCGGTTGAAATTTTAGCGCGGGAGGCTGGAATGCCGATGCCTGCTCGAGATCCTTTAGCCCAACAAAAAGCTGACCGGCGGACGCAATTGGCTGACGTGATGGAGCAGGCGTTACAATTTTTTCGATTACAGCTAAACACCAGTGCCGGCGCAGATGCACGGGGCTATTTAACGGGTCGATGCTTGACGCAAGAAGCTCTTGATAGATTTGAGATTGGTTTTGCCCCTGAAGCTTGGCAAGGATTATGGGATTACTTAACCGGCAAAAGTGTTGAGGAAGAGTTGATCTTAGCAGGGGGGCTGGCCAAGCCCTCTAGCAAGGGCAAGCGTCCTTACGATACCTTCCGCAACCGTATCATTTTTCCGATCCGAGACCCACAGGGACGCTGCATCGGATTTGGTGGTCGGGCCATGGATCCTAATGACAATGCCAAATATCTGAACTCCCCTGAAACGGAACTCTTCGACAAGGGTAGAAGCCTATACAACTATGGCCCAGCGCGTGAGGCTACAGGCAGGGGCGAACCGTTGATTTTGGCTGAGGGTTACATGGACGTGATCGCGCTGGCAGAAGCCGGGTTTGGCGCAGCTGTGGCACCTTTGGGGACAGCTGTTACGGAAACTCAGTTGCAGTTGATGTGGCGGGTGTCCGATGAGCCTATTATTGCTTTGGACGGCGATACTGCCGGCATTCGTGCTGCCCAGCGAGTTATTGACCTTGCTTTGCCTCTCCTTGAGGCTGGTAAATCGTTACGGTTTGCTGTGATGCCTGAGGGCCAAGATCCAGATGATTTGATCCGCGCAGGCGGGTCGGCTGCCATGCAACAGCTTTTGGGCACTGCGCGTCCGATGGTAGACTTGCTCTGGGAGCGTGAAGTTTATGGTAAAAACTTTGATAGCCCAGAACGCAAAGCCGCCCTCGATAAAATACTGCGTGACAAGTTACGGCTGATCAAAGACTCGTCAATCCGTGGACATTATGGTCAGGCTGTAAAGGACATGCGCTGGGAGTTGTTTCGCCCAAAATCGCAAAATCGAAGATTTATGCCGAAAGGTGCGACTGTGCCAACACAGCCACAAGCTACTACGAAATCGTCCTCTTTGGCCAGTTCTTCTGAACATAGCAACGTTTTGCGGCAGTCTGTGATTTTGGCGAGCCTGTTAAAAACACCTGAAGCGCTGGCCACTGTTGAGGGACAACTAGAAGAGTTGCAGTTCGTAAAACCCCAACACCGCGATATGCAACGGTTTTTGTTGCAGTACTCAGGCCCGGTGGAGGGGGTCTGGGATGCGGCTGAACAAGTCTTTGGGGGGGAATGGCTTGATGTTTTGCTTAGGCTCCCCCACGTACAAATAGCACCGTCTGTGCGCCACTGTAATGATGTAGAATTAGTGATTTCCTGCCTCCAACAAGAGTTCGCCCAAATGTTTGCAACAGATGCCCATGGGCGAGAGGTTGCGGAGGCGGTGCAAGATCTATCCGATTTGGATGATGAAGGGCTTACTTGGCGACTTAGCGAATCTGCAAAGCATGTTCAAAGAACCACCCAAGGAAGTCAGGAAGATAAAACTGAATATAAAACGGCCGCAAACGGCTTGAAGGTGAAGCTGGAAGAGCAAAAAACACTTGATAGTTTGCTTGAACAGATCAAGTTTTCAAAACCAAACTGACAGTAAGCTTAGTAGGGGTGGGAACTGGTAACCGAATCAGGCTAAGTGACTTATAGAATCAGTTAACATACCGATTCTCTACGATGTTCAGTCGAGAGTCCCAAGGACAAGGAGCCTCAGCGCATGGCCGCCAAGGATAATGACGACCGCAAGCAAGACGCCGCCGTAAAAGAGCCGATGATTGACATGAGCCAAACAGCGGTCAAAAAAATGATCGGTGATGCTCGCGAGCGTGGGTATATTACTTACGATCAGCTCAATACGGTTTTACCACCAGATCAGGTCTCCTCTGACCAGATTGAGGATGTGATGTCGATGCTTTCGGAAATGGGCATTCAGGTTACTGAGGAGCACGAGTCTGAAGAAGACAAAGGCCCAACAGATTTAGTTTCGACAAACCAAAATCGAGATATTGCTTTAGCTGGTGCTAATAACGAAAAATTAGATCGCACAGATGACCCGGTACGGATGTATCTCCGTGAAATGGGGTCGGTTGAACTTTTAAGCCGTGAAGGTGAAATTGCGATAGCTAAGCGCATTGAAGCTGGTCGAAAAACAATGATTGCAGGGCTTTGTGAAAGCCCGCTGACGTTTCAAGCGATTACAATTTGGCGTGACGAATTGCTAAGCGAAGATATTTTACTGCGTGATGTAATCGATCTTGATACGACATTTGGCCATCACATGGGCGAAGAGGAAGTGACCCCTGTTGTAGCGCCTGAGGCGCCAACTGAAGAGACTACTGCTGCCAGCACTGTCCTGGATGCAGATGGTAATGCGATCATTGTCGATGACGACGACGACGAAGATGAAGGCGTGAATCTGTCACTGGCTGCTATGGAATTGGCCCTGAAGCCTAGGGTTTTGGAAACACTTGATGTTATTGCTCACGATTATGCTTTGCTCTCTGAAATGCAAGATGTGCGTATTTCAGCCACGCTAAATGAAGATCAAAACTTCTCTGACGATTCTGAGGCGAAATATCAGAAGTTGCGGTCTGAAATCGTATTGTCGGTAAATGAATTGCACTTACATAACAATCGGATCGAAGCTTTGATCGACCAGCTTTACGGTATCAATCGTAGAATCATGTCTATTGACAGCTCAATGGTGAAACTGGCCGACCAAGCCAGGATTAACCGTCGTGAGTTTGTTGATGCTTACCGTGGACGTGAGCTTGATCCAAACTGGTTGACCGACATCAAGGAAAAGTCCGGCCGTGGCTGGAAGATGTTTTTGGAACGCAGTCTTACTAAAGTTGAGGAATTGCGTGCCGAAATGGCCCAAGTTGGACAGTATGTTGGCCTTGATATCAGCGAATTCCGCCGTATTGTACAGCAAGTTCAAAAAGGTGAAAAAGAAGCCCGCCAAGCGAAAAAAGAAATGGTTGAAGCCAACCTGCGGTTGGTAATTTCTATTGCTAAAAAATATACGAACCGTGGGTTGCAGTTTTTGGATCTTATTCAAGAGGGCAATATTGGGTTAATGAAAGCTGTTGATAAGTTTGAATATCGGCGGGGTTATAAGTTCAGCACATATGCCACTTGGTGGATCCGTCAGGCTATAACGCGTTCAATTGCAGATCAGGCCCGTACAATTCGAATCCCGGTTCATATGATTGAAACGATCAATAAGCTTGTCCGTACTGGGCGCCAAATGCTGCATGAGATTGGTCGTGAGCCAACACCTGAGGAATTAGCAGCCAAGCTGCAAATGCCTTTGGAAAAAGTTCGTAAGGTCATGAAAATCGCCAAAGAGCCAATTTCCTTGGAAACACCAATAGGTGATGAGGAGGACTCACAACTTGGAGACTTCATCGAAGACAAAAATGCGGTTCTGCCGTTAGACAGTGCTATTCAGGAAAACCTGAAAGAAACTACAACGCGTGTTTTAGCTAGCCTTACCCCGCGAGAAGAGCGGGTATTGCGGATGCGTTTTGGGATTGGCATGAACACCGACCATACTCTGGAAGAAGTGGGCCAACAGTTCAGTGTAACGCGCGAGCGTATTCGTCAGATTGAAGCTAAAGCGCTGCGCAAACTTAAGCACCCAAGCCGCAGCCGCAAGCTTCGCAGCTTTCTAGACCAATAGAGACATTGGCCATGATTTTAAAAAGGCCTCACTTTGAGGGGCCTTTTTAAAAGTCTGAAATTTCTCGGCAACTAGGCTCCATAGGTAGCACTTTCCATGGTCGGCTTGTCGTCTTAATTGATGAAAAGCACAAAATGCAGTGCGTGCAAATCCCCTCTACCCAAATCGTAGTAAAATGTTATAATAGGAGTGGATAAGTGGGCGCAACGCCCTAGATAAGAACTTAAAGGGGATGGCACATGCGTTGCCCGTTTTGTGGAAATGTTGATACTCAGGTAAAAGATTCTCGCCCTGCCGAAGATCATGTTGCAATTAGACGGCGAAGGTTTTGTCCAGCTTGTAGTGGTCGATTTACGTCTTACGAGCGGGTTCAATTACGAGATTTGGTGGTCATCAAGTCAAATGGTCGCCGCGAAGATTTTGACCGCACTAAACTCGAACGCTCAATTCGTATAGCACTGCAAAAACGCCCAGTGGAAATGGAGCGGATGGACCAAATGATTTCAGGCATTGTACGCCGGTTGGAGAGTATGGGTGACACAGATATTCCTTCAACTTCTATTGGCGAGATTGTAATGGAGGCTTTGGCTCGGATTGATACTGTGGCTTATGTGCGGTTCGCCAGCGTATATAAAAACTTTCAAGCTGCTGATGACTTTGACAAGTTCGTTTCAGAGCTGCGGCCAAATTTGCCGCCTGAGGAGTGACTGCCGTAAACGATGTACGTTATATGACGTTGGCCCTGAATTTAGGCCAACGCGGGCAAGGTAATGTTTGGCCAAACCCTGCTGTTGGCTGCGTTATTGTGAAGGACGGTCGGATCGTTGGCCGTGGGTGGACACAGCAGGGTGGGCGTCCGCACGCTGAGGTTATAGCTTTGCGCCAGGCGGGGACCCAAGCACATTCTGCAACCGCATATGTTACGCTAGAACCATGTGCGCATTATGGTGCCACCGGCCCATGTACTGAGGCCTTAGTGACTGCGGGCATTCGCCGTTGCGTGGTGGCTGTGACGGATCCGGACCTTCGGGTCTCCGGGGCCGGTCTTGCGAAATTGGAAGCAGCTGGAATTGACGTTGATTTAGGTTGCATGTCAGAGCAAGCCAAAGTTGCGCACCATGGATTTTTTACGCGTTTGGCTAAAGGTAGGCCTCGGTTGACTTTAAAACTCGCCATGTCGCTTGATGGCAGGATTGCGACCCGTACTGGCGAAAGCCAGTGGATCACTGCTGAAATGTCGCGTCGAGATGTGCATGGTCTTCGTGCGTGCCATGATGCTGTTTTGGCTGGAAGTGGTACAGTTAAGGCAGATGATCCTAGTCTGATAGCGCGTAATTTGGGTCAAATTTCTCAGCCAGTTCGTATTATAGCATCTACCGACTTGGATTTTGTGGGCGCAGCTTTGAGATCATCTCGTGACGTCGCACCACTTTGGCTTTGCCATGGGCAGGACGCGACGGGCAAAGATGCCTGGCTTGATGATTGCGATAAGCTTCTCGAAATTCCAAAGGTAGTGAACGGTCAGCTTAATGTGGCGGCTTTGTTTCAGGCGCTTGGTGTTAAGGGGCTAACATCAGTTTTTTGCGAAGGGGGTGGCACATTAGCCGCTTCGTTACTGAAAGCTGATTTGGTTGACGATCTTATTGTCTATAATGCTGGACTCGCTATCGGGGCAGATGGTTTGGCTGGAGTGGCTGATTTGGGCCTTGACCGGTTGACGGATGCTAGACGATTTACCTTAGTGAACTGTCGTAAAATTGGCTCAGACGTACGGCAACACTGGCGTGCATTGCATTAGTGCCACCAGCGAGAATGACTGGTGCCTGTCCGCATGTGTCAGCGTTTTCATAAAGAACGGCCAGGGTGCCCCCCTCGGGTAACAAAAAATTGGTCAATTTAACTGGCCAACGTGAAATACCTAATTAAGCAACCATTTGGATCGAGCAACCATTTGGAATTATTGTGCGATCCAATTATACTTACTGCACTTGTTTCTTAACGCGAATTGTCGCACTTTCAATTCATGCTGGAACCCTTGCCCCGAGCCAGTACTGGGGGTAGTGACCGCTGAAAGGGGAAAACCATGTTCACGGGTATCATAACTGATGTTGGCACCATCCGATCTTTAACGCAAGCTGCTGACTTACGCATTGAGATTGCCACTGCTTATGATGTTGCCTCCGTTGATATTGGTGCTTCGATTGCCTGTAACGGCGTTTGTCTAACGGTTGTAGAAAAAACTGTGGATAGCTTTTCAGTTGATGTATCCACAGAAAGTGTTGTTTTCACTAATATTGGAGATTGGCATATTGATGCTCCGATAAACCTTGAGCGTGCGTTAAAGGTTGGTGATGAGCTGGGTGGGCATATTGTGTCTGGCCATATTGATGGCGTGGCCGAAATTGTTGCGATGCACGATGAGGGTGGGAGCACGCGTGTTACCTTACGGGCCCCAGATGCACTTGCAAAATTTATAGCCCCGAAAGGCTCAGTGTCTTTAAATGGTACGTCTTTGACCGTGAACGAAGTCAATGGTGCAGAATTTGGTATCAACTTCATCCCGCATACAAAAACGGTTACCACTTGGGGGGGAGTCCAGATTGGTGATCAGGTGAACTTAGAAATTGATACTTTAGCCCGCTATGTCGCGCGCCTGCAAGATTGGACCTAACTTATGAATGATCTACTGCCATTTGAAACGCCTGGCGCTGTTGAGCGAGACATGGCAAAAGTGATTTCACATATTGAAGAGATCATCGAAGATGCACGAAATGGCAGGATGTTTGTGCTTGTTGATCACGAAGACCGTGAAAATGAAGGTGACCTAGTTATTCCGGCGCAGATGGCTACCCCTGAGGCTATTAACTTCATGGCCAGATATGGTCGTGGACTGATATGCCTAACATTGACGAGTGACAGGGTTGAGGCTTTGGGTCTGGAACTGATGTCGACATATAATTCCTCCCGTCATGAAACTGCCTTTACCATTTCCATTGAAGCCCGCGAAGGTGTAACTACGGGCATTTCTGCCCATGATCGGGCCAGAACTGTGGCCGTCGCCATAGATTCTAGCATGGCAGCTGCGGACATTGCGACGCCGGGGCATGTATTTCCATTACGCGCCCGTGACGGTGGCGTTTTGGTTCGGGCGGGCCATACAGAGGCCGCCGTAGATATTTCGCGACTGGCGGGGCTCAACCCATCGGGTGTCATCTGCGAAATAATGAATAATGATGGCAGCATGGCGCGCTTGCCGGATCTCATCGGCTTTGCGCAAGAGCATGGGCTGAAAATTGGAACCATCAGCGACCTAATCGCCTACCGTCGACGCCATGACAATCTGGTGCGCGTGAAGGGCGAGCAGGTAATTCAATCTGAGTTTGGCGGCGAATGGCAAATGCGCATCTTTAACGATGAGACCCAAGGGGCTGAGCATATTGCCTTGATCAAAGGTGACATTAGTGGGCTTGAACCTGTTTTAGTGCGGATGCATTCATTGGACCCCATGCTTGATATGGTTGGTACTGGTGACGCTGGCAGGGCGTTTGAATTTTCAGAGTCGATGAAGATAATCGCGGATGAAGGTCGGGGCGTCTTGGTGCTGCTGCGTGATTTACATATGAAAATCAGTGCAACAGACGACGGTAGCCCGCAAACATTGCGCCAATATGGCGTTGGTGCACAAATTCTCTCATCACTTGGTCTGTCAAAGCTTATATTGTTAACGAATTCTCCAGAACCCAAAATCGTGGGTCTTGAGGCATATGGATTGGAAATCTTAGGCACGCAAAAAATTGTGGAACTTAGCTAATGGCTTCAACTGAACCGCATCATACTGCAGATAGGCTATCGTTTGACAAACCAGTCAGCCTGCTTGTTGTGGTGGCACCTTATTACAAAGATATTGCAGAACAAATGATATCTGGAGCCACAGCAGAGATTGAAGCTGCTGGCGCAACTTGGGAACTTGTTGAGGTGCCTGGCGCACTCGAAGTGCCAACAGCGATAGCAATCGCCCAGCGATTGTCACAATTCGATGGTTATGTAGCCTTAGGCTGTGTTATTCGCGGTGAAACGACCCATTACGAAACTGTTTGCAATGATAGCAGTCGTGCCTTGCAACTTTTAGGTCTACAAGGTGCCTGCATCGGCAATGGAATACTTACAGTTGAAAATCATACACAGGCAAAAGTGCGCGCCCAGGCGGATGGCCAAAATAAGGGCGGTGCAGCTGCAACTGCTGCACTTCATCTGATCGCCTTAACTCGAATATGGGGCAAACCCACCGGAAAATTGGGTTTTTTGCCTACTTAGGAGATCAAAAGAGTATGAGTATTTCTGATTTATCAGGTAACCAAAAGCGCCGAATGAAGTCAGCCAGTCGGATGTACGCCGTGCAGGCGCTCTTCCAAATGGAGGCATCTAGCCAACCCATAGATGTCGTGTTGAAAGAGTTTGAACAACATCGGATGGGCGTGGAGATGGACGGTATACGTCTTGAAGATGGTGATGTAGATCATTTTTCCCAAGTTGTTGCCGGGGCTGTGAACAATCAAGCCCGTATTGATCAAATGACTGACCGTGCTTTGGTCGCCAAATGGCCCATAGCGCGCATTGATCCGACCCTTAGGGCGCTATTTCGGGCCGCGGGTGCGGAATTTGTCGAAGGGAATACGCCGCCAAAGGTTACTATTGTTGAATATGTTGAGGTAGCTCTTGCCTTTTCCCCAGACGGCAAAGAGCGCGGTTTTATTAATGCAGTTTTGGATCATATGGCGCGCGAGGCAAAGCCTGAGTCTTTTGCATGAGTGCAATGCCGATCCTAGATTGGGTTAATGATCCCGTCGATAAGCTGCGTGCAGGCTATGCCGCCGATCGCGCAAAAATCTCCCATTTCTCTGCGCTAGATGTGTCGATTGATGAGGTGAATTTTTTTAGTGGTAAGGGACTGAAATTCACCCCAAACTCAAGAACAGAAGGCGCAGACATCCTCTATTTTCATGGGGGTGGCTGGATTGTTGGCAGCCCGTGGACCCATCAAACTCTCTGTTCTTGGATGGCCAAGTTGAGCGGTCGACGGGTATTTGCGGCCCCCTATGTTTTGGCCCCGGAGTATCTATTTCCAGCCCAGGCAGACCAAGCTGCTGAAATTACAAACCAGTTCACCGCTGATCGGGACCGTGTTGTTTTAGCTGGCGACAGCGCTGGCGGCGCTATGGTGCTTTGGGCTGCGGCCAGCATGTGTGAGCCTGAAAAAGTTCAAGCGCTGGTTAGCCTCTATGGTGCATATGGAAGCCTTGAGGGACCATCACATGTTGCCTACGGCCAAAATTCTGATGGGCTACAAACAGTTGCTCTGTGTGCCATGTATCGCTATTTGGGTTGCGAAGATAAGACTGAATTTCGTGCTAGGCTCTCAACATCTGGCGCACCGTTGCTTTTGGTGAAAGCAGAATGTGATCCGATTGCAGATGACAATGATTGGCTAGCTCAAAATACAGATCACCCGGTCACGCATCTGCTTGCACTGGACCAACCACATGCCTACTTGCAGGCTTGCGGCAGTGACCGCTTCGCGGAAGCGTCGATGCAGGAAATTGCTGACTGGATTAACGCTTTGTGATTGGGGAAGCTGGTGTGAATGCAAGTGGCGGGCCCGCCAGTACAACCGTGTTGGTAACTTAATTCCCGAGGACCTGTATGTACAGGTGGGTGCCAGGTAAAAGAACCAGGGTCCAAACAGAGCCAGCTCCCTCGGATTATGTAAGGCCACTGGAATTTGACCGCATACGAGAAGGGCAGAACCCGCCGTTTTCATAGTTAGGCCTTTGTTAGGCTCTCTGCAAGGGTCTTAGTCGAGGATTGGTGCGCCGCCGTCCTGAGTGAAATGCGCCACCATATCCGCCATATTCGCCAGCTGGCACTCTGCTTCAGGCGGGCGCAAAATTTGCAATCAAGTGTTTCACCTGTATTTC
>Ga0302126_10001771_pt1 | contig 12785 bp, 9 predicted proteins | sample CB4_20m_MG_FD_203108 | JGI IMG/M metagenome (GOLD analysis project Ga0302126, IMG submission 203108) | Marine microbial communities from Western Arctic Ocean, Canada - CB4_20m | ecosystem: Environmental > Aquatic > Marine > Oceanic | place: Canada: Western Arctic Ocean | collected 2017-09-24 | reverse complement strand
ATCTAATGCGATCGATTACGTACTCATTTTCGATCGATTCACTCTGAAATTTCGCACGCGCGTAGCCAATGACTTTACCTATCTTTTCTTCTCCGAGCGCTTACAGTGAAACTCGATATTTTAGATATCGCGGCAATCATTGCGCGCATCGAGGCTATCATTTTCTGTAAAACAGAAAAAAGAGGGAATAAGAAAAAAGAAGAAACTGCGCACTTTCTTCCCACTTGAATTAATTAATTAATAGATCGATTTGATTCAATCGGATCGAAAACAATGGCAGATCCACACGAGATCCTCGCGAGTGCACCGACATCTCCAACGAAAGAACAACGACGACGACGAGAAGAAGAAGAAGAAGAAGAAGAAGAAGAAGAAGAAGAAACTTCAATGGACAAACCTTTATTCGATGCGACTGATATAGCGCTCGTGTTGAACAAGGCACACGAAACGTGTTGCGTTGGGATTCCTATGCAAGCCTTGAGAGCGTTGAGACTTGAGGCGAATGCATGTGGTGGGCCCGGTGCGAATGATGATGATCGCGATGATAACAATAGAACGATATGGATCGGGAGAATAGACGATTTAGCGACGAAGTTAGGCGTCGTTCGATTTGGGAACGATTTAAGTCAAGCACAAATGCAAAGTACTTCAACGGTGGCGAGACATAGCACGTTGAACGCGCAAAAAGTGGAGACGCTCGAGAGCGCGTTTAGGAATCTTGGGAATGCGAAACAACAACAATCGGCACCGAATTTGAATGAGATTGGGAAGCAGGCTGCGAGGAGTATGCCGTCACCGGCGAGCCCGGCGACGAATCGAGAGAGAGACGAAGAGCTCGGGAGTAGGAGTTTGTATTCGTTTTATGTCGTGTTGAAGGCTATACATGATGCCGTTTTGTTCGTGAAAACTGAGGATGGAATTGATAATAGTAGTAATAATAATAACAATAAAAGTAGTATGAGTAGTTTGAGTAGTAATGGTAACATCGAAAACGAGTGTAGTAATAGTTTGAACGAGACGAACGTAGCTGATTCAGCGTTGAAGTATATGGTTATGATTCCTGGATCCGGTGGCGTCGCTGGTGATACATTGAGGTACGTGCGCAGATTTGTATCTATGGGATACGTCGTCATAGTACCGGATGATATGGCATGGCCAGCACATTTAAGAAACCGGCCTAGGAAAGATCTTGAAAACACGGTGGAGGATTCTTATTGGAATGATTTTGCTTTATACGACGTGGCCGTGGACGAAAATACTGGGCAGAAACAAAGCGCGAGCGGAAGCTTAGTATACAAGTCTTCTGCAAAATCATTCATCGAAAACGATTCGATTTTGAAGAAACAGTACGACGCGGCTCTGAAGTGTAAGTCTGTCGTCGTATCGCATATTTTGTTGACTTTACCCGATTTTATTAAAAACTCTGGAATTGCGTTAGTCGGGAACTCCGAAGGCGCTGCCGTATTAGGTATGCTCAACGATAAGACGTTCATGAATAACTACGCTACTGCGTCTGCTGGCACTGTCGTGAAAGCAAGAATTGCGATTGCGTATCCTTTTGAGCCGAGCTATTTCACGGATGGTTTAAAAGGATGGTTCGCTGGAACTTTTGGCTCGAGCTGGTCCTCGAACTGTCCAGTTCTATGCATCAATGGTTCCGAAGATGAATTTTTTGGACCGTTGGCATCTGTTGCGAGCGAAGTCGTTTCACACAAAAGACGTAGCGTGGACTTGAACAGATCAAACGATGATGAGCCGGGAGAAAATGGCCAAGAGAAAGCGTATTCAGGCGATGCTTCGATTGCTTTGGAAAAGCTTGCCAAAATGAATCGCGAGAAAAACCAAGGGCCTTCGAATTTACTTTCTGTCATCGTCGTTGGTGCAAAACATGGCATTTTGAAAACACACGACGAAATGGTTTCAAAACTTCTGTTGAGGTTTTTAAGAGCGCCACAAAAGTGTTTAAAAAATGTCGTCGAATCGTTTGGTGAAGAAGTTGTGGATTATAAAATAACTGCAAACAATTCAGTCGGAAAACTAGTCCTGGAAACAAAAAAAGACGAAGTAGAAGAAGTTTCGCTCTCGCCCGCGTGAAAGATGTCTCTCGCTGCATTTAGAAATAATTTAGTTACTTAGAAGCGAAACCAAAAATAGCAAATAATTGTAGAAAGAAGAGGCTTGTTGTAGTAAACATGATAAGTTAGTATTATAATAAATATATTGAAAATTAAAGATTATGCGTGCAAATCAATTGATTTATTGAATAGTGCAGCATCCTTTTTCTTGCGCGATTTTTGACATTTCATTCGCTTTCTTTTGAGCTGCTGCGTATGCTTCTTTTCCTTTCTTCGCTGCAATCCCAGCGGCTTCCATAGCCTTTACTTTTGCCGCTTCCGCTGCATCGAAAGCTTTGTCTTGGTATTGCTTTAATTTACCATCCGCTTCTTCCTTTTCAGACTTTGCTTTATCAGCCACGACTGCTTTCTTTGCAACTTCTTCCTCTGCCTTTTCAGCTTCTTTGATATCCTTTGCAGAAGCGCCGCCGTCTGCAGTAGATTTTTGCTTTGTGAGCGCAGCCTTGGATTTTGCGGCTTCGAGATCTTCGGCTGCTTTCATCGCCTTGGCTGTTTTTTCCGCGGCTTCTTTTTCAGCCTTTTCGGCAGCGAGTTTGTCCTCTTCGGCTTTCTTTGCCGCCTCGTCAGCGATTTGCTGCATTTGAAGTCTTAATTTCTCAATTTCAGCTTTTTCAGCAGCTTTCTTAGCGGCCTCTTCTTCGGCAATCTTTGCCAAACGGTCCTCTTCAGCTTTGGCTTTGGCAGCGCGTTCTTTCTCAGCCTCCTCGGCTTTCTTCGCGGCTGCAAGTTCTTCCGCTTTCTTCGCGGCTGCAGCAGCTTCTTCGGCGGCTGCTTTTGCACTAGCTTCTGCGGCAAGCTTCTCTTCAGCTTTCTTCTTCGCCGCAGCCGCTTCTTCTTCTTCGGCTTTTTTCTTCGCGATTGCTTCAGCTTCGGCGGCTTTCTTCGCTTCAGCTTCGGCCACTTCGGCAGCTTTTATGTCCTTCTCTGTTGCCTCTGGCGCCATAGACTTTTGCTTCGACAAAGTAGCTTTCTTTTCCAACTCGACCTTCACTTCCGTCTTCGCCTCGGCTTCGGCGGCGGCTTTCTCGGCGGCGACGGCGGCCTCAGCCGCAGCTTTCTCCGCTTTCGCCTTTGCTTCGGCCTGAGCCTTCGCCTCCTTTTCAGCCTTTTGCTTCAAAACCTTCGCTCGTTCAGCGTTCGCAATCTCAAACGCGTTCTTCATCTCTTGCTCACAGTCTTTCTTCAAGGCCTCGATCAACTCCTTCGCGATTCGTTTCCTTTCAGTCTTCGAGATCAAAACCTCTCGCATCTCAACCTTTAAAAGCTCGTGGCACTCATTAACGATCGCAAACTTTTGCTTTGCACAGAACTCCTTCTTCAACTTCTCCTTATCGACGACGTCGTCGGAGGATTGGAAAAACTTCCCTGAATTCTCGCCAGCCGCTTCCTCACTGACCTCGAAGTCTTTCGTCGCGAATTCGAGCATTTTCTGCATTTTCGCTTTAAACACTTGCGTGAACCACTCTTCGCCGGAAATGATCGTCATATCGATCGTTGGTTGTTCCTCTTCGGACGTTGTCGCTGCTGGTGCTGTATCGGCCATTTTTATTCTCCCGTCGTGTTTATTTTGTGCCGATTATGTTCATTCGCACATTCCACCAAAATATCAATCGTGTCGGAAAAGAAAGGAGGACAGGAAAGAAGGTGAAATTTAGGGTTTCGGGCATTTTCATATTACTTTTTTTTTTCCCTTCTTCTTCTCTTTTTTTTTATATTTATTCATCACAACATATAATTGTATACGTTTAACACGTTTAATAGAAACTTGTTGCGTTCTGTTCACGCAGTCAGTTGCTCTATACTGCTGCTCTTTCTCTCTCTCTAGTTTATTATTTATATATATGAAGAGGAGGAACGGGAGATGTTCGTTTTTGTTCTCAACACGGAACGGGGCGAACACGATTTTTTTGTTATCGATACTATTTTTGATACGTTCTCTCTCGAACGGAGGCGTCGTCTGCGATGATGGTAAGAATGAGAACACGAACAATCACGCGATATTGGTCGATGCGTCGAGGTTTTGGTACAACTACCGCCACGCAGCGAACACTCTGGCGATATATAAAACTATCAAACGTTTAGGTGTTCCAGATGAGAACATCGTATTGATGGTTGCGGATGATTACGCTTGTAACTCGAGGAACGCTAGGCAAGGGGAAATATATACGGATGATCACGGGTATGAGAATAACGTATATTTGGATGATATTGAGATTGATTATAGAGGAGATGAGGTGACGCCGGAGAACGTTCTGCGCGTATTACTCGACGCGTATTCTGGCGTCGACGACGAAGACGAGAATATGGAGAGGACGAGTTTACCGAATTCGAAACGATTGAGGACTAACGAGAACTCGAATGTTTTGTTCTATTTAACAGGGCACGGTGGTGATGAGTTTTTAAAGTTTCAAGACCAGAAAGAAATCACTTCGCAAGATTTACAAGACGCGTTTGCAAAAATGCGAGAGATGAAACGGTATAAGGAATTGTTATTCGTCGTCGATACTTGTCAAGCGGGTACTATGTTTAAGCGATTTAATGGGTTAAGGAATATTATCGCAATCGCATCGTCTCAAAAGGGAGAAAATAGTTACGCGCACGGGGTCAGGAGCGATATAGGATTGGCCGTTTCGGACAGGTTTACGAGGTTTCTTTATGAATACTTGAAGAGACCAAACTCCGAGAAGATTCAGTTGAAGGAACTTTTTGCTCAAGCTGAATCCGCGCAAGTTCGAGCTTATTTAATGAGTACGGTACAAACGGATTGGTCGAATTACGGTGATGAAGGAAGGAATATAGATTCAATAACGGTTGGAGATTTTTTTGCAAACAACGCAGAGCTCATAGATGTAAAAAAGGTAGATATAAAGGAGACTTACGCAACAATCCTGCCCGGATTTGCGAAATCGGCTTCATTTGTTGTTATTGATGTATAATATGATAGTTATATATATATATATATTTGTATTTCATGATGGTTACTATAGTAATGTACAATATAATCGAACGATCGCTTTATTAGTTGATTATCGCTTATTCGACGATTTCTTCTCCTCCCTTAAAAGAATCTCCCCCGCCTGTTTCTTATATTTTTCAATCTGAGCAATCGCCTTTGGAGTCACCGCGTAATGGTAATCACACGCCGTCATTGTCATCTTCAAAGCAACGTTTGCACTCCGATTACTCAAGTCTTCACTTTGATCGAGGAGCTTTTCCAAACGTCTAGTCAAATCAATTCCGTCCGCCTGGTTATATCCCTCCTCGACGCCGCCTGGCTGACCGCCACTGTTACGTCTATTGGGCGTCGTTATTTTTACTACTTCGATCGAGGACGGCGATGGATGTAACGTTTTATCTCCCAAGATTGCAGTCATCGATAAATGTAATGCTTCTTCTTGATCGTCATCTTCTTCATCATTTTCTTCTTCTTCTTCTCCTTCTCCTTCTTCTTGTATCACAACGCTCTCTTGCGCATCTTTACTCAAAGGAGTAAAAGTATTCGTATTTTTAGGAAGACCGCGCGGGTTCTGCTGCTTTTTTGCGCTAGTGGTCGTAGCGGCTCCAAAACCTCGTTCTTCGCGCGAGATATCAACCGCTTCCACGGGCGTATTCACTGGCGTCTTTGGTAACACTTTATCCTTCGTAACTCCTTTTGGTCGATTAATTTCTTTTGTTAAAGCTTTCGCCAACGTATGCGGCGTAACAGATTCTCCCCTACCGATTATTGTGCGTTGTTGTTTATTCAGAGAAATCGCGTTCGCGAACTCATCGATGTCCTTTTCATTCTTCTTCTTCTTCTTCGTATTATTAGTACTCTCGATTACGACGGTTAAATTCGCGAATTCTTCCTCGTCCATAGCCATACTTATTTCTTTTTCTTTTTCATCTTCCTCGTCGTTATCGACCGCTTTTTCTTCGTTCTTCTTCTGTTCTTCGCCTTCTTCGTGCTCTTTATCTCTCCCCCCCTCTTCGTCGTGCAGACTTCGCTCTTCTTCTTCTTCTTCTTCTTCTTCTTCTTCCATAGCGATCGCGTGCTCGCCATCATCCTCCTCCTCTTCTTCGATCAGAAACTCCTCGTCCAAATCTTCGTGCACTTCTTCCTCGATCCTATTCATTTAAAAGAAATTCGCGCCGTTTGATTGGATAAAACGTAATACTTTTCGCGCGCGCATAAAACGTTCCCTCCTGCAGCGCTCTGCTTACTTTTACGCGCATAAATATAAAAACAAACACAGAAAACGGAAGAACACGACGCGTTAAAGGACGCACGAAAACGAACGAACGAACGAACGAACGAACGTACTTCCGTTTCTTCGCGAACCGAGCGGTTCGGTCGTGATTGCTATTCGCGTCCAGGCTAAACGAGCTGGACATTATTGTTATTACGCGTTCTTTGTTCCGTGTGCTGGGTGAATTATTTTCAAATTATTTAAAGTTTTTTGTCTGACGTCTGACAGTGAAAGTTGTGGGCAGCCGGCAGCGAAACAAATAATAATAATAATAATAATAATAATAATAATAATAATAATAAGATGTGGGAACTCGTCGCGCAATGCATAGCACCGAGAACGTTCAAACAAGAATCAAAGAACGACGAACTACGTAAGAGCAAGGCGGAAGAAGAGGTTGCAGTGATCGTTGAAGTCAACAAGAGCTCGACGAACGACTTCGATGGAGATTATTGCGAAGTAGGTGTTTGTTCAAAAATGCGAGTACGAATTGCGCAGATGTATAACGAAGAAAACGATGATGGGACGTACCCGTTTGGATTTACGAGACCTTTGAGTAAGTGCGAAGCGGTTGATTTAGTTTTTTTAGTCAGCGACGTGGTCGAGGAGCTCGAGAATATCGGGTTAAGCGAGTTCAATGATCACATGGTTATTGATATGGTCAAGCGAGGTATTGGATGCGTTGGTTGCGAGGTCGTCGCGCAGAATAAGGATTTGAGTGAAGAGATTCTTGAGTACCCTCGTGATTTGAATGTATATGATGTGAGTGAAATGGGGGAGTGGATTAAGAGTAAGATATTCGTACAGTTTGTGGTGACATGTGAGTATAATGGACAACATATTATGATTGAACTTCCGCCGAAGGGAAGCGTTGACGCGACGGTAGAAATTGCTTGCGAGAAAGAAGGTTTGCGCGTGCACGGTGGCAACGATAGAGATCAAATAATGTCACAGTTTGCCAGAAATGCAATGAAAGAGGTGAAGCGGTTACGTTGGTCGACTGAGAAACCTGTGAACGATGAAGATGATAGAAATGATGTTAAAGGGAAAAACTTAGCGAAAAGAGATTTGAATAAAGTGAGTTCGCCTAATAAAAAACTAAAGAAAACACAAAATTTTGGCGGCGGTTTTTCAAAGTTGTCACAGCAGCCGCAGAAATAGATTTAGATGGATAGATAGATATTTTAGTAGCGTTGGCGTTCGCATTTGCTCAGTAGTAGTAGTATTTTAAATAATAGAACTCACTTTTTGATGTACACTTCTTTCACGACATTGAAATCTGGCCCGCTCCTTGTTTCGTCCTTCTTTTTGCCATTCGACGTCCAGTCGTACGGTTTACCTTTAATAACCGGAAGAGACTTTTCTCCATTACCTGTTTGCCCTTTCGTTCGTTCTAATATATATTGCAAAGCCTCTTTAGCCTCATCATCTTTCATATATGGCTGAATAAATTGAAGTCTCTCAAAGTTTGTTTTGCCAAAATCGGATTTATACCACTCCGCGATGATCTTCGAAGCTCGAATCTCGTCAACAATACACGGCCGTTCTTGCTTATCGTCCACGAACTTCCCATCTGCACGATTTATGAGTAAAGAACATCGGTAATCTACTTCGACGTCACTTTGAATAAACGAAAACGCAGCGTCTTCGAGCTGCTCATCAATTTGATCGCCTTTAAAGACTCGAATTGGTGGACACGATTTTGCCCCGCATACTAACGCAAAATGGATTCTTGGATTCATAGGCGTTATACAGCACTCGCGCCTTGCATCGCCAACTTTAAAAGGGCCTCTGGACAACTCTGGTTTTCCCAACAAAACACCAATAGCTGCCGGAGAAGGTCTGTTTGAACGCAAAACGCCGTGTTCGATGTCGTTAGCTGAGTATTGCAAACCTCCAATGTCATATTTCGCCTCGTCAAAAAACTTTAATCGTTTGAACGTATCATCTGGAACTCCTTTGACTATCGTTGCGTGAACAATTAAGGCGTTATAGACATTAATGAAGAATGCCATTCGATCATTTCTGTTTAACACGCGCGGATCGCACATTTGCAACTCGGCCGCGACTGCTTTATACTCCTTAAACTTTTCGCTATCCTTCATTCCTTCATAGTCAACATACGTCCCATCGGAGTTTAAGAACGAGCCATATAAATCCAAAATACGTCTTCGAAGATCGTTCGCTACGGTTGTCGAATCTCTAGGAACGCCGCGAAAAATAAACTCGCTGTTCAATCCCGCGATGCCGATTTCAACCTCGTCTTTTTGAAAGCGGAAGATTGTTTTTTGGTACCCATTTATGCCAAACCTTGGATCGTTGTTCGAATTGAACGCATCCGTGCGGTCGATGGAGTGCATCAGTCTTTCATTGACCATGATTTGTCCAACATCTAAAGCTGCTTTTCTATCGGCGCATATCTCTCTCGTAATGAGCCATTGAATAAAGCGTTCGGCCGAGAACGTTCTTTGATGTTTATTCGGGAAAAATGGTATTAACGTTTTTCTTTTCGTTTCGACGAGTTTCAATCCGCCGGCGGTCACTGGATCGGCCCTTGCCATGTCTATAATATGCACTAATCCATCAAACGGGATTTCATCCGCGAATTTAATATCCTCTCTTGTTTTTTTTTCTTGTTCTTTTTTAGTTGTAGTAGTAGTAGTAGTAGTATTTGTTGTTTTTGTATTAGCGGTTGCATTACTGTTATTATTATTATTGTAAGCATCATCATCATCATCATCTTTTGAATTCGAAATATCTACCTCGCACTCCTCCGCAAAATCATTCGCCCCGCAAATCTTCTCCTTCAAAAGCTCTCGCATAATAATCTCCGGCAGAGCGCCTTTAGTATTATTATTGCTACTTTTCATTCTCATTCTTAAATCACCAGTTCTTATTAATTCAACGCACTCATCAGCGCCGCCAATACACTCCTCATTAACGTATATCTGCGGTATCGTCCTCATCCCGGATATGTTCCTCGACAAACTCAACACTCTCTCTCCATCTTCAGGGAGCTCTTCTAATAAAATATTTTGATATTTTATTCCCGCTCGATCGAGCGCTGCTTTCGCCCGCCTACAATGCACGCACGTTCTCGTTCCAACCACTGCAACTGTATATATTTCTTCGTCATCATCGTCATCGTTATTTTCTTTCGATCCTATTGACGATGGATCTAACACTACGCCGACCTGCGAGCTTATCTTTTTAGAAGAATTCGTCGTCATAAAATGATATCTCGCACGCACAGTCCTTCGATTACTATTATTACTATTAGTACTACTATTATTCGCCCCGTTACTAGACGAAGACGAACGATCTCCCGATTGTGATCGAATCCGACTGTTGATTGTTGATAGTAACGCACGGCTCGTTGACATTAGAGAGATATTGTTTTCACTAATTTATTTGTGCCGATTGTGCTCCTTCGTTTTTGTGTGGCGATGATTTCGTGCTGACGGGAATCATATCCATATCTCCAAAATACCATAAAAGGTCGACCATACCACTATAGGGGAAATACAGTTGAATACAGGCACGGCTATGAGCAGTGCACGGAATATATCACACTTTAGCTCAACGTGTATAACACGTTGATCTAGGGTAATTAATAGTATTTATACATTAATAAACCCTAAACCCCATAACCATAGCTTTACAAGCGATACTTCTGTCCGTTTTCCATTTTCGTTCCGTTCGTAAAAAATCAATCAAAAAGTCGAATAAAAAGCAAAAGGTCCAAATAGAAATATCGCAAATCACTGAACATATACTGATAGATACTTAGATATAGATAAACACAAACAGAGAGAAACAAGTTTAAAAGTATAATCTTAAAATAACAGTAGCTTTTTTAGTGGTGCGATAAAAAAACGTAACACCGAGCGAGTAGTTCGTTTAAATAAACAAAAGTAGTGATAAAAACGATGCAGGGCGATAAACGAGAACACTTTTATAAATCGAAACCGATTACGTTCTTAAACCGCGACGTAGCAATCGTAACACAGAACGAGAACGGCCCGTGTCCATTACTAGCGATCGCGAACGTGCTGTTATTAAGGAACGCGATCAAAATGCGCTCATCGCAGGAGATCTCGTCGCACGAATTAATCGCGACTTTAGCGACGAGGATTTTGGACTCGAATGTCTCCGAGAGGACTGGGGAAGTATTTAAGGGCTTCGACGTCACGGAGACGTCGCGCGAGAGGCTATACGAGAACAACGAACAGAACGTGGAAACCGCTTTATCGGTTCTCCCAAGTTTAGTTAGTGGTTTAGACGTCAACGTGAAGTTTATAGATTCGAGGGCGTTCGAGTTCACTGGGAATTTATGCGTGTTCGACGCGCTCGATGTGAGTTTATATCACGGCTGGGTCGTCGATGCTAGATTTGATTATACGACTGGACACGTCGTGAGTAGGTTGTCCTATAATCAGTTAGTCGAGAGATTGATAGAGTTAAGAGAGCTCGAGATTGAACACAAAAATATTGAAGAGGATAAATTGAAAATAGAAGAGGAAATGAAATCGCTTAAATCGGAAGTTTCACCTGCGACGAAGGAGTTGAATAAAGAACTCGATAAACTTTCAGATATGATGGAAGGTGGAAGGTATTCAAATTTACCTCGAAGTTTAAGTAATACGTCCGAGACTAGTATTAGTAATAGCGTAGCGATCATGACGAGCAAAAAGACGTTAACGAAGCAAGACTCGAATAACAATAATTTTAGTAAAATTGTCCTGGAACGTGCTGCGATTGAAGAGTTTCTCGATTCTACGCCCACGCAATGTACTGAAGATGGTTTAAAATCGGTGTTTGGGGCAATGCGAAACAACGAACTCGGCGTATTTTTCAGGAACAATCACTTCTCGGTCATATTCAAGAGAGATAATCAGTTTCTCCTTTCTTTAGTTACCGATGAAGGTTTCATAGACGAAAAGAACATAGTTTGGGAAATTGTATACGACGACGATGCTATTGATGAGACCGATATCGATTATGCCGAGGAGAAAGACGACAATATGTTTGCCCACGAATTACGCGAGCAACGACGGAGAGAACGAGACCAAGTCTTTCTAAACGCAGATTTCAAACCGTTCAATCACGTAGATAACTTTGTCGCAGACGTGGATAAGATCTCTTTTGCTTCGTTTTCACCTAGAGACGGAGATGCTTTTCCTTCCTCGCCAGCGAAAGCGTTCGAGGGAACGCCTTATCACTCCGCGGTTGCAACGACGACGTCTTCGGATGATGATTTTGAAATCGCTCGGAAGTTACATTCAGAGCTGAACAAAAACGCTCGCTTCGAAGCACCATCGGTACCAGCTACGCATCACACGCACGCGCAATTCGTTCCACCGGCGAACACGTACGAAGGAAGTATTCACGACGCCGATTTAGCGTACGCGATGAGTCTTCAGCAACAAGAAGAAGACGCCTTAGCCGCTTTAGAAGCCGAGCGCTTAAACGATCAAAGACACCCGTTCGGTCATCGCGGTCGCATGGCTGAAACCACTACCATCGACGACGGTACCGCGGGTCCAAACGCAATGTATACTACTCATAATAATAACAACAACAACACCGAAAGGAGCGCGTATCTCCGTCCGGTTCAAAAAATCAAAAGCTCAAAGAAATCAAATTCATCGAGCGCCGGAGCGGGAGCGAAAACGAGCGAAAACTGCGTGATCATGTAATAACAACATCAGTAATTACTGTAATAAGAAATAGAAGAACTCGTGTGTATATTAAATTAAACCACATCTCGCGTACATTTACTACGCCGGAGCGCGAGATATTTTCTTCTTTTAGAGAACCTTTGCCTTCTTTAAGGGGCACTGTGCTGCTGATTGGGGACGCGCTTCACAAAATCGAACCGCTCTCAAAACGTAACAAAAATTCCGTCGGTCTCGAACTTCCTCGCGGCAAAAAACGCGATGTCGTTCTGGGACACCGTCACCACTGGTGCACAAAACGCCGCCGAAACCACGAAATTAGTCTCACTGGTTAGTTTCCCTCGCGCAAACGCAAACGCGCTACAGTTTCGTTCGATCGAAAACAATTTTCCGATTTTCCATTTTTTCCAATTCTTCAAATTTCCGAGAACTTCCCATGCGCCCTCTTCTATCCTCGCGTTCACTATCACTTCAAGGTCTTCTTTTCGAGTCTCTGAACTAACAATCGTCAATCGCGATTACTCTCTCTCTCTCTCTCTTACACGACAGAGAACGAAAGCGCAAGCCGAGGTGATGTACTTCGAGCAACAGATTAAGCAAGTCATGCAACAGTTTGGCTGTGAGTGTTTCCCTCACATGGAACAGTCGAATTCCGGTCTCGTGCAACAGGCGTTCTTGAACGCGCAGAGACAGATCGAGCACTTACGCTCGCGCGTGGAAGAGAGACAACGAGAGATCAACGA
>Ga0302126_10001768_pt1 | contig 12791 bp, 8 predicted proteins | sample CB4_20m_MG_FD_203108 | JGI IMG/M metagenome (GOLD analysis project Ga0302126, IMG submission 203108) | Marine microbial communities from Western Arctic Ocean, Canada - CB4_20m | ecosystem: Environmental > Aquatic > Marine > Oceanic | place: Canada: Western Arctic Ocean | collected 2017-09-24 | reverse complement strand
ATGCTAAATATCTCCCAGCGATAACATACGATTCAAAATATTGATCAGAGGAGTCCAACGTGATTCTGGTATACTTTGAACGCGCTCCACCTGCTCTAAGAGGAGTAGACAATGCCGGAGTCGATTTGTCGTCTGCAAGAATATCCAACGCATACCTGACCTTATCTTTATTCTCTGAAATTGGTAAAATGACGTAAATGTTGCAATATTCAGCTTGTTCAGAAGGTGGTGGAGAAAGAGGCGGAGGTCTCGGAGGCGGCGGTGGCGATGGCGACGACGGCGGTGGAGATGGTGGTGATGGCGGTGGTGGTGAAGGTGGTGGCGACGGTTTAATCGGTGGTGGAGAAGGTTCCGACGGTGGCGGTGAAGGCGGTGATGGTGGTGGCGGCGGTGGCGACGGCGGTGGCGGAGACGGTGGCGGCGGGTTTCTCGTCGGGTTCGGAGGCGGCGACGGCGCTGTCCATCCAGGTGGGTAGTTAGGCGGAGGTGGACTTGGAGGTGGCGGCAATGGCGTACTTGGCGGTGATATCGGAGGAGACATAGGCCAAAGCTTGCACTGAAATTGAACATGTTTTGGATTGCCCTGAACAAACGGAAGAACGGCGTTGACCAACTTATCTTCAGCCGCTTCAGTGAAACCATCTGGATAATAGAAAGTCGTCGAAATAAAATCACCACAAGGGTCTGAATCAACTTTTTCCTCATAAACTCCCCAGAAATCATGCGTATTCACACCAGTTTCACATTTCGTCACGGTTGCGATGGGACCGACGTCTCCAATTGCTCCAGCCGTGGTCAACTTCGTTACGAGCGATCCGGAGTCACAAGCGACGTGGATAGCTTCCTTTGCGAGACTTACCATTGCCTTATTGCTGTGTCTCAACGAAACAGTTACCGAGCGAACGCCCGAGCTTGGAGCTACTTCAAAGTCTATATCGGTATCGCAAGTAAAGCCAGCCTTTTTGACGCAACTATACGGCACTTGGTTGAATAAAACTTCAACCGAAACGCCAGCGTAAGAATTTTCTCCAGTTTCATTTATGACACCAGTTATCGTAACCGAATTTACGATATCTTGAATCGCTCTGAGGATTCCTGGAAAAAGATCCGTCAAAGTTGCCTCTTCGTCGGATAACTCGAACGTTCCAACGAACTGAGACATGGTCTTCAGCGGGTCTCCCTTCAGAAACGGTTGCACGGCGGTTTCGTTTTGTACAGCACCGAGCGCGTATGCAACCATGGCAATAGAATCTCTGTTGACATTCTGAGACATCCCAGACATCGTTGAACCCATTTCGTGTTTAAACTTCAAGCCGCTCACGTTGAGATCAAAAAAGCCTTGCATCGATGAGTAAAACTCGAGAATTGGATTTGTAGTTCGTTCCAATTGTATTGGTGGTGGCGATAAATTCCATGGTGGAGGTACACCTGGTGATGGTACTGGTGGTGGCGGTGCCGGTACAGGCGGCGGTGGCGACGGTGACGGCGGCAAAGGCGTTCTCCCCGGTGGCGGCGGCGGCGGAGGATAATACTTTGTTCTCGAAATTGCAATTTTCCACCCATCGTCACACGCTGGTTTCGTTCCAGCGACTAAATACCACGTCCATCCAACTTCAATCTCTAAAACTTCAAAGCCGTACGATTGCGTCGTTGATCTATTGACGAGTATTTCGGCGCCAGAGAAAGTGGCGAGCTCGTCTGCGGTTTTGCACGTTTCGTCGTCGAAACCTGGCGTGGTTGCCGAGTACTTTGCGTTATCCTTTCTTAACAACCTGTGTTATTTTTTGTTGTTCAATCGATCATGCAAAGCGGTTAGTTTATTGTAATGTGTATATAAATAATCAGAGATATGTAATAATTTGAAAGAGAAAAATGAGTGAGAACAACCCAGTTGTTGAGAGAGAAGAGAGTACGTTTCGTTTCGCGTTTGAAAAGACCTGATCGCACGCGAGATCTGAAAAGAAGCGCAGAGAGAACCAGGGTCCGATCTCTGACTGTTTCTTTCTTTATGCTTAAATCATATACGTATGTATAGGACGATCGCGCACTCGATCTCTCGATCGATCGATCAGAATATAACTATTTTGCGTACCATATATCGTGTTCGAGTACGTTCCAGTTCAAGGAAATAGCCGCAGTGTCCTCGTCCAAGTAGTCCCTGAAGATCTCACTTTGCAAGTCTTCGTTCTCGTGTTTGGACCAATAGTACTTCTTCGGTAGTTTCGTTATTGGTTCAGCTGAAGTAGTTACTGATAGAATCAGTTCTGTTATTAACAGTGGAACGAATATGAGCAGAGTGTTTTTGATCATCATCTGCTTCGTTCTCTTTTATTCGCTATAAAGATGATCTCAAATATCTCGTCGGTTTGAACGCGATCTCGAACGATTATAAAATCCTTAATAAAAGGGCGCGAATGAGTTCGCGCGGAAGACTTCTTCTTCTTCTTCTACGTTTAATTTATTAATAAATAATAAGTACAATAAAGCCTACGGCAAAACTGATACTGATTCTTTTGCTCCTTCGATCTTAATACTCTCGAGCGATCTCCCGTTTTCTTTTTACTGATACTATCAAAAGTGATCGTGTGATTATTATTATTTTTATTACGTTTTTGTGAGGGGGAGCGCGTGCTGTGCTGTGTGTGGTGCAAAGCGTAGAAAATCGCCAGCAAGAAATGAGCAAATAATAAGCAGCAGAGCATCAGAGCACTCAGAGTCACAGGTCTAAAAAAACTACTCTGCTATCCGGGTTTTGGGGTTTAGGGTTTACTACTATACTCCCGTGCCCGTCCATAAATATAGTCACAGCGAATACACGTTTTAAAAACACAGCAAAGATGACGACGATGAATAAGAGCGGAGAAAAACCATCACAACAACAACAACAACAACAACAACATCAATCAGCGTTCTATTCACACAAAGCTGCTAGTAATACACAAATTGCTAGATTAGAGCGATCGATTGAATACATGGCTTTAATGCCAGAAGAGATTGCTAAAGCGCATTTAGTAGTCATGGGATTTAAGAAGGAGGACTCTCAACATCAAAACAGTGCTGCGTTCGTTCGAGGTCGTTTGTTGAAATTGTTGTCCGATGAAGTTCTGAGAGAGGCGAAGAAGAACGAAAGATTAGAAGTAGTTCAGAACAACGAGAAGAATAAGAGTAATAAAGCATACAGTGAATCATCATCTGAGAATAATAGAAGAAGAGGAGGCGATGAGGAAGGCGACGACGACTCGACCGAAACTAAAATAGTAAAAGGTGGAGTAAATAATAAAGGAATAAGAAACAATCGTGATGATTCAGATAGCGATTCTTCAGTACAAGGCAAAGAACGCCCCACGGCGGCGGCGGCGACAGCGACAGCTACTTCGTTGCCACGACCACCGGTAGTATCTGAGTCTGATTCTGAATCAGAATTAGAATCTGAAGGAGAAGACGACGACGAAGAAGAAGAAGAAGAAGAAGAAGAAGAAGAAGAAGAAGAAGACAATCGCGATAATTATTTCGGAAAAGCTGCTCTTGAACCAGATGCTCCGCCTGGTTCCAATCCATTCGCTACGATAACTTCAGCGAGACAAAAAGAGATGGAAAACGAAGCTTTGAAACAAATCGAAGAGGCTAAGCAAATGATGGCGGATATGAAGTTAAAGGATAGTAAGCAAAATAATAACGGCAACGACGATGACGACGATGAAGACAATGACGTTGAAGAAGAAGAAGAAGGACGAACTGTTAGAATTGCGCAACTTCATAATTCAAAGTTGAAAAATGTATCCTTTCCTGTTGACGACGACGTTCGTTCGATCGTTTCATCCAAAGGCGGTGATGATGTAGGTAGCGTGAAAGATTTCGGTGGTAGTGAATACGGTGGATCGATTTATTCCGTCGCCGCTACGCACGGGTCAAACCAAAACGAACAAGACGAAGACGGAGAGTTGCTCGACCAACTCGTAGAAGAAGCGAATTTAGCGAGTGCGAATAGAAGAATTGATGAAGAAGATGAAGATGATAGTAGTGATAATAATAGAGATTCCGATGAAGGCAAGGAGAACGAAGAGCCAATTCCTTAATACTATTTACTGGTATATCATAGCTTAATTAATTTCATGATTTGGGCGATTCGTGAGCCCGACTCGAGTGAAATAAAAAGATTAGAAACAACGTTCAAACCATAAACGATAAAAACTTCAGGTACTTCAAAAATAATAACCACGCGCGCAAATAAAACACGCGCACACACACACACACACACACACACACACAATCAAAATCTTCATCATTCAGAGCAGCGCTTATTTAAGACTCCTGAAGTCATCATTAAAATCACAAACATTCTTTCCTTCTTCTTCTTCATATTTTCTGAACACGTCGAATCAAGAAATACGAAGACGTCGACAACAACAAAAGATAGCGACAAAAACGACGATAACAATGTCTTCTCTGGAGAATAATAATACTATTAAAAGGTCTATTATATGGTTCAGAAAAGGATTAAGGATCCATGATAATCCAGCTTTAATAGAAGCCATAACGAAATCTCAAGAAGTGCTACCCATGTTTATGTTAGACCCTTGGTTCTGCAACGACAGAACAGTCAGTCGAACGAGAATGAACTTCCTTCTAGAAGCTTTAACTGACCTGAACGAGAACTTGAAAAGCGTGAGAAGAAACAGTAATACTGACGATGATAACAATAATAATGATAACAATAACGACAGCAGTTGCTTGTTAGTTATCCAAGGGAAGCCTATCGACATATTGCCGAAGGTCATCAAAAGGTTCAACATCACTAACATATATTTCGAGAAAGAGCAAGTGGAACCGTTTGGGAAACAACGCGACGAAGAAGTGAAGCTTCTTTGTAAAGAGTTAAACGTTGAGTGTAGGACATACGCAACGCATACGCTTTACGACCAAGAACTTTTACTTTGTAATAACCAAGTTCAGAAAGGTATACCGCCGAGTTCAATGACGCAGTTTCAAAAAATATTAGCAAAAGTTGGCGAACCGTCTAGGCCAGTTCCCTCTCCAGCGCCAAACTCACTTCGGTTAGTTACTAACGCGAGTGAAATTCTCTCGAACGAGTTTGAATATAAAACTGGAATACCTTCACTCAAGGATTTAGGATATGCAGAAAGTAATCATTCGTATAAAGGTGGAAAAGGAGGAGAGACGGAGGGATTGAAAAGGTTACGCGCTGCTTTGAATAGAGGAGGAGAAGGACGTGCGTATGTTCGAGATTTTGATAAACCATCAACATCACCGTGCGAACTATTCACGGCGAAGAAAATTAATACTAAAGATACCTCTTCAGCGTCGAAACTCTCAAATCCGTTTGAAATCGCAAAGAAAGCGGCAGCATCTCAACAAGCAAATTCTAATAAAGGTGGTGGGAACGAAGAAAATTTATTAATGTGGCCTTCGACGACCGCGCTTTCGCCACATTTGAAGTTCGGTACCGTCTCCATAAGGCAGTTTTACCACGAATTGAACGATATTTTGAAGAACGAGCTTGACGGAAAACACACAAACCCTCCAACGTCGTTGATGGGCCAAATATTATGGCGTGAGTTCTATTACATCAACGCCTACGGCACTCCAAATTACGATAAAATGGTGGATAATAGAATATGCAAACAAATTCCGTGGAAAAGCAATCCTTCAAATCTCGCCAAGTGGGAAAACGCACAGACTGGCTATCCTTGGATCGACGCAGCGATGACGCAGTTGAAACAAGAAGGATGGATGCATCACCTTGCCAGACATGCCGTCGCATGTTTTTTAACTCGAGGTGATTTGTTCATCTCTTGGGAAGAAGGCGCGAAAGTGTTTGATAGAGATCTCGTAGATGCTGATTGGGCTTTAAACAACGGAAATTGGATGTGGTTATCGGCTTCTTCGTTTTTCTATCAATACTTTCGCGTCTACGGACCGCATTCGTTTGCAAAGAAGTATGACAAGAATGGCGATTATGTTAGACATTACTTGCCAGTTCTTAAGAACATGCCCGCTAAATACATTTACGAGCCTTGGACGGCACCTATTGATGTACAGAAGAAAGCTGGATGTGTCGTCGGTATTGATTATCCAGAACCAATTGTCGATCATGCGATTGCATCGAAGCAGTGCATGGGTTGGATGGCAGAGGCATACAAAGCTGGTAAAGAAGATGTTGATGACGAGAATGATAAAAATAAGAAGAAAAAACCTCGAACTGTGTAGTAGGAGTAGTAAATAAAGTAGTAGTAATAGTAGAAATATTAGAAAATATATACACTACTAACCTAGGAGTACGTTTTGTACAGCAGCAGCGCGCGCAAATGTTCTGTTTTCTCTTCGTTTGTGTAAATAAATATGTATTTATTTTAGAGTGCTTGATAAACACCAAATTCTTGATTAACGAGCGCTTCAGACCATGTCCATAATTCTCTGGCTTCGTCAAGATTTCTACTTTCCTTTGACGAGAGTGTTTCGTGGAAAGTATGGCCTGTTTCCCCTCCTAAATCGTTGTTGTAATATATCCCGGTCTTATTCTCTAAATCGGGGGATAACGCCATGAAGAGCAAACAATTCCCTCCACCATCAACAGTCTCAGCGACATGGAATAAATCGTTCGCCGCAAAATCAAACACCTTTACGAACAACGGATTCGTATGTTGGAAGAAGTTACTTCCTCTGGTAATCAAACCGGGGCCGAACGAAACGACGTTAATTTGCGAATCCGCCAAACGCAATCTTCTGTTTAATTCATTTGCGAACAGAATATTAGCGAGTTTGGAATCCTTATAGGCTTTATCGGCATCGAATTCAGAGCCGTCCATTAAATCGAAATCTACGCCCGCGTCTTTAATGCCTTCAAAGTTACCTAATCCAGCGCCTCGTCCGACTTTACCTCCAGGTGATTCGGGATCGTGCACTTCCGAAGCCGTTATAACAATTCGCGGTTTTTTTGTTGAACTTTTTGCAGCGCTTTCAACGTTCGGTAGTATCAAGTTCGTGAGTAAGAAATGCCCTAAATGATCAACGCCCATAGATTGTTCAAAACCGTCTTTCGTCCTGTTCACTTCTTTACTACCAGCGAATTGCACGCCGGCGTTGAGACATAAAAGATCGATCGGTTCATCCCCTAACGATTCTGCAAATGTTTTGATGGATGTTAAATCTCCCAAATCACATTCCGCTTCTACTAGTAAAGATTTATCTTTAACGAAACCGCCTTCTTCGTCTTCGATCGCTTTAATGATTTCGTTTTTAGCCTTTTTCGCTTTATCGAGAGTTCTGCAAGCAAGGATAACCTTGAACTCGTTCGTTTTCGCGAACTTCTTCGCAGCAGCAAAACCTATGCCAGAGTTTGAACCAGTTATTAAAACTGTTCTTTTATCTCTCATCATGTCTGGCATGATACTCATTTTTTGTTCTCGTTCATCAGTACGAGTGTTTATAGGTGTTCGTTCATCGTCCTCGTCGACATCGGCCTGGACCTCTCGTGCGTTGAAGAATAACGACGATGAAATAAATCCTCCTATTGAAGATTTTAATAAAATCTCTCGTTTTGATATCATCACTGAACCATCTTCATCATCATCAATAGTACTATTTGCGTCGTTCTTATTGCTATTCATGGCTACTGATGACGTGGAATAAACTCTCCTCAGAGTGTGATGACGGTTTTTTTTCGTCGTCTTCGTCGCGCTATTATTATTATTATTGTTAGTAGTAGTAATAATATTATTAATAATAGTACTACTCGTTGAAGTCATCGTCGTCGTCATCGTCGTCGTCGTAAAAAATGAACGAAACTTCGTCAGCACGTTCTACTGATGCCGATGACGCTCTCAATGCTGACGACTCTGAGACATTATTGAGACGTTCCTTATTCGTGCTGAATAAGTGATGCTATGATGTGCAGCAGAGACGTCATCTGCTGATGAGGCATTTTCTTGATACGTTTTACGGCACTACTACGAAACCACGCTCAATAAGAACTAATGTCTTTAGCTGCGAGTTTTCGAACGATACAGGTTATTAACAGTTTCAGGAGACAAATAAATATGGGAAATAATACTAGTTCTACAAAACCATCGTCGAGAAAGATGAATACTAATAAAGCCTTAGAGACTAAAGCCGGTATCTTAGAATGGGCTTCTGGTAAAGATGGGTACGAAGGGAAGAATGGACTATCGAAAGGTTGTGTCGGTGCCGACGCTCCGGTTGGATCAAAATTACCTTTAATGGCCGACGAATCCGTCATGTGCAAGAAGAAACATGGAACGAGTGACAAACCAGTGCAAAAGAACTTAAGATGGTCGTGCGATTACGAAACCGCGGACAGGATTTGTAATTTCAATAGGCATTACGCAGAATACGCTGGATATTTCTTGTCCACGCCGTTCTTGAAAGAAGTCGATCGAACGAAAGAGACGACTTATTACGACTCCGTTACTGGTAAACCATTATTCATTGCCCCAAGAGGAAGGACGTTTGAAGAGTTTGAGAAAGAAAGTAAATCGCATGGTTGGCCGTCGTTTCGAGACGAGGAAGTTGTTTGGGAGAACGTTAGGTGCGTCGCTGGCGGAGAAGCGGTATCGACCACTGGTACGCATCTAGGACATAATCTACCAGACGGCAAAGGTAATCGATATTGCATTAATTTAGTATCCGTTGCCGCGATGCCGCCGACGGAATAATAAGCTGCATACTGGTAAGAGCATCTTAACATAATATTAGCTTTTTTAGTAGTGTGATAAAAAACGTACTTGTATATGAATATTATTATAATTTGTTTTTCAACTTTTACTACTTCTATATAATGTACAATTAGATCTTTCCGTCCCAAGGGCACCCGTTTTTAAATGCATACTCGAAACATTCAGAATTATTTTCTTCATACGCGGCGTTGCAACAAGATTCGTCCCACGGAGCACCGTTTTCGTGTAACCATTTGAGACAATCCAAGTGATCGTGCTCAGCGGCGGCTCTGCACGCGTCTGCGTTCCAATCACAACGTTTCTCGCGCATATAAATCAACGCTTCGATATTACCTTCTGCAGCTGCTTGCTCGGCTGCATATTCCGGGTCAATATCGAACTCGCACTCCATTTCTTCGTGAACATACTTCAAGATCTCCACGTTTTGTGTTTTGCATCTCACGGCTGACAAAATCATAGAGAACCCGTCGTAAGGACATTGATGTGCGTGTGCGTACTTCAAAACTTCCAAGTGACCGTGCTCCGCAGCTAAATTACAAGCGGTGTCGTCTTCTGGGCTGTAATCTTCATCTGTGTGAAATTCGTCGCACTCTTCACAATAGTATTTCGCTTCTTCTTCATCAACCCAAGGTGCGTCTGTCTCATTGTGTAAGTATTCAACGCATTCGAGATGCCCGTTTTCAGCCGCTTCGTCGATCGAACGTTCGTCGAATTTGAATCCTTTCTCTTCGTTCAAATACTTAATAAGTTCAAGATTACCAGAAATAGCGATTTGACTCGCAATGTATGTTTCGCTCGTCGTCGAACCTCTCGCGTTAAATTTCGAGCATCGATCTAACATCCAATCGAGCGTCGATTTCGTCGACGCTTCTCGAAACTTAAACTTTGTAGGTAACTCGCGTTTAGCGCATTTAATAGCCAATCTGCTCTCTCTACTGGCCATCGATAAAAACTTTGCCGTCGTCGAATCGAGTTTGGGTAGAATTGAAAACCTGAAGATATCGTTCGAAGTTATTGCCGACCAAAGAGCCGTTCCTTCCTGTTCTTCTGTTTCCTTTTGTTGTTGTTCGAAAGAACTCTCTCGCTTTATTTTCTTATTCTTATTCTTCGGAGGTGATTTTCGTTGTCGTTGTTGTTGTTGTTGTTCATCAGTGCGTCGTCCATTCAAGAGCAGTAATAATTTCGCATTCGCTTGAACTAAATCGTTATTCGTTTTCACCAACTGTTCGTTCGCAGTCGATAGTCTCGCCGTCGTCTCGATTAACTCTGTCACGTTCTCCTGATCACCTAACGCATCAGCCGCTGCCGATGCGTTACCTTCTTCTTCTTGCATGTGCCAGTTATAGAAATCGTGCTTAGTATTCACTACAGCGTGTTCCGTTGGTTTCTTCAACGAGAACTTAAACTCGAACGGATTCGTTGGGGACGACAGCGCAGTAGGAGGAGTAGGAGCAGTGCCGTCGTCTTTCGTTTTCGTTCCTCTCTTCTTCAAGAAATTCATTCGCACTGAGCAGAAGAGCGAGCACGAACGACGACGTGTAGTGATGTGATGTGATATGATGTGATACGATACGTATTTATCAGGATATGTGATATTATTGGATGTGATGACTAAAAATTCAAAAACGGTTGCAGATGGTTTTGTGCTTTTGAGCTTTTGACGATGACAAGACAGCTCGACCGCTCTTACGCGAGTATACACATATTACATCCGAGTTTAATTATAATAATAACTTTAATAATAACTTTAATAATGAGTCCTGAGTTGTTATTAGAACTGTTTAGAATGAAATGGAAGAAACAACAACGACAACAACGAGAACGAACGATTAATAATAATACTGCTAATAATAACGAAAAAGAACAACGAATAGTAAGGAACAAAAAGTTTGAGATTGAGAACTTATCAACATCTTCCGATGAAGAAGATGAAGATGAAGAAGAAGAAGAAGACGATGATAAGAACAATAAAAAGAAGAACAATACTACCATGAATAATAATGTGAGCATAACGGACGAAGCGTTAATTGCCTCGAGCGTTGTCATCGAACAGTTCCTGAAAGAAATAGTCCTGAGGGCAGCAGCTGCAGCCGAGGAAGATATGGACACGCAAATAACGGCGCAACATTTGGAACGAATATTACCACAAGCATTATTAGATTTCACGAGTTAGTAGTTCATTATAGTATGTGTATTATTACTATTAGAAAAAAATAAAATCGATATGATGCGCGCGCACGTATATATACAGGATTAAATCCAATCGCCTTCTTGCAACTTCAAAGGGAGGTAGACTTCGGATAAGTATTGGAAACCATAAGAACTTAAAGCCTGAATTTCGGCCTTAGTTTTCGTTTGCAACATGATCTCAACCTCTTTCACCCAATCAGGGTTTTGTTGAATGAAATCTTCTTTGAGCATATGATTACCGGTTTCGATATCCTTCGCGGTCATTTCCAAACGACATTGTTCGGGGATTTTGAATTTATCCAAATCGCTCGGTCTAACGCCTAACCATTTAATATCCGGCGTAGTCAAATTCGCCGAGTCGAATGCCATGTTCTTCGATCCTTGCATGTATACGGAGATAATTTTCAACCCGTACGGATCCGCGTCAACCAAAGCCAAAACTGGCAACTTCAACTCTCTTTTCACTTTTGAAAGAAACAAACGCGTCGCAACGTCTGGTTGTCCTTTTGCTGTGATTATAATACACGGATATTTGTTATAAAATCTATCCTCGGCCAAACGCATGAATGCGGCGTCTTTTTCGACCAATAAAACGAACTTTGCATCGGTTTTCATATCTGTCACTTTATCAACGTTTGACGGAATCGCTTTACCGCCGACGCCCATTTTCGTACAATCAATATCGTCTCCATCTTCCTTATATTGCAAGCGTCCGACGACGACGCCTTTCTCAGAGGCGACGACGTGTAAGGAGTTTCTCGTACACCCTAATAAACAAGAAATATCATCAAGAACTGCGTCGGAATCTTTCTGGTCCTTGAACAACTTAACGTCCGTATAGAACAAATCTCTTTTCGTGACGTGAATACCTTTCGATAAAACGCCATGTATTAATTGCATGACCCTGGTCAATATCGTAACCTTTCTCACTGATGACATGTTCGTAAACGCGGCTTGCGTGCTCTTATTCTTCAAAACGATCCTATCCAATTTGTCGATGTAGACTTGGTCGTTCTGCCCTCTCGATGGTAGTTGATAGGCGAACCCGTTCCCATCCATGATCGATTTCGCTACTGCTAACATGACCTGTTCAATAGCTGCCGCGATCTCTGATTCAGGTCTATCCACGACTTCTCTGTATAGATCCTCCATCGAGAGATCCTTCAAAGTCTTCCTTTTCAACGGTTCCTGCTTCACTCGATCTTCCAATACCTTCACTTTCTTCAGCACTGCTTCGATCGAACCTTCGCGTCCTTTTTGACCATCTTTCAACTTCTTCAGCGCGAAGTTCACGCCCTCGTCCGGTAAGACCTTCTGTTTCTTCTTCTTCTTGTCATTCATTGTTGACATTATTATTATTATTGTTATTAATAATAATAATTATTCGTGTTTCTTCTTCTTGCTCGTGCGCGTTTATTTAAAACGAGAGCGCTGATGACTGGCTCATAAAACTCGTTTTTGATGTTTTGAATTTTTGGTCTCTGCTGCTCCAAAACCACAGCAGCAGTTTATGGATCCATCATGCAACATGCATAGCTATAGCTCATCGTTGTCCTACACCCCTAACTGATTTTGCTCTGTTCGAGCAGCACTTTGCTGCTGCTTCAGTAACAGATACGCTTCAGGGCAACAGTCGTTCATACTATCACGCGCGCATAGAGAACAACAACAACAACACACAGAGAGAACGATCGTGACGATGCCTACGACGATGAGAACTACTACTTTTACTACTAAAACTACTAAAACTACTACTTTTACTACAACTAAAACTAATCGCGCGTTGAGGATCCATCAGCAGCAGCAAAGAAAAAAGATAACGATAACGACAAAGGCGTGGCCAGAAAAAGAGTACGTTGAAAAGATCGCTGCAGAGTTCCCAGAGAA
>Ga0302126_10001762_pt1 | contig 12819 bp, 9 predicted proteins | sample CB4_20m_MG_FD_203108 | JGI IMG/M metagenome (GOLD analysis project Ga0302126, IMG submission 203108) | Marine microbial communities from Western Arctic Ocean, Canada - CB4_20m | ecosystem: Environmental > Aquatic > Marine > Oceanic | place: Canada: Western Arctic Ocean | collected 2017-09-24 | reverse complement strand
AAGAAGCCGTTGTGAACGAATTAAGGATTTCAGAGCTATCTGAGACGATTTTGGCGCCAGCGATTTTGCCAAGGACTGAATTGAGCAAGGACGCGCTGTTGTTCTTGAGAGATTTTGAATTGAAATTCCCTCTTTTTGGACGCGCCGCGCAAGCTATCGGTGGTGGCGATTCCAGTTCTATTCAAGGCGCCGCCGTTGGGCAGTACGAGTTTTCGTATTGCGACGAAGATATCCTCATCGGTCGCGCAACCGGATCTGGTGGTTTGTTCATCTTCCGACGAGCGGCGGTATAGAGTGTGTAATTACGAAGAGACTATTGCAGCGCGCGCATTTTAATGTAATACTACTATGTACCAGTACTTGTTATTATATTTAAATATACTATATTTAATCCCTCTCTAATAAACAATTATCAAAATTGTGTGTGTGTGTGTGTGTGTGTGTGTGTGTGTGTGTCTTTGTGTGTAAATACTATTGCTGGTCACCACCGCCTCTTCCTCTCATGTTCACGCCCGCTCTCAAAACTTGATCAACCAAGAGCAATTGCGTAGCGACAACTGGTGCACTTTGCAAAATTTGCAACTTCACGAGGTAGTTGTCGTAAACGCCACTAGTCGTCGGATCAAAAGGCTCGCCAGTAGTCACATCAACACCGACAATGTTTCCTTTTTCGTGTTCATCCGTTAACGAAATCACTACATCTTGCGCATCATATCCCGAGTTTTCCGCTAGTGTTTTTGGAATGACGAGCATTGCTTCTGCAAACGCCTCTACGCCTCTCTTCGCTCGACCTTCGACGGTTTTCTTCGTCACTTCGTTCAAGTGTACGAATAAGCCAGCTTCGAAAGCGCCGGCGCCTGGGATAACCGCTTTATCCATCAAAGTGTTCTTCACAGCGCGCAACCCGTCTCTGACGGCATCTTTCAATTGCATAATTGTGTGTTGATTTGGACCTTTCAATAAAATGGTGCACGATGTTGGGTTCACAACGTCTTCGATGAACGTATACTTTTCATCGCCTAAAATGTGTTCATAAACTTGCCCGGCGTGACCTAAAATTTCTGGAGCGAGCTCTTCTGGAGAGTTAATGCATACGCCGCCGCATGCCAAGACTAATCGCTCCATATTTCTTCTCTTTGCTCTTCGTAATCCTAAAATATTTTCCTTTGCGAGCATATCTAACGAAATTGGATCGATACCTTTCTGAGTAATGACTACGAACCCTTTCTTATTTCCCTCGCATACTTTCTTCTTCAAAGCGATGACTTGACGCACGACGTCGTCGGTGAATTTTCGTTCAGCCTCGACCATCTTCTCTCTTTGCTCGGCGTTAGAATACATAAACGATGAATTCACTTCGGACTTTTCGTACTCCATGGAGATATTACACGTTAAAATGAACGCATCGTCGACGTGTTTCGGCATATCTGGATGTCTCGAGCCGTGATCTAAGACCATCCCTTTAATCAACTTTGTTTCCGAGTCTTCCTTATGCTTCATGGTCATGATTTCGACCATGTGCAAGTCAATCGGAAACCCAGGTCTCGTAATGCACAAAACCCCATCGGTCACAATAGTCGTAAGCATATCCGCGAGATGCTCCTCGAGTTTCGTCCTCAAAGCGGTACGCGCGACGCATAACAACAACTCTCTATCTGGCGCATCGACTCCACCGGTTTCAATCTTAAACGTCTTCAAAAACTCAATCGAAGCCTTCTTCGCCGCTTCTAATCCCTCAACGATCACCCTTGGATGTACGCCCTCATTTAAATACCTCTCCGCTTGTTTCATGATTTCGCCAGTGATTAAAACGGTCGACGACGTGCCGTCGCCGCTAATGTCGTCCTGAGCGACCGCCGAACGCGCGATCATGATCGCCGTCGGGTTCTGTATTTGCATTTCTTTCAATAACACGTTCCCATCTTTCGTCAATTTTAATCCTGATTTCGTTCCATGAAGTAGAGGAAGAAGACGAGCGTCAGCTTTTGCGTTCTCTCGCTCGCGCGCGCTTTTGAAAGAAAAATTTGCGATTCGAGACCGACGATTCCGAGCCGTCAACGAAAAAAAAAAGAAGAAGATCACGAAGAAAACAGAGCTCACGTACAACACCTCTGAGAGTACTCTCGATCACGCTAAACACGCACGAACAGTAAAAAAGAGAAAGGGCACTACGAGAAGAATGAGTAGATTACCTCCGGCGCCATCGACTAACATCTTAATCGTGCCTCGCGGACCGAGGTTCGACCTCATGACATCTTGTAAACCTTTCGCGGCGTTTATGTTCATGAACAACGCGGCGGCTTTGTCCATGGACTCCGAGTTCGGGTTTATTGATTTCAAGGACGACATCGTGCGATAGTGTCCGAATCGTTCGTTGGAATTCTGTTGGTTTAAATCCTAGCGAGTGCGCGTATATGTGACTCGGTCTCGTTTTCTGAAGACGATGTTTTGATTCGTTTTTTGATGAAGTGCGTTTTTCCAAAATGAACGAAAGTGAATGGAACGAAATGGTTGACTTTTTTAGAGGTGCTCTGAAGCGCTCGGATGCGAAAGTTTCGAGTAGATACTACTGCTACAGCTACTGCTATGAATAATCTCCGATCTCTGTGCACTTTGGGAGACCTAGCTGAGTACTGCACGTAAGAGTGAATAGTTTTACTGCTTGAGTTGACTTAAGACGAACTCGTAAGTGAAAAACGTGACGCCGGTAGACGGAAGCATGCGAGCGAGATTAGGAACCATGCCTTTATATAAACCAAGCGAACCTTCTTTGGCGACGATCGTGCGGAACGATTGTGAGAGCGAGTTGTATTTACTCGCGGTTTTATCGTCGCACGACGAGAGTTGAATTTTTTGCATTCTCGCGCGGATGACTTGGGAAGGATACGTAGCGCACGACGCGACTACTTTTGAGAGCATGCCGTAGACGCCGCACTCGGCGCTCGTGAGTTCTCTGGTATTAATAATAGTAGGAGTAAGAGTATTACTGTTACTACTGCTCGTTGTCGTCGTCGTCGTCGTCGTTCTCAAATTCGCAGTTGCATTCTCATCGTTCCCTGTTTTTGTTTCAAATAATTCTTCTTTACTACTCATCATTTCCGAATTTCTGGCCCATTCTTTCAATTGTTCGTAACACATGAACTGAATAGCTCCATGCGAGACTAATAATAAACTCGGTGTCAATCCTTTATATAATCCTGGCAAACCTTCATTTTTAGCGATTGAATACAAACAATCCGCTAACCCGTTATACCTCATCGTCTTACTATTGTTAGTCGTCGTACCGACGTGTTTTAAACCGCCGCCTCGTTCTTGTAAAGCGAGTCTAGTCTTTGCGACCCATATTGGATTCGTCAATAAACTCACTCCAACACCAGCTTCAGAAGCCGCTAATAACGTCTTCACAGTCGCTGATGAGTAGAAATAGTTCGTCCTCTTCTTCTTACTATTATCATCGTTATCGCCATCGTTATCGTCGTCCATATCAAAATAGCGCTTCCTCGCTCGATCGTATAACGCGAAATACAGCGCCCACGAGATCGTATTCCCAACAACAGCTGGCGTTAGACCTGCGTATAATCCTCTCATTCCTTCTCGTTTCAAGATCTTCTGTAACGCATCGATCGTCCCTCCATACGACGATGACGACGACGACGATACTAGCGCTCGTCCGTTCCTCTGCGTCGTCGTCGTCGTTTCCTGTACTTGTAAGCGCATTTTCACGACATCTAAAGGGTGTAAAGTAATCGTCGCCGCGAATCCAGCGAGTGCACCGGCGATAACTTCCTCCCTAGAACTACTACTCATTCCTTCATAGCATTACTAGTATAATACTTTTACTATTACTGCTACGCGCGCCCTCTTCTATATCACAAATCGTTCTTTTCCCTCATCACATCATAAACACATATTTCCTATTATTATATGTAACAGACTTAAATATCATTCTCTATCATAACACATCTCTCGCTCTTACTTATGAATATCACACACACACACACACACACACGCACACTATCAAAACACAAATAAACACTTTCTCTCTCTCTCTCTCTCTGTTACTCTCGCTTCAGTCCGGTTTATTCCGTAGTTTTCGATATCATCACCGAGGTCGTTTTATTTAGACTTTTTAGACTTATTTTATTTAGCTTTTTAGACTTATTTTATTAGACTTTTTAGACTTATTTTATTAGACTTTTTAGACATATAATAAGAAACATTTGCTCTTCCTCAAATAAGAAGCAAATCGAGCAGGATTTAAAACAGGGGCAAAAAAGAGGAGAAGAAGAACTCGCGCGTGGTGCGCGCGACGTGCTATTAAAAGAGCGCGCATAAGGAAACTGTCTTTCGGGAAGAAGCGCTCGCTTGTTTTCGCGCGCGTTTTCTTTCGCGTAAAAGTAGGCGTGTTTTTCCTGCGCAAGCGTTTGTAATAATTTTTACTAAACGCATTTGAAATAACTTTAGTAAAAGTAAGTTATATTTCCGTTTTATTTAAAGATATATTCTTTCGATTTGTTTTCGAAAGTGGACGTTCGGTATAAACGGTTGTTGCCGTTGTTGTCGTTGTTGTCGTTGTTGTTGTTGAAGTTGTAGTGGTAGTGGTGTCGTTTATTGAGAGATTGAGAGACCGTGTGAACATGATTAGTTCAGTGAATAACAACGTAGCCAGAGTTCAGTTGAATTCGAACAAGCGGAATAGTAGTAGTTGTTATAGTAGTAGTAGTAACACGAGCAGAAACGGGAGCAATCGGAGGGTGATTAGAAGCGCAATGAATTCCTCGTCCGGACAGTATTCTTCTTCTAATCATGGAAGGTATGAAGAAGAGAACGTCGGCGCGAGAACGACGGCGAATAGCTCGTCCTCGCAGACGCGGACGTCTGGAGGTAAACGCTCAAATAATACTGGAAGCGTGATTACAAAAACGACGAGAGAATTAGCATCAAAGCTAGCGAGTCGAGATAAGAATGTCGTTTTACTGGTCGAGACGACGAACTGTCGCTATTGCGAGCAAGTGGAACCGACGTTTGCGGCTATGGCCGCGATGTTCGCTGGAGACGAATCTATCGAAGTACAGAGAGTCGTGTGTAAAACACCAGAGCAGAAAGCGTTTGCGGGGAAATATTTTAGAGCGAGAAGTTTTCCAACGATATGTACGTTGCCAAAAGGAGCCGGTCCATTGTTTCGACACGCGAGTTCGGATCGATCTATAGGAGCAATCTTAGAATTTACGCGCGAGACCACTGGCGCCGTGCCGAACTATGGAAGAAGCGAAAGATACGTTGATGATTTGGATAGAAGAAACGATTGGTTGAGACAAATTCAGCAAGGCGGGTTAGAGTCTACGACATCAATGGCTGGGAGCTACGAATCAAGCCTTCGTAATGGATCAACAGCAGGCGCGCAGCAGAGGAGAGGAAATAATAATTATGGGGGAGAATACGCAGCGCGGGCGAATTTTCTTCGGCAACAACAACAACAAGAACAAGAACAACAAGAACAAGAACAACAACAAGGATCATCAGCATTAGCACCACCATCATCAGCATCAGCATTATCACAATCAAGATTTGAAGAGCCTTCTGCGTATCGGAGTAATTACGGAAATATACTTTCAAGAGCGGCGGAAGAGGAACGATATTTTGGCCAACTCGCTTTAGACCCAAAAGATGACGTTGCTTTTGATAGTCTTCGTTTTCAATCTCAACGAAATTATAATTACGGCGGCGAAGATGGCGGTTACTATAATAACCAGAACAACAGAGTTCAAATTACAGACGTCTTTTCTCAAGCTTCAAGAAATTCTGTCGAAAATGTAAAACGAGTGCATAAAGGAGTGACCGCGATAGTTGCGGAACTTCCAAGCACGGCTGCCCGCATCGCTCAAACCGATATAGTTCCTGCTTTTGCGTTAGGATTAGTTCTTTCTGCGATTCTATCATCTTTTGGAAATTTAGTTCAAAGTATTCGCCGCGATCGTTATCGCCGCTACGAGAAAATGCAACGCTCCGGTAAAAGAACTTTGTCCGAACGAGAGGAAGCTCTCGTTGAAATTGAACGAGAATTTTCTGAAATGGCCCTCGCCGAATGGAGGTCTGCGACTAAAGAAGAGATGCTGGAGATTCCAAAACAATTTTGGATTTTATGCAACGCGTATGCGGCGATAGTATTTCGGATTTGGGAGGTTCGAATAAACGAAGCTATTGTGTCTTGCGGGAAATCACTGAAAAGTATGCTCGGCTTAAGACGTGACGATCAGTATTACGATGAGTACTACGACGAAGAGGACCAAGAGTTTTATAGTTACGACGAGGAACAAAGAGGAGAAGGTAATGAAATCTTGGGCTATTCACCACCAGAGAACGACCGCCGCAGTTATATCGATGAAGCGGAATATTAATAATAATAATATTATGATGATTATAGATTTTGCACGCACAAAGATTATTTATTTTTTTAAACTACGAGTAAAACTTCTACAAGATGATTGATAATAAACTTACACTGTATGTGGTATTAGTACACGATGATTTATATGTTTACAAACTCTCTTCTTCGTCCTCCTTCCCCGTCGTCCAAGTGTTTTCAACCAATCGTCCGGACTCGCCGAGCAAAGGCATCACGATAGCGCTCGTCTTTGCGAGATCAAAACCACATTGCAAGAACGTTCTCCCGATCCAGGCCTCGAAAGTAGTCGGCACCGCGTGCTGACCAGTACATTTTGGCAACCCTGGCGGAAGCTCGTTCGCCGCGTCCAAGGCGCGATAGCGACTGAATAGAAACAAATTACCTTCGCGCTTGCCGATCCAATCGTGTAACGTCCCAGGGTCGTTCTTCGGTGCGTCTTCTTGTAAGGCTAACATCAACCTCAACGCCGCGTCTCCAATCATCGCGTTCACTGACCTCTCGGTCTTACTCTCGCGTCCTACTAAAAACTTCCCACCGGCTCCTAACCATCCTTCGCCATCCGCCTTCTCCGTCTGCTCTCGTTGTCGTCGTACGAACCATAAGTGCATTAATCTACAAGCGTCTTTCTTAGCATCTTTCTTCACAACAAACGCATCCGAGACGACCTCGTGATCGATCCCGAGTTCCGTTTTCAGCGCTTTCAAGCGACATCTGTGTTTCGGTTCATGCGCCGGTCCCTCCAAAGCGTACGTCTCCCAGAACATCTCGTCCCCAACCGACTGGTTGAACGTTTTCTGTAAATAGACGTTAAACTGCGAAGTATGATCGTTCGCTTGTTTTGCTTTACTGGCAGTTACTTCGCTGTCGTTTCTATCCCCTCGTTTACGCGTTGTTCTGCGCCCGCTCGTTTCCTTCTCGTTCTCTATAGCCGCCCCATCGGTCTTCTTTTCTTCATCGACGGCGACATCATCGTCGACACGGGCGACAAAAAGACTCTTCTTCATCGATCCATCAGTGTCAGTACTGCTGGATGATTGGAAATTTTCGTTGCAGCAGTTTGCTTCTCCTGCGATCGTTTTTTCTTCGTTCTCTGCGTTATCGTTATTGTTTATTAATATCATGATGCGAAGACTTTCCGACCGCGCCTGTCTGCTTGTTTTATGACGGCTGCTGCCGTCGATTCGTTTTCTGTTTTTCATTTTTGTAAACCCTAAACCCTAAACCTGAAACCCTAAAACATTTTTCTATGAAACCCTAAAACATATAGTAGGAAGTAAAAAGCCTCTGATGCTTCGTCGACACAATTTTAATTCGAACTTTACGTCTTATTCATAAGTAGTATACTAAAGAAGAGAACACACGGACAGAGAGAGAGAGAAGAGAACAGAGAACAGAGAGAGAGTTAGCTCGATTCGTTTGCGAGGACGCGCGAGCTTCGGTTTCGTTCGTTATCGTTTGAGTCCGTTGTTTTTGTTAAGTAAACGAAAAGAACGCTCTGCTGTACTACTTACTACTCTCGAGTAAATAAAGAATGAGCGATGGCACGAGTATTCAGGCGAAGAGCTGGGATCTCACCGCGAAGGTTAGTTTTTGGATCATCGCGTTTTAAGCACTCTGAGATCGCGTGTCTCTGTGCGTGTGTGTTTGTTTTCGTCGCGTCCGTACTGAGTACGTGTGACGCGTTGAATGGGAAGATGATCGAGGGTCGTGCACGAAAGCCCTGATGTTGTGCTCGTGTTTTGTTTCGCGCAGTCGGTTTCGTTTGTTTCTCGCTCGCTCTGGAAAAATAGCACTCGCGTTACTAAATCTCTCTCTCTCTCAATACATGAAATATATATGTATGTGTATATGTATATAACACGCATATAGGTTGGACGATGCCTCGATAGACACCTCGCGTATCCAATGATCGAGTTCGTTGAATCGAAAGAGATATACGCTTCGGAGGAGACGTTAAGGGCGAAGATCGAGCTCTTACAAAAAACGCGCATGGTCGATTTGGCTGGAGATTTTTATAAACAATTGAATAAAGAAAGCGATATTCCGGACGATATGAAGAACACGCGCGCTGAAGTGATTCAGTCTTTACAAAGTTTGAGCAAAAAGGCTGAGAAGATTTTGGAGTTTTTAAAAGACGCCGATAATAAGCAAAAGTTAAGGGCGACTTTAGAGAATAAGAAACAAATGTTACAAACGATTAGCAAAGAGAATGAGATTGATGAAGAACAAATTGAAGCTTTGTTTCATTACGCAAAGTTCCAGTTTGATTGCGGGAAGTATGAGATTTCTGCGGATTTGTTAGATCAGTTCCTATTGGTATCGACGGATCAAGCGCAAACGCGTTCGGCGATGTGGGGGAAATTGGCCTCGAACTGTTTGTTGCAAAAATGGGATCAAGCGAACGAAGACTTGACGAAGTTGAAAGATATGATCGAACAGACTACGTTTAAAACTTTTCTTGAACAAATGCGAAACAGGTGCTGGGTATGCCATTGGAGTTTGTTTGTATTTTTTAATCAAAGCGAACAAGGCGCCGTTAATCTTTGCGACATGTTCTTCCAAGATAAATATATGCAAGCGATTCAGTACGAAGCTCCATATTTGTTGAGATACTTGGCAGCGGCAGTAATCATGGTCAAACGACGAAGGGCTTCTTCAGTGAGAGATATCTGTCGAATCATGCAAGTCGAGCAATACAGAGATCCAGTTTTAGAATTCTTCGATCAACTCTTCGTGAAGTTCGATTTCGACGGAGCGCAAGTCGCTTTGGAAAATTGCGACTCTATGCTCAAAAACGACTTCTTCTTGGCAAAGCACATCAACGCTTTCAACGAAAACGCTCGCATGCACATCTTTGAAACGTATTGCAGGGTCCAAAAGACTATCCAAATCGAGGAATTGGCCAAAAAATTAAACTTAACCTTGGAAGACGCCGAGCGCTGGATCGTAAACTTGATTCGTACGTCCAAACTTCGCGCGAAAATTGATATGGAGGCCGGGATCGTCACGATGTTAACCGACACCCACTCCACGCATGAACAAATCTTCGATAAGACTAAGCAAATGTTGGCAAAGACGTATCAGCTCGCGCATACCGTTTTGTCTCACACCCCGAGAGATTAATATCATTACATAGAAAAGAGAGAGTGAGAGAGCGTTAGTTAGATTTGTTGGATACATACGAGCAAGGGCGAACGCGTACGAAATTCCTCATCATTCGAGCGCGCTCGCGCGAACGCTTTCTTAAAACATGTAAAAACATGCTACGACGTTGTTCAAGAAAACTCTTCGCACGATCGTTCGTGACAATACGCGAACAATCAAACCCGCGCTTGCCTGTGCTGCCAACCTATTCTATCCTAAATCATCGCAATCGATCGCTCCTTCCGCTTTCGATCGACTTCCACTGCTCTTCCTCCAAAGCCTTCGCGAATCACAAAACGAGTACGAAGAGAACGAGTAAAAAAAGCGCGCCTGAGACGACTTTACGACCGAAACAGACAAGGAAAATCGATCGATGCGTGAAAGTGATCGACCGCACGACTGGAAACCATTATTTCTGGAACCGTGAAACGAACGAAACGACCGCGCTCGGCCGCGAGCACCCGCCCGTCGTCGTCTCAACGAACAAAACGAAGATTAATCTCTCACTAGAGAACAAAAAAAATGTTGGAGCTCCAAGAGCTGCTTACTTGGAGCGAAAGAACTTGGTCAGTATCGGTAGCGTTCAAACGATCTTCGAGCAAGAGGTTGTTAAATCGTCCATGGTTCAATTAGCGACCGTGTTCTTGTTCGGTATCGCCGGTGCCTTCGGGGTCACTTTCGCGGCCGCGGTACTCGGCCTTCGTTAACGCGAGAACGAAGTACAGAGAGCGCGCGCGAGAGACGAGTTCTTCTCTTCGACGTCCGTCGTCGTACGTTTTAAGCGCGCGAAGAAGCAATGGGTAAGATGTAGGTATTCAACGGCTGCGCTTCGTTTCTGTTCTCGATCAGAGACAGTGCGCGCTCGAACGTCTTCGCCGCTCCGGACGACGACGACGACGGAAAACGTCCTCTCGACGGACGCGCGAGAAAGAACGCGAGACGGTTAAGATTTAGGTATTCATATAAACGTTGCTCGAACGACGAGTGCACGCGCGCTGAATAGCTATTCAACGGCTGCGCTTCGTTTCTGTTCTCGATCGAGACAGCAGCGCTCGCGCGCGCGGAATCGATTCGGATCAGAGACACATGCGCGCTCGAACGTCTTCGAGCTCTCTCGGCAGACTCCATCATCAACGGACGCTTCGTTGCACGGTCGTGATGAGGACTGTATTGTAGAATTTAGGGTTTAGGGTTTTAAAAATGAAACCCTAAATTACAATGTTAAAAAAAATTTCTTGCTTGCTTGATGAGAGAGAAAGAAGAAGAAAAAGAACGACAAACAACGTCGTGCGAAAACGATGAGCGCGTTTAATTCGATCAAGAGACTCGTCTCAACGAAAGCGAGGAGGTACTTAAATAACACGAAGACAACCGCGATCGCTCGCGAGAGCAGAGAAGCGCGCTCGGTCGTTTCAGTCGATCATCGAGCGATTGTGAAGAACGGCACTACGAGCTCGTCTTTTTTTCCAAAACATCATCAAAGGTCAAAGCCTTTAGTTGGATCGGAGGAACGGAGTCACATCGCTCGTAATCATGCTCGTGCTGCAACTGATTATCGCAGAGGGTTTGAGGGCGATGATGATAGTCAGAAGATCAGTAGGAGGAAAAGGGAGGATATTATCAGTGATGATGTGAAGAGGACGACGAGGAGAGCGCACGAAGAGGTCAGGAGAGCGAATTGGAACAGGAGTGCAGTGGTCAGCGAAGAGAGCGATGACGACGAAGACGATGAAAATGAAAATGAAAATGAAAGTGAAGAACAAGAGCGAGCGAAAATGGTCGTTCCAGCAGAAGAGCAACGGTCTATTAGAGTCGGTGTTCTTGGTGTACCGAATGCGGGGAAGTCAGAGCTCGTGAACGCGTTAGTCGGCGCCAAGGTCTCGGCCGTATCGAGGAAGACGAATACGACGAGGATGGAGACGATCGGTTTAACGACGAAAGGGAAGACGCAAGTCGTATTTTTGGACTTACCAGGGATTGTTGGTCCAGAACATTATAGGAACAGAGCGCATGAGAGTAAGGTGACGATGGGATGGGCCGCGGCGTCGACTTGCGATGCGATATTGTTCGTCGTCGACGCGCATAGGCAAGCGAAGAGAGCGGATTGGAGGGTGAAAGAGACTATTGAGTCAATGTCAGAGCAAATGAGGAAACTCAGGTACGAAGAGTTTCTTAGTAACGACGACGATGATGCAGAAGACTACGAGAATGTAGAAAACGATGATGATGACGACGACGATGATGCACAAAAGAGTGAACAAAGAATCGTTACCAATAAAGAATCGCCGCCGCCAGGTATTTTAGTGTTAAACAAAGTCGATTTGATGGATAAGAGTATACGCGCCGAACAGCTTCCAGAACTCGTAGAGTCGCTCGCTCAGGATCCGAAGAAGACGTTTTCAAAAGCGTTTCCGGTATCGGCGTTGCACGCCATTGGTACGGACGCTTTGTTTAAACATTTAGTGAGCCTCGCAAAAGAACGACCGTGGGATTATTCGCCTGACGAATCGACGGCTATGAACGAACGAAGTCGAGCGATTGAAGTCGTTCGAGAATGCGTTTATGACTTAGTGCACAAGGAAATATGTTACGGTGTTGAAATCGTACACAGGTCGTGGGAAGATTTTAGGGACGGTTCGGTTCGTATCGAGCAAGACTTACTCGTGAAATCTGGTGGGAATAGAAGAATCGTCGTCGGTAAAGATGGTCGAACGATTGGACAAATTGGGGTCAAAGCTAGACACGTCTTAGAAGCACTTATAGGGAAGAGGGTGCATTTGTTGTTAAACGTGCGCGTCAGAGGGAGAAATTTGCAACAGTCTCAACAGTTTTTATCCGAACTTTATTAACTTTTTGATCGTGACTGAAAGAAGAAGACAAAAGTAGAAGAATAGATTTAGCAGTGGTCGTAGCATTCATTTATAGATGATTATAGTAGATTTTCAAGGAACTTTCTCTCGTAATTGATTAATCGAGAGATTTCTTCACAATCTCATAGACGTTCTCGGACAAACCGTCAGTCGCTATGATCCTTTCCAATTGAGCTTTCATGAGCGCTTGTCTGCTCGGGTCGTATTTTCTCCATCGCGTGAATCCACCAACCATTCTCGCCGCAACTTGTTGATTGATTGCATTCAACTTCAAAACAACGTCGGCGAGGAACTCGTACCCTTGGCCGTCTTTTTGATGGAACGTAGTCGGGTTTGACATGAAACCACCGATGAGCGAGTACACTTTGTTCGGATTCTTGATATCAAACGCCGGGTGAT
>Ga0302126_10001761_pt1 | contig 12820 bp, 7 predicted proteins | sample CB4_20m_MG_FD_203108 | JGI IMG/M metagenome (GOLD analysis project Ga0302126, IMG submission 203108) | Marine microbial communities from Western Arctic Ocean, Canada - CB4_20m | ecosystem: Environmental > Aquatic > Marine > Oceanic | place: Canada: Western Arctic Ocean | collected 2017-09-24 | reverse complement strand
TTCAACAACGACATCATTGCCATCAGGCCAAAAGATCGTACACGGATCTGCCGGTTTGACCATTGCTAAGTTGGTTGAAGCTAAAGAGAAACTTGACAGCGGCAATGTCGATCCTTCGATTGCGCGTAATATCGTTGTTTCTCCAAAGCAAATTTCTGACCTGTTGAACAACACAACTGTAACTTCAAGCGACTACAACACTGTCAAAGCTTTGGCGATGGGTGAGATCAACACATTTGTTGGCTTTAACTTCATTGTTTCAAATCGCTTGGCTGTGGACAGCAACTCTGATCGTCGAGTGATTGCGTTTGCAACAGACGGCATCAAGTGCGCCATTGGCAAAGAGCCATCAGCACGCATTGATGAACGTGCAGACAAATCCTATGCGACTCAGGTGTACTATTGTCAGTCAGTCGGTGCGACGCGGATGGAAGAGTCCAAAGTCGTTGAAATCGCTTGTAACGAATAAGGAGACTGAAAAATGGCTACTGTATATTCCGCACAACGCACCAACTCACGCGCAACACCAGCCGTGATGAACCAAGCTAATGAGCTTAGTGGACGAGTCCGCATAGCTTATGGCACATACGAAGCAGTTTCACTGGCAGGCGCTAGTGAAATTGAAATGTTTGTTTTACCTGATGGCGCACGTTTGGTGCAAGGCAACCTAGCATATGACGCGCTTGGTGGCGGCACAACACTGTCTGTTGGCTACGCGGCTCACACAAACGCAGCAAATACTGCTGTGTCTGCGTCAGCGGCAGCTTACAAGGCAGCGGCTGCGTCAACATCTGCTCAAAAGGTAGACGTTCTTGCAACTATCGCTCTAGGCTCCGGCACAGAGACAGATGCAAACGAGAGCGGCGTAGCAATTACCGTGACTAATGCGGGTACTGCTACCGGCTCTATTGAGCTGACTATCATGTATGTGGTAGACTAATAAGAGCGGGGCGGTTCGCCGCCCCCTCTTTTCACATGGAGAGAGCTTATGACAAGCACGGTTGATATTGCAAACTATGCGCTGAATAGCTTGGGTGCTAATAACATTTCAAGCTTTGAAGAAAACAGCAAACCGGCGCGTTTAATCAATCAGAGGTTTGACGGTGTTCGAGATAGTGTGTTTCGAGCGCATCCGTGGAATTGTTTAATTCGCAGGACTGAGCTTGCTAAGGAGACTGATTCTCCTTCTTTTGGTTATTCCAATCAATTCGCACTTCCCACTAACCCATATTGTTTGCGCGTTCTAGAGTTTAGCAACGGGTCAATGTCTTACCCCCAAGATAATATGAGAAACAACACAGGTGGCCCTGTTTTTGTTATTGAGGGCCGTAAACTTTTGTGTGACGAAGGCACGGTAAAAATTAAATATGTTGCTAGAGTAACTGACCCACAAGAGTATGACGCCAATCTAATTGAAGCTTTGTCTGCGGCGTTAGCATTTGAGATCGGATACGCGCTAACTGGATCAAATGGTGTTAAGCAAATGCTGGCGGCTGAATATTCAGACAAGTTAAAGCAAGCAAGATTTGTTGACGCAACCGAAGGAGCGCCGCAACGAATAGAGGCAAGTGATTTTATTGAATCGAGGTTCTAATGGCTAAATCAGCGCCATCGATTAATACGTTTACCGCAGGAGAGATTTCACCGCGCCTAGAAGGGCGCGCGGATATTGAAAAATACCTTCAAGGACTGTCTCAGCTAACAAATATGATTGTGCAGCCACACGGCGGCGTGACGCGCCGTCCAGGCACAGAATACCTTGGCGAGGTTAAAGATAGTTCTGATATTACGCGGTTAATCCCTTTTGAGTTCAAAACCTCTGACACCTATGCGCTAGAGTTTGGCGATCAATACATGCGTGTTTTCCGCAATGGCCTGCAAGTTCTTAGCTCCGCAAAAACAATATCAGCAATTACAAAGGCCAATCCTGGGGTTCTTACAAGTAATTCTCACGGCTACAGCAACGGCGATGAAATTTATCTGACAAACTCTAGTGCAATGACCGAGATGACAGTTAGAAACTATCTTGTGGCGGATGTCACTACAAACACTTTCACACTGACAGATTTGTACGGCGTAGCAATTAATACTACAAGTTTCACAACTTTTAACAGTGGCGTCACAACCGCAAAGATTTATGAGGTCGCAACTCCGTATACATCTGCACAAGTCAATGATGTTCGGTTTGCGCAGTCTGCGGATGTTATGTATCTAGTTCACCCGAGCCACGCAGTTCGCACGCTGTCTCGCACAGACCACAATGCTTGGGCATTTGCCACGCCTACAATTAACGAAAACGACACTCCTGTTTTAACTAGCTCTGACAATTACCCTAGCGTTGTAACTTTCTTTGAGCAGCGTTTAGTTTTTGCGGCATCAAACAACAACCCGCAGACTTTGTGGTTTTCTAAGAACGCTGATTATTTAAATTTTCACACCGGCACTGCCGACAATGACGCTTTGATATACACAATTGCTTCTAACAAAGTTAACGCAATCCGCTACCTTTCTGCCACCCGCATCCTAAACATTGGCACATCTGGCGGCGAGTATGTTTTGACAACCACCAATGGTGGGCCGGTTACGCCTACGCAAACGGTGATCCGCAAATATTCTAACTATGGATGCATTGACAGCGAAGTTGTCCAAGTTGCTGACGTTACTTTATTTGCCCAGCGCGGTGCGCGAAAAGTTAGAGAGTTCCGCTATATTGGTGAGGTTGATGTTGCAGGCTATGCAGCGCCAGACATCACGATCCTTTCTGAGCATTTGACTGAAGGCGGCATTCAAGAGTTTTCGTACCAGCAAGAGCCTGAGAGCATTGTCTGGGCCAGACGCACAGATGGAACCCTGCTTGGCCTTACCTATCGCCGAGAGGAAGAGATTGTTGCTTGGCATAAGCACATTATAGGCGGATCGTTTAATGGCGGTCAGGCTGTTGTCGAAAGCATTATTACCTTGCCTACTGACAGCGGCGAAGATGAGCTTTACATGATAGTCAAGCGCACGATCAACAGCGTAACTAAGCGTTATGTGGAAATTATGAAGACGTTTGACTTTGGAAGTGACACGACTGCTGCTTTCTTTGTTGATAGTGGTTTGGTTTACTCTGGATCTTCCACCTCAACACTTTCTGGTCTTTATCACCTAGAGGGGCAGACCTTATCTATTTTGGCTAACGGGGCAACGCACTCTGAAAAAACGGTTTCGGGTGGGGGAGTGACGCTAGACTTTCCAGTTACAACGGGGGCCGTTGGCTTTGGCTACACAAGCGAAATGCAAACAATGCGCTTAGAGTCTGGATCTCAAGACGGCACATCTCAAGGCAAGCCAAAGCGCATTCACGATATAACTGTGCGGTTTCACGAAACAGTTGGCGCAGAAGTAGGCACAGACAGCGGAAATGCTGACAGAATATTCTTCCGCGACAGCTCTATGAATATGGATCAAGCTGTGCCATTATTCACGGGAGACAAGGAAATCGAGTTTGCCGGTGGTTTTGTTGAGGGGGATCGTATTTATGTACGGCAATCACAGCCCCTACCAATGACTGTTCTAGCGTTGTACCCACGCATGAACACATTTGATTTGTGAGGTAATTAGATGGCTCTTTTTGAAATGTTGACGTTGGGTGCAACGATTGCCGGTGGCCTTAGTGCAAAAAGCGCAGCTAACGATGCCGCCGCAGCGGCTCAAAGGGTTGGCGAGTTTAACGCTGAACTTATAGAGCGCGATGTCGGTTTACTTGAAAGACAGCGTGAAATTATAAATCGCAACGCCGTAACGCAGGAGCGCGTTGAACGGTTTAGATTTGCGGAAAGCCAAGGCTCAGTTGTGAACCAATACAGCGGGGCGGGTATTGATGTTTCAGTCGGTACGCCATTGTCAGTGTTAAGGCAGAACGCCCGAGAGTTTGAATTTGATCAAGCAAATATTGATTTTAACAATCAGGTTACAAATCAGCAGATCAATGACCAACAGGAAAACGCTAGGTTAAGCGCCGAGCTTTCACGCATGGAGGGCGGCGCAACTGCTGCCGGTTTGCGCGCTCAAGGAACAACAAGTTTGTTAAGCAGTGTCGGTTCGGCGGCTCGATTTGGTTATGGTGCGGGGATGTTTGGCTGATGCAAATACCAATATACACAACAAGAGTTCTAGCAACATCTGAAGCGCCTGGGGCGCGCATTACAGCTAGGATGAATGCGCAACCTTTTGTGCAAGCTGCTATGCAAACAGGTTCAGTTGCCACAGAGCTTGCAAATCAGGTTGGTGAGTATGCCAACATGCGCTACAAGATGATTGTTGAAACGCAAAAGAACGAGGCAATCTTTTCCGCAAAAGAGGCTTTGATGGGTTTGTCTAGCACGCTGGAACAAAGCACTGACGTTGCCAATATTTTTGACGGTGAAAACAAGTACGATGAAGGCGTCAACGGCGTTTTTAACGAACTGCGCGCTCGGGTTGGCAAAAACAAATATGCTTTGCAGGACTTTGACAGCAGCTTTCGGCAAATGGAAATACCGATTAAGTTTCGGTTGAGAGAAGTGGTTGACCTAAAAATTGAAAAGCGCAGGCAGGCTGCGTTATTGGCTTTGGAAAATCAGCAAGTATCCACTTTATCAGATCCAAATCTTGACATGACTCGTGATGAGTTGGCGATGTCTCAAGCTGGATTGCAAAATGCTCACGATCAAGCTGTTGCAAACGGTGGCGTAAACCCAGAGATCATGGGGAATGTCAGCCAAAAAGTTTTAATCAGGGCTTTAAAAAATCTTATTCCAGCGTATGCGGGTGACGATTTGAGTCTTGCATTTGGACTATCATCACTTTTAGATCAAATTGACCGAGTAGAATCGGGCGATCTTAGACCACAAGATATGGTAGGTATAGAGCATTTCCCTTCTCATGTTGTTAATATGCTTCAAGCCGTTCCGGCAGAAGAAGCCAAAAAGGTAGTTCAAGACACAATAAAAATGGCCGCTACATTTTTTAACGCCGCAGAAAAGCTTGAGGGTGAGCGAGAAGAAGAAAGAAACAAATCTAACGTAAAAGCCTATAATTTTGTTATATCGTTAGATAAAGATGAAAAAGTTACGTTAGGAACATTAAAAAATATTCTAGACTATGATGATATGAAAAGAGTTTATGAAACTTTTGGGTCAGATTTGAGTACCGAGGTTTTTGGGTCTACCGCTCAACGTATTTTGTTTGACGGGTTGACTCGGCAGATGTGGGCCTCTCCCGAGCAGCAAGCAAAAATGGAAAAAGTTTTGTCTTCCGATACAGATCTTGTTTTCAGAGACCCTGGCAATGGGGATGGCGCAACATATAGTATGTTAAACGGAATGGCTACACAGGGAACTCTTACTGTTGATGAACTAAATTTAAATAAAGCAAAGCTTTCTTTAGATCAGCACACAGGTCTAAGAAATAAAATTGCTACAAGCGGTAACGCTTTTGTGACAAGAGCAACAAATATAATAAAGAGGCGTTTTAACTATGACGCCCAGCAAGCAGCCAACAACGATTCTAATTTAGCCGCAGCTTCTAAAGCTGCTTTTGAGGCTGCGGATGGAGCCTTGCAAGAAGAGTTCTTTAACAGAAGGGCCGAAGGCAAACCTATGACATCCAAGGAAATCCTTGCTTATGCTAAAGAACAAATAAAAGAATATGAAGGTATTTATCTAGAGCAATTAAAAGAAAACTTTTCAGAAGATTTAACGTCTAAACTTAGAGCCTTAGATGGCATTGATTTTAACGCTGAATTTCAAGCTGATCCTCTTGCAGTTCTAGATCGCTGGTACGATGGATTAACAGCGACACAACAAAGCGATCTTGAGTCTAAATATTTTAGTGCTAAAGCTAATATCCGCAAGTACGCCAATAAGGGGTTGTTTTAATGGGCGATCTATTAGGTAACGACACCGATTATGAAATGGACAAATACTACGAGGCGGATGAAACTATTTCTGGTGTAGACAATACTGCAATTTTTAAAAACAAAAAAAGTGTTTTTAACACTGAAACATTAAGGCATGAAATCCTTTTACCTATGAGCCAAGGCGGTTACGTTCAAATCGGCGAAGAGGGTGGGGGAAAAGAAATTGTCCCGCAGTCAATCTTAATACAAGGCATGGAGTTCGGCCCCGATACCCCAGAGTTTCAAGCGTATTACCCAGCGCCGCAGCCAGAGGTTATGGAGACAGCTCCTGATGCGCCGGTGCTACAAGTAAATCCTTTGGTAGAGGGCGCTATGTCGTTTGCTCAAGAGCGCCAAGCATCTACCGGCGCCATGCCAACTATGGAAGATTTTGAAGCCGCTGGCTACGCTTCTGATGTTGTGGAATCGGCTGGCCTTATGGGGCCGCAGTCTGACCCAACATTTGTTCCGGCAGAGGCTTTGTCAGAGAATGAAATTGCGCAAATTGTGTCAGAGGGCGGATCTCTTATAGGCGACTATGACCCGCTTTTGCGTGAGAGTGGCAGCGCGGCTGTAACCGACTTTTCTGTTGAGGCCGCAGTTGAAGGCTTGCGCGCCGAATTAGAGGCCAAGGGTGCAGATTCTCGAACTATTGAAGAAGAGATCAAAGCAGCCATGCCAAGGTTCCGTAGCGAGGCGGGTGTGCTTTCAAACGCATTGTTTGGCACAGGCAACGCTTTAGGGGTCGGCATTGGTGATTTTGCTACCGCTGGCGTGATGGACATCCAAGAAGGTTATCGGATGTACCAGCAGAATTTCGGCCCAGATGGATCACTAGCAGGGCGCGCAATGGGCATGACAATTATGCTTGCAGGCTTGGCCGAGGCAACCGGCGTAGGCTATGCATTTGGCAAGCTTCTTAAAGCGGGTGTGAAAAGACTAGAGGGGCCACTAATGAGCGCAGCCGCACAGGCCGAGCAGCGCATAGCCCAAGAAGGATCAACTATGTTTAGCAACCCTGTTGGGCCTATAGTTGATCGTGGGCTTTCTGCGGCTGGTAGGCTGGTTGCGCCAGATGTGCCTGATGCTGCTGACTTAGTTACTAGGGTAGAATCTGCTCGATTGGCTTACGATGCAAATCCAAACGATACTGCTTTAAGGAAAGAATACTTTGACTTGCGAAAGGAGCGTGACGCCAATCCTATTGCTGAAATACAAGCTCCCACAGAAAATAAATCTGGCATCATAGCATTCTCAGGTTCTGGCAAAGATTTTGAAAAATTTAGCATTGATTACATAAACACCGGAGAAGGCGCACAGGCATATGGCAATGGCCTTTATTTTTCTAGTGCTGAAAGCATAGCAAATTTCTATCAGAAAGCTGTTCGGCAAGCCCAAAACCTTAGAGAAGGTTACGATGTTTCCTACAAAGGAACCCCCTTAAATAACTTTGGAGACACCGCAGAGGCCGAAGCACAGGGGTTGGAGTATGACGCCATTAACAATATAATTGGTAACTTAAACAAAGTTACAACTATAGAGACTAGAGAGCTTTCGCAGCCCGAGCTAATCCAATTGGCTAAAGATAATTTCATAAAAGAAAGAAAGCGGCAAAGAGCGCGGTATGTCGAAGATATTTCAGCAAGAGATGGTAGCGACAGTGAGAACTGGGAAGAGCTATCAAAACTTGTAGTTGAAAGCTTTGATACTGAAATAAATGTTGTAAAGGGTATAGATGTAAATGATGTGTCGTTTTCTGAAGGCAAGACCTATCAAGTCGGTTTGGATGTAACGCAAAACGAATTGCTTGATTACGACAAATCGTTTAAAGAGCAAACGCCTTTTGTGCAAACTGCAATCTTAAAGGCTCTTGAAGAAATAACGATAGACGATGCTGTAAACTTTGGCACTGAAACTGTTGCAGAAGCTCAGAAGCTAATATTGGATAACTTTACAACCGTTAGGTTCTTAAACGATTTTTCCGCTGTTCGCGGCTCAAACGATGCCGGTGAAAAACTTTTAGATAAACATGGCGTTAAGGGTATTAAGTATAAAGCCAACAGAGGTTCTGGCAATATTCCCGAAGACGGCCCAGACAACTATGTTATTTTTGATGACAGAACAATTCAAATCCTTAAAAAGTATGGTATAGTCGGGCCAGTGGCCTTGTCGGCGTTAACGGCTAAAGGCGGTAAAGAAGAAGGCACAGAGAATGGCATTTGATCCGACAGAGCTAGCAAGCGACCAAGAGGCCCAACAACGAATTACTGCGGCTGGCGCACCCACTGAGTTTGCCAAAGGGCCGGAGCAGGACGGTGTGAGGGTCGCGGGTATCGGAAGGCTTGTTGACCTACTGAACAGGCTTGATGCAGGAGTAGTGCCGCCTAAGCCGCCAAGAGTCAAATCAACTACAGCAGGACAAGCGGGGGTGCTAACGCCAGGACAACTGGATGCAATCCCAGAGGTTGATCCTGCTGCCCTTTCTGGCATGGTTGCGCCTCGAATGCCAACGCCGCAAGAGGTTGGCCTAGTGCCTGACCAAGGTGCATTTTCAGAAACGGCAACTAAGCGCGCATTGGCCGGTCAGGTTCTTAGTCCAGAAGGCGTGGCAGAGTTTGAGCGGCGAGGACTCAAAACCCCTAGAATTGGCGAAGAACCCCCGACAGATGTGTTGGAAGGCGCACAATCTGCTCTTGCGGATGAAGCTGCTGAAGCGGAAGCCTCTGCCGTTGATATTAACGATTTAGCACAAAAAGCGATGAAGGCAGATGCAAAAGGCTTTAGCGCAGAAACGGCTCTTGTTTCTGAAGAGGCCGCAGATGCAATCTTAACGCGAGTCCAAGTTAAAGATCAAAACATTTTATCTTTGCAGGAAGGCGGAGATTTTAACTTTGATTACGTTGACACAGCAGATGATGTAAAAGCAATGATCACTGCTGTTGGCGAGAGATACAAAGGTGAAACAAACGCACGAACCCGTGGCAAAATTCCAAATAATGTGACTATACAAAATGCTGAAAAAATCTTTTTGGATGAGATCGGCTTTACCAGAAAGCTTTTAAACAGGCAAATTGGTGAAGGAGCTTTGAGCGCAGAGGAATTTCTAGCGGCCAGAGAAATCCTTGTGAAAAGTGCTGACACGCTTACGAAGCTTGCAGAGCAAATAAAATCAGGCACTGCTGGTGCTGATGTCAAATTAAGATTTCGTAGGCAGCTTTCGATTCACAGCGGCATTCAATTGCAACTCAAGGGCGCGCAAACTGAAGCGGCTCGGGCATTGCAATCTTTTCAGATTAGAGTTGACGGCGAGTTAGACGCAGCAAGATTTGGCGAAGAAGCCCAAAGACTTCTTTCTGAAACAGGGGCTGACCAAAGCACAGATGCTTTGGCTTCGGCGCTTTTGAAAACAGCAAACGAAAATGGCTTGGCTGGCATTAACCGAGTGGCTGAGGTCGGTTGGGGAGCAAAGACAAAAAACGCGGTTCACCAAGCCTACTTAGCGGGGCTTTTGTCGTCACCAGCCACGCAAATGAAAAACATAGTTGGCACAACATCATTTATGTTGTTTCAACTGCCGACAGAAATTATGGCAGGCATGTATGGCAGCATTGCAAGAGGAATTAAAAGGCCATTTGGTCAAACACACGCGCCTATTAGTGAAGATCAAGCATACATGGAAGATGCGCTTTTAAGAGTAAAAGGTTGGTCAGATGCGTACAGAGATGCGCTGAAGGCAGGATCTATTGCGTGGCGCACTGAGATGCCTGCCGGAGCTACCAAATTAGACATTGAAAGATATTCCCCGAGCGTTAGCCAAGGCGATAGTTTTTTTGGCAGATCAATAGACGAACTTGGCAAACGTATGCGTATTCCGTTTCGCCTGTTGCTTGCGGCTGATGAGTTTACAAAAACAATTTCGCAGCGTGGAGAATTTTACACTCAGATCAATAGACGTTACCAGCACTCGTTGCGCAAAGGCATGAGTGAGGAAGATGCTTTGGATGAGGCTGGAATGATGTTATTAGATCCATCGTCTGTGGCGGATGATTTAATTACCCAAGCTAAATTTGACACGCTTCAGTCTGACTTAGGGGCTTTTGGAGACACAGCAGGAAAATTGCAGCGCACTCTTTTGGGCCGCTTTATTATGCCATTTGTAACAGCCCCAACTAATGCTGTGCTGCGCACAATGGAATATGTGCCAGGAATGCCAAGCAAATCTATTGTAGATTTGACCGGCAAAAATGGCAATCGCGCGCGACAGCTAGCTCTTGGCCGTTACACTGTGGGCGGGGCTGTTATGGCCCAAACTGCTCAGTTCGCAATGGATGGCAAAATAACTGGCTCTATGCCAAATGACAAAGCATCTCGCGAAGCCTTGCCGCCTGGCTGGCAACCTTACAGCTTTGTTTTAAAGGCTGAAGGTTTCCCAGAGGGCATGTCGTTATATAATAGTTTCGGCGCTCCAAACGGCCCTTTAATTTATGTAAGCTTCTCAGGGTTTGAACCCGTAGGCGGCTTGCTTGCGATTACGGCTGACACAGTGCAACGCGCAAACAAAACTAACGATCCAGAGTTGCGAGAAAATTATGCTCAAGCGGCTATTCTAGCGACAATGGACTACTATAAAGAGCTTCCAATGCTGCAAGGCGTTGCTGATGTTGTTTCATTTTTGGATGGTTACGATGCGGCAAAGCTTTCTCGAAGCTACGCAGAAAGCTCAACTCTTGCTGGTGTTCCTAATCCTGTTAGTTCCTTGCAAAGAATGTTTGCGCGGCTGGCAGATCCGACAAGGGTTCGCCCTCGGGAAGACTTTGAATATTACACTTTAGATGAAGTTGAAAAGATTGTTGTTGATGCAGATGGCAAAAGAACTTTTGCTTATCCTTTGCCAGACGGCACGCCAAACTATGCGATAGTAGGATCTCAAAAGGGTGGCACAACTGAAGTTTTGATGGAATACTTTCAAGAGATGAATGCTTTGCAATCTAAAGACAGCTTTATCCGCAACGAAAGAGATCTCAACGCAGTAGTCTACGACACCTTTGGGAACGCAAAGGGATCTGATGAGTATAGCTTTGCGGCCAATCCAGTGGCGGCAGTGTTTAGCAACGTATCTGGCTTGCGTCTAAAGAGGGGCGAAAAGTTGGAGTCATACGAAAAAGAATTAATCAGGTTGCAGGCTATGACAAACAAATGGCCTTTAACTAATCCAGAAAAAATGGGTCAAATTAAGCTAAGTTATGGAATGCAGTCTGATTTAATAAATTTGGCTAAGAACGAAATAGAGCTTTCCATAGAGGGTTATGGCGCTTTAACATTTAGAAATGCACTAGAATTATTTACTTCAAACAGAGATTATCAAGAGATGGACGATTCTGCTAAAGTTGATTATCTTAGGGGCATCAATAAAAAGTATATTCAAGCTGGGTTTGAAGCGTTGCTTGAAAACCCAGAATATGCAAATATGCGCCAAGCATATGAGCAAGTGGAGCAGTTGAAACAAGAGGGTCTACGGTAATGACAGTATCGAGCAGCATAAACCGAGCTAGCTATGGCGGAAACGGCACGCTTAAAACCTTTGCGTATGGCTTTAAGGTTTTTGACCAAGGAGAACTGACGGTTATCCTTCGGTCAAGCGATGGCACAGAAACTGTGCAGACCATTACAACAAACTACACTGTAACGGGTGTGGGTGATGCTGGCGGCGGCAATGTGGTGTTTGGAACCGCTCCTGCTTCTGGTGTTACCATTGTTATCCTGCGTGAATTGGATCTTAATCAAGGGCTAGACTTAGTACCTAACGATCCGTTCCCAGCGCAATCTCTGGAAAACAGTTTAGACAAGCTGACCTTTATGGTGCAACAGCAAGGCGAAGAGCTTGGCCGATCAATTAAAGCCTCGCGGACAAATGTCATCTCAGGATCTGAGTTTACCATCTCTGCGACTGATCGGGCAAATAAAGTTTTTGCCTTTGACAGCTCGGGAGATGTTTCTATTACGCAAGAGATCGGCGTGTATCGCGGGGATTGGGCTGCATCAAGAGCTTTCAATCAGCGCGACATTGTAAAAGATACAAACAATAGTAACATCTACATTGCCAACACTGCGCACACTTCAAGCGGATCTGTGCCTATCAGCAGCAACACAGACTCAGGAAAGTGGGATTTGTTGGTTAATGCTGCGGCTGCGGCCAGCTCGGCTTCTGCTGCTTCTGCATCTGAAACAGCGGCAGAAACGGCAGAGACAAACGCCGAGACTGCCCAAGCTGCCGCAGAGGCCGCAAAGGCTGCTGCTGAAACCGCAAAGGCTGCTGCTGAAACGGCGGAAACAAACGCCGCAGCAACGTATGATAATTTTGATGATCGTTATTTGGGCGCAAAGTCTACCGGCAGCGGAGATCCAACAGTAGACAATGATGGCAACGCCCTGATCGACGGTGCGCTATTCTTTGACACAACCAACAATGTTATGAAGGTGTATAACCTCGGCACAACAACTTGGCTGCGTACTACGCCGACATCATCTGATCAGACAAACATCAATACAGTTTCTGGAATATCCGCCAACGTCACGACTGTTGCCGGTATAGCCGCCAACGTCACGACTGTTGCTGGCAACGGAACAAACATCAACGCAGTTGCAGGCATATCGGCTAACGTCACAACAGTTGCCGGTCAAACTACAAATCTGCAAAACGTAACTGACAACTTATCTGCAATCCAAGGCGCTGCCGGTAATGCCACGGCTGCGGCCAACAGTGCTGCTGCGGCGGCTAATTCCTTTGACGCCTTTGATGACAAGTATCTAGGAAGTAAAACAGGATACAGCGGAAGCGGCACAGGCCCATCAGTGGATAACGATGGTAATGCCTTGGTCGAGGGTGCTTTGTACTTCTCA
>Ga0302126_10001758_pt1 | contig 12841 bp, 9 predicted proteins | sample CB4_20m_MG_FD_203108 | JGI IMG/M metagenome (GOLD analysis project Ga0302126, IMG submission 203108) | Marine microbial communities from Western Arctic Ocean, Canada - CB4_20m | ecosystem: Environmental > Aquatic > Marine > Oceanic | place: Canada: Western Arctic Ocean | collected 2017-09-24 | reverse complement strand
GAGATGTTTATTCTGGATGGTCGCCCGAAGAGATTCAAGAATACGAAGAAAAGAGATTTAAAGAGAAAGAAAGGGAGAAAAAGTTAATAACTCCTATTGAACGAAAACCAAATAACGCCTAGACATAGGTAATATAACTCTAATATTTAGACTTCTTTTAAGCGATTTTATGCTTTAACACCGTTCGGCGTCTTCGGCATCATTACTGTCGCCTGTTGTGCTGCTGTTTCTACAATTAGTTTTCCTGCTTCTTCAGCTTCTGGTTGTTGTTGTGTTCCATTATTCAAAGCTCTCGCAAATTCGTCTAATTTCATTTGCATTGGGTGTCCTTTCCAACAACCTCCTTCGCATTCGCAATCGCCTCCAAACTCTTTCGGAACGTATTTCAAATCAATCTCTTCGCTGATTTTAGCGCGCATTTCGTCAAACGTATCTAAAATAAACACGTTATCTAAAGTCTTCGTCGACGCGAGTGGTGCTACTAACGCATAGACGAACCTAAACGTTGGACTTGGGTTACACAAATACACCTTCCCATGCCTTTCGCATAAAAACGCGCTCCCAAATTTCGCCATATGTCTCAAAAAGTTCAAAACCTCAAAGTTCAGCTCGCCAGCCGAGAACTGCGAAACGTCAACGATCCTAGTAATCTTCCCATCCGGCCAAGGTCTCGCATCAAAATTCTTAAACGCGTACGTGGTCACAAACGCAATATGCTCCTTCACTGGTACGGTCGGATCTTCCTCGAACCCTCTCTTCTTCATAGATTCGATTAACTTTTGCCACCCGCTCGGCCTCTCCAACTGTACGACGTGCCCTTCTCTCGTCACGCCATGAAACGCGTGTCCATAATTCTCCTTCACCGCGTCATAATTCGGACACTCGCGACATAGCAAAGTCTCGTATCTCACCTCGTTCTTATACATCACATGTCGTTCATATTTCTGTACTTGTAACTTCTGGTCGCCTTTACAGGTATGTTTAAACCGTTCCGGGAGTTTCCCTGGGTCGATCGAGAACTCGTTTTTCTCTCTATCCTCGTCTTCTTCGTACGCGTTTCTTTTACGACCACCGATAGCGTTGGCACCAAATTTCTTCCTCTTCTCCTTCTTCTTATTATTATTCGCGTTCGTGACTGCGTCGAGGTATCGAAGCGAGCTCGTCCCGAATTCGAACGCGGTTTCCAGGAAGCTCGTGAACGCGAAAAGGAACTTTGCCGATAACGCAGAGAGTCTCGAGAGCAATGCTAAAGGGAAAATGGCGAAGACGTGGAACCATAGGCCGGAGATCTCGAACATCGTCGATCCAGCCGAGGGCATTTCGGTTTATTAGTAGTCGCAGAGAACGAGGGTTTGGTCGTTGTGAAGTTTATCCCGCGCATGGGACTGTTGGTAAAGAAAGATATATTTAGGGTTTCAGCGGAAACAGAATATATCGAAAGAATAATAACCAACGGTAATGCAGTTTATATATGAGCAATCTCTCTTATTAAGGCGTCATGCATCGAGAATAGTAGTTGCGGCGATCGTCCGATTCGTAGCCGTTGCTCGTATCGTCTTCGTTATCGACGCGGTAAGCGCTAGTTTTTAATGAGGCCAAGCGTCTTCGTTTCGTTTCGTTCTCGTCGTGGAACTTTGAGACGATGACTGTTGTCGTGACCGGGAAATGGTCGGAGCCCCATATCGTTTTAATGTCTCTCGTTTCGGTTTCGGAGTCATATGTGAAATCCGTGCGAGCGATGTCGAGGATGACTTTACAGTTTCGCACGCGAACTTTTGGTTGTACGCGCGTAGGTAATAATAAGTCAGCGTACTCAGTTATTGGTTGTTCAGTAGCGAGGCGTTGTCGTTTTTTGTTGTGTTGGTTGTACGTGAGCGTTCTCGTATCGCCGACAATTTTCGGTCGCACTCCTTTCCCTCGCACGATGTATATGTGGTCTATATGCCGTTCATGTCCAAGCGCTTGAGCGCGAATGCTTTTACTAGTAACGTCGTTGAACTTCATTTCACCAGCTGCGTGTTTACACGCCTGAGCCATCGAATTTGATATTTGAATCGAATGCTGAGGTCCATTCCAGTCATGCCAAGTTGTTCCATTAAGTCCACCAGTTCTTATTCGTTCCGTCATATCATAGCTTGAAACTTTATTCGAGACATCGTTTCGGAACCAATATGGCGTTGCAGATGGTTCTGATGGCCACATTATTGGATTATCTTCACCGACGCAGTCGAAACAGTCAACAAAATCGGCAAACGAATTTCTCCACTCGCTTTTTTGGTCAGACATGCAATATTGCTTAAAAAAGTTCATATCTAAAACATCTCGGTTCACTACTGATATCGGTTCTTTTGCACCAACGGTATCGACTGTATCGACTACAATAAGTCTAGAACTTCCAGTTAAGATCTTTACTGGATTTTGAATCTTCTGCGAGTTGAAATCGCCCATGACAAAAATTGGTATTTCAGACGCGTCGAGGGTAATCTGCAACTCTGCAATTGTATGCCGAACACATTTTGCTATGTCTATTTTATAAGGCATTTGATCTAACCATCCATGCCCCGCGGGCAAATGCACGCAAACTACAATAATTTTATCGTCCACTATTGGCAAGTCGCATTCGTTCGGCTTTGAACATTTTCTGCGCAACATCGCCCAAGTCACAGGTGTTCGAAACCGACACTCTGAGTTTTTAATAGCAGGCGTCATGAATCGATAAATACCACCATTAACTAAACCAAATTTTTTATTATCAAACCAAACGGCGTTAGCATATAACGAATTCTGGAAATACTCGTCGTTTTGGCAGCACTCGAGAAAATGTTCCTTCTCCGTCCCTTTACTTTCCACCCATTTCCCATCATCAGAAAGCTCTCTGTACTGATGTACCTTAAAATTATCGATATATAGCTCCTCCGGGTACCTACTATACGAAATTGAGTTATCATAACCACTACCACACTCATTAATACACCTCGATAACCTCGAATTCATGCTCATGGTATCTTCTTGTGTACAAAACACATCACAACATTCTCTCAAAATAGTCCTCGCACATATTTCGACTCGTTCATCCCATTTCGGACCACCATGGCCAACTCCTCGCGCACGCGCTTCGTCGTATTTCAAATTCCAAGTCATAAATTTGATTTCATAGGCGTGTGGAATGTCCATGTTTAAGAGCGTTTTTGAACACATTTGGAGCGATCTTAAACATTTGAAATTTAGTTTTTGCATGATCGTTGATAGTATGTCTCTTGGCACGTTCGCGAGGAAATCGGTGAATGTTTCCGGTTTCTTTGGTAGTAGTAGTGGTGATTTTTGTTCTTCTGGAGGCATGTTTTGGGTTTTATTTTAATCGTTTTAATAGTAGTAGTGCGCTTTTTTATGACGCGTTGCAAAATGATATAAAATTAGGTGCTCACATCTATCTTTGTTGATGAAACTAAAACTAAACTAAAACGGCGTCAATTCACACCTACGTTCTAAACTCTCGAGTAGGCTATCATCGAAACCGCCACCGTCGAAGCTAATAGCGGTCGGGAACCCTTCATTTGCCATTTCATATTTTGTCGCCTCGACTTGCACGCGACCGCAAAACCTGTGACAGTTCTTCTCGAACGTTTTTTGAACGTCTCGTTTAATTGCGTCGGTATAATTGGCATATTGAGCGACCGTGCACGATGCGAACTGGTTGATTTGTTCGTTTGTTATGAATACGGTGAGATATTGCGTGCTGTCTTGAATTATGATTTTCGCTCGCCATTTGCGTTCTCCCGTTGGCGTGTTTTTGTAATTGATTTCACCTACGCGCGTTATCCAGCCATGTATAGTGAACTTGATCATTTTGTTCCCGCTCGGCTGTTTTGGTGTCTTTGCCTTGCGAAGACGTTTGATGCAAGAGATGTAGTTCCAAAGACCTTTTTGAGTGTTCTTTGCGAAAGTTTGTGCAATTCGCATCTCGTTTGAAACCAAATGATTCTGTTGAGCCGATTGCGAGCGGTCCGTGCTAGACGGGAGCATGTTCTCAGAACTATTCATAGTCGTCATCGGTGCAAGCGATGAAAATCTTTGGTTGCTATTACTATCTTTGTTCTTATTCTTGTTCTTATCGTTGTTATTGTTCTTATCGTCTTGCGTTGTTTGCGTTTGTTCTTCGGACGATGAGACAATGACGTGTTTCCGCGCGCGCGCTGCTCTAGGTATTGGTTCTTCCTCTTCCTCTTCTTCTTCATCACCATTTTCTTCTCCTGAAATGTCCATCTCTTCCGCTTCTTCTTCTTCTTCTTCTTCTTCTTCTTCTAGTTGCGTGTTGGGAATAACATTAACATCTTCTCCCATTACTTCATCTAAATCTAATTCGATAACCGCTTGCTCGTTGTTTCTAGGTTGTTGTTGTTGTTGTTGTTTTGGTGGTGGTGGTACCGCCATATTCGGCTGTTGCGCGGTTCTTACAGACACCCCATCACCACCACTACCACCACCACTAGGACCATCACCGCCACCAGTACCACCAGCACCACCGCCACCAGTTTTCGGCCAAGCCGCGCGTTCACACGCCGCCCTCTTATCCCCTTTCTCCCCCGTCAACTCCTCCGGTCTATTCGGCTCTCTCCACTTTTTCAACATCCTCTGTCTCGCCGCCTCCAAACGCGTCACTTGCCCTCCGAGCAACAAAAACCTATTCGCGTCTACATACAACGCCCCATTCATGATCATAGGATCAATCAACGCCGCCTTACACCCCGCTCTCGTCTCAATCGCGTCTAAACTCGCAATGGGGGCGTATTCGTACACATCGAATCTCTCTCTCCCATTCGTCGCGTTCATCTTCAAACTTCTCGATAACAAGTTTCTATTCTGCGAAACTTGTTCATACCTGCTACTAAAAGGTTTTCCAACATCCGCGATTTCATCGATCTGTACGACGAACCGGCCTCTCAAATACTTCGTCTCTTTCTTCGTTGTTGTTTGCTCACTTTTTTTCATTTCCTCAATCGCTGAAATCATTCGCTCATCTTTCGCGCCATCGCATACTACGTTCACGTCTGCGTACATGAACTGGTCGTACACTAGTTCCACTTTCTCTTCGAACGATGAATTATTGTTATTATTATTGTTATTATTGTTATTATTATTATTATTATTATTTTGATGTTCTTCGATTGCTTTAACACATTTATTCACCCATCGTTTGTTCACAGTGAGGTTTAATAAGCGCTCTAAAGCGAGGACGATTTTCAGTGTTGATTCAGTGTACTGCGTAGCAGTATTAGTGTTATTAGTGTTATTCGTTTGTTCTTGATTTCCAGCAATTGAGTGTATCATTTATTGTGTGCGAGAGCAGTGTTGAACTTCTGACGGTTTTCGAATTTTTAACTGACTCACCTCTCATAAACAATGAGATGTGATATATCGCGAATATGATGCGAGTAAACCTATAGTATTTTATACAAACTAATTACATTGATTACAAAACTCTCTCTCTCTCTCTCTGGTGTTATACATGTACATCGAACTACTAGTGAGTCTGAACCGCGTCGACTACTACGAAAGGCCCTTTGACTCTCAAATCGGCTCGAACGCAAAACATGTCCGCCTTTATAGCGGATCCGTCGTCGTCGTTCGCGCTAGTACTACTACCGCTACTTCTCCCGATCAAGGCAGCTCGATACTCGCCCGATGGGATCAATTCTGGCACAGCCGCTTCATACGTCATCGTTATCGATGTCTGCGTCGCGTTTGGTGGACATCGTTGCCCCTTCGCCGTCTCGCATAACGATAGAACGTCCTCGAACAAAGGCACTTCTTCGTAAGTAATCGATACGTCGATAACTGAAGTGCTTTTGATCATCGATGGGTTTAAAATGGTCCCAACGATCACGAATTCAGCGATACCCCCAGTTCGCACTGGATCCGGCGTTAACCGCACGGACTCTATTTCAATCGCGTATTGCGTTTTATTCGTATCTTCACAGAGCGACCAATTGAACGCATTCAAGTTTAAGAAATCCGTCGTCGTCGTCGTCGTCGTCGTCTCTTTTGCACCGTTTACGACGAAAAAAAAAGAGAAGAAGAAGATGAAGACGACGAAGAAGAAGTACTGTTTTTCGAAGCGCGCATCGAACATATCGAATAAGTAAAAGTTGTTTCACTTCTAAATCAATGCCGAATGTCAATTTATTTCCATTCCCCATTCTACGGCATTTTTCAAGGGCGCGACCGATGTACGAATAGTTTTTTTTGTACCAGTATTATTAATAACAGTGATATACACAGAAGTTCCGTGATCGAGCACGAAAGAGATATTACGAGAGTAGTAGTAGTAGTAGAAGCGGTGTTAGTATTATTAATAACAGTACTATACTGTACATAGAAGTTCTTTGTATCGAGCAAACGAAAGAGATATTAAGAGAGAGATATTAAGAGAGTAGTAGTAGTAGGAGCAGTGTTAGTATTATCAATAAGTAGTGCAAAGAATTAACTATGCCGCGACTACGATTCGTACAAAGTTTGACCAATGCGACGACCAGTACTCGTTTGTCATCAGCGCGATCGTACGTCAACGAAGCTGCGCGAGAGCTTTACCACGCGCGATTAGAGCTCTCGCAGTTCCGAATGAGTGCAAAGCAGGAGAAAACTCGAGCCAGATTACTCGCGATATCATCAGCGTTCGCATCTGTATACATAGGGTATCACGCGCTACCGATCGTGAGCGATGGTGTAGTGAACTCGGCCGTGTATATGATTAAATCGGAGAGCGCGTTCATGCAACGAAGAGGACTTTGGAGATTCGAGTTCATCGCTGGGAAGTTCTTCGAGACAGTGAACGATAGGGTGATCGAGAAAGCATGCGATAAAGGAGCGTTTGAAGAGGTTTTGAGGTTATCTGAAGGTGGACGAGACGTAGACGTAGAGGTTTCGGAGGATGCGAAGAGGTGTTTGAGAGTGTTTATGGAGAGCGAGTACGTGAAGAGGATTGTCGAGGCGGATGCCGCGTTGATGAAACGCGTAGCAAAAATAATTCAGTAAATAATAGAAGATTATAGTTAAATAGTTTAGTTAATAGATAATAATAGTTTTGATTAGTTGCGTTGCTTTTTGCGTTCTTGTCTGACATTCAAATCGGCTAAGCGCTCTAAGTACGTGCGTTCGGTTGTGCGTAAGAGCAAACTAACCGGTTCGCCCTTCGGTTCACCAGCCGCTGTTCCGTAATACGTGCTCGACATCAAAGCTCTCGTTAACTGACGGTTACGTTTTAAAGAAGTCGCTTTCTTTTCCTGTTGTTCTGTTTCAGTACACGATGGCAATGATAATTTTTTCTTCGCTTTCTTCTTTTTCTCGTTGCTATACGTGTTTATTCTTTTTTTGATATCGCGCCATAAATTCGCCTTGAGTTGATGCGCTCGTTCAGCCGCCCAAGCGTGCATTTCAAGCCCCTCTAAAGCTTCGTCTGAGATTTTCCTATTATGTTCGCCTAGAATGGATTCATCGTACGAGCACTTGACTAAAACTAATGGATGTTCCGGGGCCATTGAATATAAAGGTTTCCTTGGCGTTTTCTCTAAATCCAGCAAATCATCAATGATGTTTGGAGCATCTGCTCCTAATCCGACTTGGAAAAGTACGGCGGCAATACATCGTACCATGTGCCAAAGAAACGAAGACCCTTCGATTGTTAACTTGAAGTCAATTTTTTCCTCACTATTCTTATTATTCTTATTATCATTATCATTATCATCGTCAATACGGCTAATGCTACATCGTTTTATGTCTCGTTTATAATCATGACAATCTTTCACGTTCATTTTGCAAAAATTACGAAAATCGTGCGAGCCTCGTAATTTTTTGCACGCGATTTCCATCGCTTCCATATCAAACACATCCTTCGTCCTCGTCTCCAATCCATCGCCACCAACGATTGTAAAATAATACTCATACGTCCTTGTCGTACAATCAAATCTGGACGAAAACCCATCGTTAACTGGATACCACGCCAACGCTCTAACGTCATCCGGCAACTGTCTATTCAATACGCCAACGTAATCAATCTCTTTCTCGTAATCACAGAAATCTTCTTCATCATTCAAAGCACTCCTCACCCTCAAACTGACTATGTTCCCTAGCGAACTCACACCTCTATCCGTCCTCCCACACCTCGAATATTCAACAGAGTCTTCGCCGAATATCTCCCTCATCGGGTCGACTAACCTGCACTTCTTCAGTGCTTCAAAGAGTGCGCCTTCGATCGTTCTCACGTTCGATCTATGCTCTTCCGCGCCTTGGCTACTGAACCCGAAATGCTCTGCTCCACAATACGCGATCTCTATCGCTATCTTTCTCGTTCTATACTTCCCGAATTCGAACTCTTTCTTCTTCTTCTTCTTCTTCTTCTCTCGATGCTTTTTTACATCATCACGATCGTCGTAATCTTTTGGAACACCGTCGTTACTCATCATCTGGCCCATGATAACATAAACCTGCTTCCCGTTTCTACTCCTTTCACACGCTTCTCACTTCGTTCCAGTGATGCCCAAAACACGTTCAAAACGAGAACGCGCCGCGGTCGTCTCAAATGTAAACCCTTTCTCTCGTCTCTCTCAAGTAATCTTTTCACTTCTTTCTTTGCGCGCTGCTTATTTCGTGACCACGTCGTGCCTGATATCTTTTGATCGCTCTCGTTTTTAAAGCAATACCTTTTGCGCGTGTTTAGTATTGATAGAAAACGTATCGCGATGAGAACAATATAAGTTTTGTAAACCCTACACCCTAAACCCTAATTCCTCAGCTTTGCCCAACAGAGCCACAAAGAAGCAAATTTCGAAAACATAGAAATTCCATCAGGAGAAAGAAAAAAAAACAGAGAACGAATGGAAGAAGTTAAATAAGAGCATAGAAGTAATCATAATCATACACACAGAGAGAGAAATAGAAGAAGATGAACTTAAGCAAGAAAACGCGAGAGATCGCGTGGGACGACGTGCTCGATTTCGACGTCGATGCCTTACTGGAACTCAACGCACTGACGACGTCGAATAAGGACGACGAGACTGCGAAGAGTTTGCATTTCCCGAACGAATCCCCAATCGATAGATTGGCTAAATCGTTAATCGCGGTGAGAATCGCGCCAGAGAAAGGAACGTCCGATCGTGAGAACGTTATATTAATGCAGCACTTGGCGAAGGTTTTACAATGCGCGTATGAGCGAGCGATTGTGAAGCTAGAGTACGAGCGAACGATGAATAGTTCGTTAACGACGGTTTATGACTGTTTTGGAGAGAAATTGGACGTGGCGAGGGTGAACGAAGTGATCGAGGAAGTAGAGCGAGAACGCGATTTGTTAAGGATCGAATTGAGAGATAAAGAGAGGGCGTTTAAGGATATAGTGGTCGAGATGCGCGCGTGTGAGATTGAGTTCATGAATCACATTGAGAAGCTGGGCGCGGACGACGCCGCCGGAGACTTGCCGAAGACGCCGAAGCCGTTTCTTTCAAACGAGGACGACGATGATTTTTGCTTTCGGGGACGAGAACAAGAGCAACGAGAACGCGAAAGACGGAAAAAAAATGATAGAGAAGATGATAATAATGCGTTAGTGATGAGGGCGAATGCTCGAGCGACGGCGTTGGAGACGCAAACGAACGCGCTTTCTGATTCGCTCGAAGATTCGAGGCGAGAGAATAGACGACTCGAAACGATGCTCGATAAGGAGAAGGCGAGGAACGAGGAGTTAGAGAGACGGAAAAATGGTCTTAACGAAAGATTAATGTCCTTAGAAGATTCAAAGAATAATAATAATAATAATAATTCTATTATAAGTAAAGTGAAGAGAACGCAATCATCGAGATTAGGTAAAAGTAAAATGCCCCCGCAAACGGTCGAGAAGACGAAAAAAATACTCAGCTATAACGAAGATGATCATTATAATAATAATAAGAATTATTATAACGACGACGACGAAGAAGAATATCATGAAAGAATGACACTCACGAGAGAAGAAACGCTCAATCGTTGGGACGCTAGAGCACAATTCAAGATTGCCATGGATCTATTAAGGAGAGATTTGTCCATAAAAAGTGCGCAATACGATGCCGTAGCGGCTAAATGCGACGCGCAATCGAGGGTTATTTCCAAGACTGTAAAAGAGCGCGACGATTTAAAAGATGAAACTAAACGACTCCAACGCTTGAACGAGAAAGCTAAAAGTCTAGAATTAGAAACGATAGAGAATATTAGAAGAGATGCCGAAGAAAAAGAGGAGAGAGATAAAACTTTAATGAGAGAGGCGGTATCGTCCTTGCGGCAAAAAGTGCGCTCTTTAGAGCGCGAACGCGACAGTTTACGAGACGAAACAACACAAAACGCAGATCAATTAGATAAAATGAAACAAAAAGCTACGAAAGCGATGGAAAAGAATACGAGATTACAAAAAGAAGTCACCGAAATGAATTTCAAAATCGATAAACTTCAAGACGAAAAGACTCGCATGGTAGATTTATACGAACACGAGACTTTGAAAATCGAACTTGATCGCGCTGAAGAACGATACAGAAAGCTAAAAGTCATCTACGAAAGCGAACGAAAACAATCAGAAGACGAATCTAAACGATTAGAGGATGAACTAGAGACATATGAGAAACGCTGCGCGGATTTAGAAAAGTCAAAACTCGATTTCGAATCGCTCTCGAGCGTGCGCGAACGAGACATTGAAACGATTAAAAAACAAAACCTCTCGCTCTCTGCACAGCTTCAAGACATCATATCTGAATGGAAAATGAAAGAAGACGGTTTCTTAAACACTGAGAAGAAAATGCAATTGGAAACGATCGAAATAGCCGAAACGTTATTAAAATACGAACGCGAGAACAAGGCCTTAAAAGAAGAACTTTCTGCTCTAGATCCAAAGTTCTTCGAGGAAGTTTTCGTTGTCAAGGAAAAGATGCAGAAACGTGGGTTGATTTTATCGCGTTATGAAGCGAAGCTGAAATCGTATTCCGAACTTCTCAACGTCGCGTTTCGCCCCGAAATTTGGTAAAGAAAGAGAAAGTTAATACTGGTAAGTTATTTAGTATTACGTGTATTAGTTTGCAAAAAAGATTTGAACTCCTTATTAACAAAAAATGGGCAACGCTCAATCAAGTCGATCATGTTCGCTCTTCAATCAATCATCGACCAGCGAAAAACCGAACGAATGTAACGATGCTGATGTTTCCGTCGATTGTAGTTCATCGCAGAGTGATTTGCCGAGCAATGATTCATTCGAGAGACGTATTGGAATCACAACGACGACATCAGATTTGGATGATAGAAATAATAGAAATAATAATATTAAAACGAAACAGAAACAGAAACAGTGGAAGAACGCATTCAAGCAAAATACGCCCGAGTTCATAAAGTTCGAGCTAGAGAACATGCCCGTGTATAAGTTGTATCCGCATTTATGTGAGAAAGCATACGAAATATTACAAAAATGGCACAAAGAGTTTCCAGAGAGCATTTGGAGCAGGACCGTTAAGGGCGATAGAGTGGCGAAAGAGTTCAACGAATCGGCGCCGGTCATTGCGCGAGTGCTCGAATATATCGATTCAGAGTTCGAGAAACCCGAGAACGAGGAAGAACGAATAACAATTGTCGATTTATGTAGCGGATATGGTTACTTAGGAATGTTCTTAAGCGAGCTGCTCGACGAATCGAAAGTAAGAAAGATATATTTAATTGATAAGGAATTCCCACAAGTTGGTAAGAAGGCGAAAGAGAATCGCATGTCGAACGCGCACATTGTTGGAGTAGGAGCCGACGAAGATGATGATGCGCAAGTAGAATCGTGGAGGCCGAATTATAGAATTCCTATTTTCATTCGAAAAGTTGATTTAAAAGGTTGCGACCAAGTTCAATCGATGCAAACGCATTTGTTTGGCGAGACAAAATTTGCGAAATCGCCGGTGATCATTTTAGGTATACATTTATGCGGAACGTTGAGTTTTAAAGCTTGCGAGATGTTCAACGCGAACGCGAACGCTTTTAAACTGATTTTAAAACCGTGCTGCCTCCCGAATTGGGAAATCGTAAACGCGTATAAATATCACACGTTCGATACGCCCGAGCATCACTTCGGCCCGTTCGGTTCGCAGAAATTTATCGTAAAAACTCGAGACGTCTGCGCTCGCGGGAAATGGAAAAAGAACAAATGGATAGGACCGCCTAGAAGTAGTCTAGAACCGAAATTTAACGTATGGACCGAAACGCTCTGCAAATCCATAGAAGATCGCGGAGTCGTTAAAAACGTTCAAAAGATAGAAATTCAAACAGACGGAGGGTTTCAAAACGCGTACATCTTTGCCGACAGAATCAAGACTAGCGAAGAACCAATAACGACGTCCGATTGGACGAGAGGGAAACGAGCGTACCCTACATGGAACGGCGGCGAGGCTTTCGCGTGGCACCCGGACGGCCGCGGTCGTGGCACGCACATCAAAAAAGTCGTCGCGTAATATACCACACCTACATCTACTATATTCTATAGTAGCATGAGTGTATATATAATTATATAGCTAACAGTAGTAATCTGAATATCGAAGATGGGCGTAAGTTACTACATTTAAACATTCACGCGTTGCTTCTTATCAAGCGAACATCGGAACAACAATACAACAGCTAAAGCAATAACAAATTCACTTTTTCTCTCTCGCGTCATAAAAACAATAAAAACAATAGTAACAATAGTAACAATAAACGATAATAATAATAAACGAAATGCAAAATCTCATCAAAATCTCATCAAAAAAAGAATTTCAGGACTTCCTGAAACGTTCGACTTACGCAGTCGTTCACTTCGGTGCCG
>Ga0302126_10001757_pt1 | contig 12847 bp, 7 predicted proteins | sample CB4_20m_MG_FD_203108 | JGI IMG/M metagenome (GOLD analysis project Ga0302126, IMG submission 203108) | Marine microbial communities from Western Arctic Ocean, Canada - CB4_20m | ecosystem: Environmental > Aquatic > Marine > Oceanic | place: Canada: Western Arctic Ocean | collected 2017-09-24 | reverse complement strand
ACGGACGTGGTTCTCTGACATGATTATTATTATTATTATTATTTATATCGGAGAACCACGTCCGTTTGTTATGATCGGGAAAGAGGAAAAAAAATATCTAAAAAAAAACTTCTGCCATGAATGTTGATGGGACCAAAAAAGGGAGATATTTTCAAAGAGCCAGAGAAATGCGAGAGAGAGAGAATTGAGAGGATGATTATGAATATAATGAGGATATGGATTAAATTAACGCGCGGCTTCGTATTTAGCTAAGAGCGAATCGACGTCGTCTTCGGAACCGATGTCTAACACCGAGTCGTCCTTGGAAGCGGCGGCGGCGGCGGCCGAGGCGGAGTCCTTTTGCTTCGGAGTTTTTATCTCGACTCCCCATGGGTCGGTTTTAGTTGCAGATTTCTTGGATTGCGCGTTACTTTTTTTGCTCGATTTCTTTGCTTGTTTGTCGTCGTCGTCTGCGTCGTCATCGGCGGCTAAGCCGCCCATGATTATGTCCATGTCAGAGAGCTTCTTCGGTTTCTTTTCCTTCTTTGGCTGTTTCTCGGCTGCGTCGTCGGCGATGGATGCTGGAACGACGACTTCGGCTTCGGCTGAAACTTGAACGGGTTGAATAACTTGCGTCGTTGTTGTAGCAGGACCAACAAGAAATTGTTGTTGTTGTTGTTGTTGTTGAGCAACAGCCGCCGCCGCAGTCGTCGTCGTCGGCGGCGTCACGACCGAAGAAGCAGCCGCTGGAGTCAAGTCTGCACCGTTACCTCCGAGCAACATAGCTCTAACCTTATCAGCCGCGTTTTGAACGTCGTTCGATAAAGTATTCTCTGGCACTTGAGCTTGGTCTTGCATAGTTTGGAAATCCGCGTCCATGTCCTTCGTTGCTTCGGCCGCTTTCCAAGAATCTAACTTCTCGCGTAATTGTTGCTCAGCCGTTAACTCTTGCTTCTGCGCAGCAGCTTTCTTTTCCTGAATTGATTGTGCGACAACTTGCGCAACTTCTTTGCGCAATGCGTCTAAATCCGGTTGTTGCTCATCTACATATTCTCGCTTTGACGTTAAGATATCTTCGTCTTGTTCAAACGCGAGCGCGTCGTCAAGATTTCCAGGCATGTCATCATCACCCTTCGCTAATGAAGATGCACGCGCGCGCGCATACGACGACGACGACGATGCCACGCTTGGTCTCTCATCCTTTTCCTTAAACTTGCTCTCCATCAAAGCCTCCATGCGCTCGATTGCATCATCCGTTCGTTCCTTCTCCGTATGGCCCGGAACGTTAAGCGCTTGCTGCTGTTGCACAATCGGTTGTGGCATGACGATTGGACGACCAAACTGATCATACATTATCGGTTGCGGTTGTTGAACATAACCAGGCTGTACGTAACCCATTTGCGGTTGTATTTGTTGGTTATTACCATTGAACGTACCAAACGTGTTTTGATATAACTTATTTTCAATGCCGGCGACTGCTTTTTGGACTCTTTTCTCGATTCGGCTCGCCTTTTTATTCTTTCGAAACGGTGTTAAGCTATCCTCTTCGTCATCGTCGTCGTCGTTGTTCAAGCCCATCTTATCAAACTTCTCTGCAATTATTTGCTCGAGTTTCTCTTCCATTTTTGTATCTTTTTCTCTCTTTGCGATATCTTCAATGCCTAATTTTTTCAACGTTCTCTCGACGATTTGATTCATTTCGAGCTGCGTTGGTTCTAAATACGGCTTATCGTCGACAATATCTGGATCCATCAAACTCAACTTTTGCTTAATCATCTCGCCCATTCTCGAATCATCTTCTCTACGCTGCTTCTCCGCAATTGCATCAGTTACACCTAAATCATCCATCTTTCGATCGAGACGTTCCTCCGTAGATAACGGCTCACCTAACCTTCTCGCCGGTTGTCTATAGTCGTCGTAATCACCCCTACGTCTACTTCTTCTGTCATCTCGCTCGTCGTAATCATCGTAATCGTCATCATAACGTCTTCGACTGCTGCTGCTGCTTGTTTTAGACTCTTTATCAGCTTCTTCTTTATCGTTCAAGATTCTAGCTATGGACTCGGTCAATCGATCCATTGGCGATAAAGAACGTTCAATGGCTTTTGGCCCAGCGCGAGCGGCATTTGCCGCGTTGTCTAATTTACCGACAAAAGCATCGACGACGTTTTCGACAGCACTCGCGGAAGCTTTTTCAATCTTTTCCTCGATGTCATCTTGCGAAACGCCCGATTGTTCAACGTTTCTTGAAGCGCTCTTTCGTCTCGAAGATCTTTGTTTCGGGATAATGATATTCGGCTGAAAATTAATCGGTTGTTGTTGTTGTTGAAACTGTTGTTGAAACTGTTGTTGTTGTTGTTGTTCTTGAACTATTTGCTGTTGTTGCTGCTGTTGTTGTTGCTGTTGCTGCTGTTGCTGTTGTTGTTGATCTATTTGTTGCTGCTGTTGAATTTCTTGTTGTCGTTGAAGTTCCAGAAGTTCTACGTCGGCTGAGGACGCTTGTTCCGCCGCAGCTGCAGCTGCTTCGGCATCAACGTCGACGTCGTCGTTTGATTCAGATTCACCAGTCTCTGCATCAGCACTGACGTCATCTTCTGGTAAAACTATATCTTCTTCATCATCTACATGTCCTCTCGCTCGATCCTCGTCCTCTTCTTCCTCTTCTTCCGCAGCTGTGACTCGATCGGAAGGATCGTCAATGTCAAGCTTTACTGCATCGTCTTCATTCACTGACAAATCAACACCATTTATGTTATTATCAACAGGTGTTGCTACGACTGCAGGAGTTGTTGTAGCTGCTGCTTGCGCAGCGTTATCAACAATCATCGGTGGGCGCGGCGGAACGACTAAAGGACCAACTTGAGATGTACTACTCGAAACGATCGTCGCCGGTTGCTGAACTGCTGCTACAGTAGAAGGAATAGCAGCAGCAGTAGACGTCACTGGCAACGCCATTGTTGGAAGAGCCGAAGACGTCGTCGGCGTCGTCGTTGTTGCTACAGTAATAGATCCATCATCACTAAAACTTAAACCAATATCTTGAGATGATGCCAAGTCAAAATCGTTTGGCGCGTCGTCTTGGGCGAGGATAGAGCTCGCGTCTTGACCTTCTCTGGCTAGAAGCGCAGCCGCCGATGTCGTCGTCGCCTGAGACGAAGATTGCACTCTCGATAACATATCTGTTGAGTCATAAGCGGCAACTTTCGGTTTCGGTGCTTCTTCGGTTATAGTCGCAGCAGTCTCGGTCGTCGCAGTCGGCGTACTGGAAGAATCTTCCTCAACTTCAACTTCAAATCTCGGACCATTATCTTTCTTCTTCTTTTCGTTTGATTTCTTCTTTGTCTCGACTACTTTCTTCGGTTTCTCAACGACGATAACCTTCTTCTTCTTTGGCGGATTCTTCAACAACGAATCGAAGCCGATATCGTCCTCTATTTTGCTACTCCTCTTCCCGAGCGAGGCGGTTTCACCATCATCATCGGAAGAAGAACTTTTATTCTTTTTAGATGATGATTTCTTGTTAGACGCCCCAAGACTCGCTACACTCGACGAAGAACCTGCTTCTGCTGCTGCTGCTTCGTTCTCCAACAAATCGCCGCCGCCGTGACGTAACAATCGTTCAAAACGCTCCTTCGCGCCGTTAATCACTGGAAATCTCTTCTTCCAATCAAATCTAGCAATCTCATCTTCATAATCATTCTTCCCAATCTTCCCAGTATAACTCTCACTCACTTCATCGTCAATATTATTCTTCAATTCATGATCGCTCTCGTTCACATTCAATCGATCATCATCGACGTCGTTCTTCTTCTTCTTCTTCTCCAGAACATCAAATCTCTCATCATTCCGCGGCCTCTCGGACAAATCGATTTCGGTCTTCGTTCCGCCGCTCACGTATGACCTCTGCGTCTCACCGAACACGGCGAACGAGCATACCGCTGCAACGGACAGAATTGCCACCCTCGACGCGATAGCTTTCGATGAGTTCTCGTACGTTACGTTTACTTCATCGATATTTCTATGATACCCATTTTCGAGATCTCTGTCGCCAGCTTTGGTTCCAATCGTTCCATTCGTCGTCGTCTGCGTCGTTGCGCGGAGATCATCGGTGCCGTATCGAGCACGAGGACGCATTTATGCTCGGCAGGCGAACGAAGGTCTGATTGAACCGTACTAATCAATCGCTTTCTCTCTCTCTCTCTGTTTATATAGTACGTAGTACTATAATCTATTTTGTTACTACGAAGCTGAAGCGATTTTTTTTTTGCAGCAGCTTAAGGGAATTTTCACTTTGCTCTCAAAAGGCGTTGCATAAATTTAGGGTGTCAAAATTAGGGTTTAGTCTAAAAAAGAAGTTTTAGTGCAATGCGTATTTTCTTTATTAATCTCAACAGTTTGTACTAAGGAATAAAAGTGCGCGACCGTACGCATGTGGTACCAATACTGAACTACCAAGATCACCGTTTACTCTCTCTCTGCACTTTCTCTCCGACAACAGTAATCGTTCATAACTCGTTCGAGCATAAATGGGATTCGTTTCACCTTTTCAAAACAAGGCGAAAGAGAACGAGCGACAGGAAAAGAATACAAATCAGACGAAACAGAGGATCGAAAACGTGACCACGGCGAACGATTTTGTGAACGGTAACGGTGCGCAGTATACGTACTGGCGATGTCTCTACGCGAAGAAGAAATCCTCGAACGTGAAGAGGAAGACTCTGAAGTTCTCCGATGGCGCGTTAAAAGTGAACGTGCATTCGAACGAGACGGTTTTATTCGACGAGAAAGGCGTGAGGAAGGCGCAGGCGAAACCGGGGACGATTTGCGCGGGAACGGAGTGCGCTATTGGACTTTGGGAGATCGAAGTCGATTGTGAGATTGCCAGCGAAGAGTTTATTAACGGGAACATGTTTGCCATGATCGATACTGGGTCTGTTTCGGTCGGCGTAGACGAGAAGGAGAATAAGAAAATGAAGACGGCGACGGCGAATAAGCCGTTTCAACACGTCGGCGGTTTGAAAGCGGTTAGTATTAACAGTGCTATTACTACTACTTCAGGTACTGCTGCTTCAAATACGAATAGAAATGTGACGACGGCATTCGCGCAGAAGCGCTTGAATCCTGTATACGAAATTACAGAAACATCTGTCGTTTTTTACGACGGAGCGAAGAAAGATACAATCGGGCCAATACCGATAGTGTGCGATCCTAACCTTGCGAAACATTTGAGACCTCATCAAATTAGAGGCGTTAAGTTCATGTTAGAGAGTTGTTTGAACATTACGTCAGTGACGCATGCGGGTTGCTTATTATCGCACGACGTCGGATTAGGGAAGACGTTGCAAGTGATTGCTTTGATTTGGACTTTATTGAATCAAAGTCCAAAACCATCGAACGACGTGCACAGAGATATTCGAAATACGATACAGAAAGTCATCGTTGCAGTACCGGCGACTTTGGTCGGTAATTGGAAGCAAGAATTCAAAAAATGGTTAGATTTAAAGATAGAAGTAGAAGCGATCGATGGAAGTAATACGACGGATGCGATTAAGAAGCAACTCTTACGCGATTGGGCTTTAGATAACCAAAAACGAAAGTTAGTTCTCATAGCATCATACGAAACTTTACGAGCAAACGCGCATTTGTTGGAAAACAAAGCGCAATTGTTAATATGCGACGAAGCGCATCGTTTAAAGGCAAAAGACGGTTCCAAAACGCTCGACGGTTTGAAAAAGATAAACGCTAAAATGAGAGTTTTATTAAGCGGTACCGCGATTCAAAACAATCTCGCCGAGTTCTATTCTTTGATGGATTTTGCGAATCCGGGCATTTTAAGTGATTACGCGACGTTCCGTAAAGTATATCAACAACCGGCGGAAAAAGCAAACGACGCGAAAGCGACAAAGGATGAAAAACTCATCGGCAAAGCCCGAGCGCAAGCAATCTTTGAAAAGACTGCTATTTTCATCGATCGATGCGCAAAGTCGGATGTTGACATCAAAGGTTTACCGCCAAAAGTAGAGTTTTGCTTGTTCTTATCCATGTCCGAATCTCAACAGAAAGCGTATAAATCGGTTTGCGACGCAGTCATAACGAAGAAATTAAACACGCCATTAGTGGCCGTTTCGGTGTTACAGAAAGTTTGCAACGGCATAGCGATGCTTAAAGATAGTAAGAGCTTGGACGAGGACGGGTTATCTAAAAGCAAAGAGTTACGCATTGCAATCGATGCGAGCACTTTGGCACCATCAGACGCAATTGCCGACGACGATGCTATGTCGACGAGCGTGAAATTGCGCGTTCTTGCAAAGATTGTCGAAGAGGCTGAAAAAATTGGCGACCGAGTCGTCGTCGTTTCAGGTTGGACGTCGACTTTAGATGTCATCGAAAACGCTCTTTTATGTACACCAGAAGGAGGCAAAAAAGTATTCACGCGCTTAGATGGCGGCACGCCGTCGCATAAACGAACCGGACTCGTCACCGCATTCAACAAAGGCTTTGGAGGTTCTGTTTTCTTACTTTCAAGAAAAGCCGGCGGCGTTGGTTTGAATTTAATCGGCGCAAATAGGCTCGTCCTGTACGATTGCGACTGGAATCCAGCAAACGATTTACAAGCCACGGCGAGAATCCATAGAGATGGACAAATGAAAATATCATTCATCTATCGATTTCTTACCTCGTTTACGTTAGAGGAGAAGATATTCCAAAGACAATGCCAAAAAGGCGCTTTGGCGCGTTCAATGGGTTTCGCTAACGTCGAGGCAGATGCTACAGAAAATTCCGAAGACTCTGACCCAAAAACGTTTTCATCGGACGAGCTACGGAAACTGTTCAAGTTCGATTACGTTCGGAAAGTTGCCTCGAAAGAACCGTGCGAGATGGCTACAGTTGAAAGTTTCAAATCTTGGATGATCGATGTGCGCGATTCGGGCACGCTCAACGACGACGTTCTGGAAGAAATCGAACGAAACGGAAACGAAATGGGCGACATTAGATTTTACGCAAAGTTGAGTGGATAGAAATTACGCACTCGACAACTGAAATAGAACATATCAATCAGTAAAATGAAGAAGAAGAAGAAGAAGAAGACTGGAAGACAAACGCACCCAAGTTATAGGAAAATAGACAAATTAGAAGAGAGATACACGTAAAGAAATATATGCGCGCGCAAGCAGCTGTTGAAATACACAACGATAAAACTATTATAAAACTACAGTGTACTTATACTGTACTACGTGTTACTCTCTTAACCATTGCACGAGCTCGTCGACAATCTTCTGCACGACAACTCTATCGCCAATCGTAACGCCGCCGAACCTATTAAACATCGGATTCACTTTTGCATATTTGTCTAAGTCTAACACTACTGGCGATAAATGGTCGCCAAATATTTCCGCGCGCGAAGTGCGTATTTCTCCATCCGCTAAAGCTTCGCGCAAAGAAGCGCTCTGGTCTAAATCATCGTTCGAAAACGATAACAACGTTACTCGTTCAGATTGAAACTTTTTGTTCGCCACCATATTCAACGTCTCTGCTGCGTTCGGTATGAACTCGAAACCGGCTTGTTTGGCCGCAAACTCAGCTAATGGAACGATCCTCGCAAAAATCGCATCAAAATTTGTAGAACTCGCTCCGTCGCCTTCTTTCCTCAAAATTTCCTTGGCGAATTTCTCCAAAATCTTCACCGAATCACTTGCGCTCGCGTTATTAAAAGCAATCAAAAAATGCCTCCCACGTTTACCACTATCATTGCCCTTACAAACGTGTAACTTTGCGCCTAACGAATGCCCTACGTAAAACCTCGGTATAATACGATTCGCATCATTTTCGTTCTCGCTACTAATACTACTATTCCCGTTCTTCAAGCTAATATATTGAACCGCTTTCTCAAACGCGTTCTCGCATTCCTTCGCAATCTCGCCATGGTTCGTTCCCAGTTCGTATGGCGTACATATAACGCATAAACCGGGCGTTCTCGCGCTAATCTCTGTCAACATTAAATCATACGCGACTTGCGGATATTGCCCTAACACTGCACCACCTGTATAAAAATGAACACCTAAAGTCAGCATAGTACAGTTACATAACATTACGCGCACGCGCGCACGCACATAAACACAAAAACGAACCTAAAAGAACGCGTACCAATGAAATGAACGTAACCCCAACAAACCCCATCGGGTTCTAGCACGAACGCCGTTCGATCATCGAACAAATCTTTCCACTTACTCCTCGCCCGACCTCGCGTTTGTTCCAACGAAAGTTCCTCCAACGCGTCCCTCAAAACTATCGCGCTACTCATTTCTGGCAACGCCGATTTATTCGTCCTCTTCGTCTTTGCGCGCACGCTTTGATTACATCGCGCGCATCGCGCACGTTTTGTTAGTATTGCAGTGCTTTTGATGATCATCTCCTTCGCAATCATTTTTTACCGGCGACCTTGCGAGGCGAAGAACTTTGGTTCCTTTCTAAAAGCGGAGAAAATGGCGGAACGTGTCCTTTAAAAAGTTTGCTTTTCCGGCCCAAAACAAAGACAGAGCGCGAGAAACCAAAGCTATAGCAAAGAAGTCGTTACTTCTCTGTGCAGTACTATTATTGTGTACTACTGTTGCGTACTATTATTGTCTACTATTATTATTAATTAATTAAAATCATTATTGTCTACTATTACTGTGTACTGTTTAAACCCTAAACCCTTAAAGCTTAGGGTTTAGGGTTTAAGCCTCACGTTTTTGGGAACACAAGCAATCAAACGTCACATAATAAAGTAATAAAGTAATAACTGCACAGAGAGAGAAAGAGAGGGAGGAAGAGATGCCGCTCGGTAAGCGCTTGGACCTTCAGGACTCGAACTTCTGCGGCTGCGAAATCCACGAACACGGAGGGGAAATAAAAGCGAGTTTGTCCAAAACGAGGCAGTTAGGATTCGATTTTATGCTATGCCCTTTACGCTTGAGGTCGAGGTTTTACGAGGCAACGCGAGAAGGCGAGCGAAAGGAGTCTTCGGCCTCGTTCGAGTTGCCCTCGTTTCCGAGCGATTTTCAGTTATCGAGCGAAGAGTGGTCATCGATGGTATGCGGTGTAGCAAGTTTTGGATGTCCTTGGGACTATTCGAGCTGCGAGCGTCTTAGCGCGAGCGAGATCGAGAATAGGGCGATTTTAAGGAAAGCCGTGAGCGCGTGTTTAGAGGAGGAGTTACAATGGGCGAGTCATTTAGGGTTACATGCAGTCGTCGTGAGGGTAGTGGAGCCTTTGTATGACGATCGTTCGAAGTCGATTTGTTCCGAAGCGAAGGACGAAGAAGACGAAGATATGGAAGACGGAGGGATTAGGAAGAGAGTTGAGGAGATGTTTGCGGATTGCGCGAGAGTCGTGAATAAGCATTTGAATTCAATAACGAATACGAGGATTTGGCTCGAGTTCGATGCAATCGTTGGTAAGAGAGGGGAGGAGAATTATAGGATTTGGCAAAAGTTTCGAGCGGCGTGCGCCGGGCACGAGAATTTAGGTATTTTGATTCGAAACGGGATTTTCAATAGTAGTGAGGAGGAAAAAGAGGATATGAATGATAGGGATGATGAAAATGAAACAAAGAAGAAGAAAACTTTAGCATGTCCGAGGGATAAGTTTCCTGAATTGAAAATTGCGGTCACTGATGAGATTGTCAATTCTACGTATACTAACGAACATGGGTTATGCTTCGATAATAAACAAATCAGTAAATGGTTCGCAGAACCAGTGCGTTGCGCCTGTTTCGATACTTCGTGTTTTACGATGAATAAGCACGGTTTTCCAGTTTTACCGAAACTCGCGCAAGAATTCGTTACAGGATGCTTCAAGCGCGGTATTCAAATCATTTTAGGCTCGAATCAATACACGATGTCCGCGAATGTAGATTGCGATACACCTATGGAAGTTATCGAAGAGCACGAAAAGACATCGACAAAACCTGAGTGGGACAACGCGAATCACCCTTTGAAAAACTATTTACGATACGTAGCGCACTTGTTCTCACAAGTGCCCATACTATCGGAGCAAGAATGCATAGAGCGTGACTTTAGAGACAAAGTTCAAATGCCATTGCAACCGTTGGCAGATAATTTAGAAAGCGCGACTTACGAAATTTTCGAAAAGGACGACTCGAAGTACGATGCGTACGAGGACGCAATCGAGCTCGCTTTGTTGGACATTATAGAGGACTTTCGTAGGAGTGATAAAGCCGATAATACTACTATTCGCGTTGCCGTTGTCGGTGCTGGTAGAGGTCCACTCGTAAAAGCGACGATAAACGCGGCGGTGAAAGCTAACGTAGGAGACCACCTGAAGCTCTACGTAGTTGAAAAAAATCCAAACGCTTTGCAAACTTTATACCATCGCGCGCGCAGTGAAAACTGGTCAGCATTCAGCGCTGAAATTTTCCACGCAGATGTTCGTTTTTGGGAAGCCCCGGAGAAGTGCGACGTGTTAGTATCCGAGCTCTTAGGTTCGTTTGGCGATAACGAATTATCGCCTGAATGCTTAGACGGCGCGCAAAGATGTTTGAAACCAAACGCTGGTGTATCCATTCCTCAAAGTTATACGAGTTTCATTGCTCCAATGACTGGCGCGTACGTTCACCAAGCGTGCTCTTCATCAATTTCAAAAGATTTAGATTTGAAGAACAAAGAAACGCCTCACGTGGTTAAATTGTTCCGACACCACTTACTCGCCGAGCCGCAAGAAACGTTTACGTTTTCGCATCCGAGAGATAACTTTGCGACGGACGATAACTCGCGACAAGCCACACTTACGTTCAAAAGAGAACATAAGAACAACAGCGAGAATGAAACCATCCACGGCTTTGTTGGATACTTTGACGCTTTACTGTACCGAAGTAAATACGCGCAAGCAGAGGCTTTTGATCCTCCTCCTCCTCGCAAAGAAGTTCATTGTTCAATCTACCCAAAGACGCATACGCGCGACTCGCGCACGAACGAACTCATGTTCTCCTGGTTCCCAATATTCTTCCCTATCGACATACCAATAGACGTTGACGTCACGGTTGAAGAAATTACTGTCAATATTTGGAGATCAGTGAGTTCTGCCGCTGTATGGTACGAATGGCAAGTCGTCGCCGGTTGCTCGTCTTCGAAAATACATAACGTTTCTGGGAAATCGAGTGCAGTTGGTCTCCATTAAAAAGTTTTGGTATCTCGATTTAACATCGTGTTTTCTTGAAAATGTCGCGATCACTACAATCGATCATTCATGCGAGTAATCACGACGCGCAACCATCATCATCACGCGTTCGAACTACTGCTATTACAAGGCGTCGTTCGAATGCCATGAGCGCGATAGTATTCATAGCAATACAAAACAGAGCAGATACAAAAAAAACGACTGATGATGGAAAAAGTGCTCGCGCAGCTGATGAAGAAGAAAAGGTTTCAGAGAGAGAATGGAATCAAGATTTCTATCAACAATGGCCGAACGCGAAACCGGCAGATATCATCCAATTCGTAGAAGCGAAAGCCGTGAGAGGCGACGCGAAGAGCGTTTTGGAAGCCATGGACATTTTTTGGTCGTTTTACCCAACCTACAATTTAGGAAAGACGAAACAGAAGATTTTGCGAGACGTCGAGCAAAAGAATAGACCGAAGAAATTGATTGAATTTGGGACGTTCCTTGGGTACTCTGCAATTGCTACGTGCGATGAATTGCGAGATGTTGATGGTTTTTATTTAGTGTGCGTCGAGGCCGAACCGCTACACGCTGAAGTCGCCGTGAAGTTGTTAAAGTTTAGCGGGTTCGAAGAAGATAGAGTTGCGGTGATTACGGGAAGCGCGAATGCGCAAATACCGAAAGTTAAAGAGCTTTTGAATAAAGAAGCGGCTGATCAGATATTTTTAGATCATTGTAAGCCATGTTTAAGACCGGATTTAGAGAGTTTAGAAGAATATGGTTTAGTTCATAAAGGAACTTGCGTAGTCGCCGATAACGTGCTGTATCCGGGAGCTCCGGATTACTTGGCGTATTTAGACGCGAATGGATACGAGACTGAATTGAAGAAAGCGCCTTTTGAATACGATCGATCGAATTGGGATAAATCTTGGACTCCAAAAGAAGATGCGATGAGCGTTAGTATAAAATTGGTTTAAATAATAATAATTATTAGAAAGTAGAGCGTAGTATTTATAGTAGTAAAGTCAGCTATGTTTATTTGGACTAGCGCGCTGCGGCTATAAACGTAAAGCGCGCGCTATTTGTCTGTTTATCTAGTGTTAGTCAAAATTCGTCAATTTTTCTTTCTTTCTTTTATTGTTATTGTTGTTGTTGTTGTTGTTGTTATTACTGTATTCCTAAAATTGAAATCCACCTTGTGGCGCTGCGGGACCGGCGCTAAACGCGAATTGCGTTCCGCTAGCATCCATCCCTGGAGCTAAGTTTTGATCCTCTTCGTCTTCCAATCCAAAGTATTGCTCGAGAATGCGCATCGCTTTTTCGTAAATGTCGTTATTCGTGTGGTTTTGTAACGCCTCAATCTTCTCCAAACCATCCGCTTCGTCGATCAAAGCGGTGAAAACGTTCGCTTGGTCCTCAGCCTTCGTGACTTCGCCAACTTTCAAGATGTTTTCTAAACCCTCCAAAGCGACGGTTACAATCCTCGCATCTGAGCATGAAATCAAATCACAAAGCGGCTTGATACAGCCTTCGTTGACCAAAAATCGTGTTTGTTGGTGCGTACCGCCCGAAGTAGCGTTCGAGATTGCCCAAGCGGCTTCCTTTTTGATATCAAATTCAGCGTGGCCGAGTAAGTAAATCAAAGGCGGAATGAGTTTGTCGTCAATAACGGCTTGGATTTGATCTTTATTCCCAGCCGTAATGTTCG
>Ga0302126_10001749_pt1 | contig 12870 bp, 12 predicted proteins | sample CB4_20m_MG_FD_203108 | JGI IMG/M metagenome (GOLD analysis project Ga0302126, IMG submission 203108) | Marine microbial communities from Western Arctic Ocean, Canada - CB4_20m | ecosystem: Environmental > Aquatic > Marine > Oceanic | place: Canada: Western Arctic Ocean | collected 2017-09-24 | reverse complement strand
CACGAAGAGCTTAACAATAAGAATATGCAGACGAACTTTGCGAATATCGTGATCGGAGAACCGACTAAGTTATGGAAGTTAGTCACTGATTGGCCGGACGTGTTTGAGAAACATGTTTTACTTTCTGGATATCTCAACGAAACAGATATTAAGATGTTCTATGAATGTTGTAGAGCGAGTCGTAGTGCGGTTAAAAGAGCGAAGATTAAATTGGAAAAGACGTTTTTTGTTCGTGCATTATCTTCGATATCTACCTTGGAGATGGCTTGGGAAGGATATCGATGGGGTGAGAGGAGACGTTTCCCAGACGGGGAGGTAGCTACGATGAACCAGGAATATTTCTGCGCTCGAGTCGCCGATACGAACGATCTCAAATTACTCCGATGGGTGCGAGAAGGAAAGCAATGTGATTGGGATTATAGGACGAGTGGTACGGCAGCACGCAACGGTAATCTCGACATGCTAAAGTACTGCTGCGAGAACGGATGCGAGGTACATAATGGCACGTGCGTAAGTGCGGCCAAAAACGGTCACCTCGACTGTCTCGAATACTTACGCTCAAAGAACTGTCCTTGGGACGAGCGGGTTTGTCAACGAGCTCTTGAAAACGAACACATGGACGTGCTCACGTACGCAGTGAAGAACAAGTGTCCAGGTTACGAAGCGTTCGAACAATACGTACCTAAATAATCATTACTTAGTTTTATGACAACCCGAAAAATTTTAAGAATACGAGCTCTAAAAATATAACGCCTTTTCCTTTTTGCTGTACTTTAAACCTCCTTTCGCGATTGATTAAACAACTGCTAACAGCTTAGGAAGCGCGAGAACGAACAGAAGCATCGTTCAATTAACGTTCGCGATTTATATTTGCTATTGTTGATATAGAGAACCCATAAAATAATAGCGCGCCAGGAAGAAGAAAGAACTCTCACTGTTTTCAATATCTAAAAATACGCGTTGCAAAAAAAAATTTGTATCAGCCATACAAACTTATGCTACCAGATCTGATAAAACGAGCGAACGCGTACGAAACAGAGTGTAAACGATTAATTTTAGCGAATAAGATCGTTCAAAAGTTAGAGCGCATTCGATTGTTAGAGCAGCGAATGCGAGAAACGGCTAAAAATCTCGAACGTGAAAGGGAACGCGCTCGCGAGATCTCTATAGCGAAAGACTTTACATGATTAAGTAGTAGGCACTACTATCTCTCTGTATCTATTATATACACCGTATATTATAAATATAAACAACTGTGTGCATACATCTTTTCTTCTGTTCTTCTCTAATCCATTCTTCCCTTTATTGATTTAATTTCACATCCATCTTTCGTGATTAAATACACCGTCCCACCCCACCCGGACAAACAATCTCTCCCGCTCCCGCTCAACAAACATTGACTAATAACCTCGAACAATTCCGCCGGTTTCAAATTCTCTCTATACATTGACTCACACACACCAAACAACGACTCAGTATTATTCCCAGCCACTACAAAATTATCCGTCGATGCCGCTGCACCGATCAAATCCATCCCAGTAATATACGGTTTATTCTCCTTATCTAACCCGGCGACGACCGGTTCGACGTAATACGGCCCGAATCGTTTCTCGTACAACGTCGTCGACACGACGCTCGCGAACACCTTCGGCTCCATAACCCTGTTCTCCCTTAACTCGTATAACTTATGTTTAAAATCAAACGTCGCTGCTAACGTGTGCATGTCCGACGCTAACCCGGACATGCCAATGAACAGCCTCGGGTGGATCTGGAACACTTTCTTGAAATCTACCGCCGTCGTTTGCTGTTGGTTGATCCCTAATCTGTTATCCGATGCAATCGCTACGCAGTCTTCACCGCACATGGCTGTTTCAAGTAACGAAAATCGTACACGAAAAATTATTGCATCACGATTTACGCGCGCGAATATATCATCATAATCCTCTTCAGTCAGTACATTTAAAATTCTCTCTCTCTCTGATCGCGAGAAGAAGAAGAAAAGAAGAAGAAGACGAGAAGACGGAGGACGAGAAGAAGAGGACGAGAAGAAGAACGCGCTTTTATTCACATCGAAAAACTGAAATTCCATCCATCCTTGACACGATTTGATCTCAAAAACACGAAAAGAACTCGTTCTACGCGCATACAGAACAAACCACGCTCAAAACGAACCAGAAAAGACGCAAAGAGAACGCGCGCTTTCGGAACACGCACCGATGATTGCCGCGCCGTTATAGCTCATGACGCTCATTTTTCACAAAAATCTCTCTGCTTCTTCTTAATTTCTTTTTTTTCTCTCTCTCAATGAAGATTTCAGAAATTATTTCACCTTCGCTCTCTAAACTGTTTTTAGTATTTAGTTATTCGCAATTGGAAGCAATTTCGCATAAGTTTACAATTAAATCACGAAAAACATGCGAATAACGAGCATCGCGCGTCGTTTTTTGCACTCAAGCGGCGAGTTCGAGCACTCCATTCATTGCTCGTTGGAACGAGAGCGTGCGAAATCGCTCGTCATCGCGCGTTCATTGATAGCGCGAGGATCATTTTTGCGCATGTTTTCGTTACTGAGTGAAATAGGAACAGCAAAACAATCCGATACCGATACTGATGATACTGATGATACTGATACTGCGGGAAAATCGAGGAACTCGAAGAGGGCACCGATAGATTTCCTTGCCGAGCTACGCGAGGAAACGATCGAGCGCGAGAAGAAGAGGATGAACGAGGACGATGCTGGCGCAGACGCAGAAGCAGATTTAGGGAAAAGAAGGGATTTGGAGATTAGGAAGGCGAAGTTTCGCGAAGGCAGGGCTCGCGCGATTGAAGTGAATGGGCCGAAGGGATTGGAGCCTACGAGGTTCGGTGACTGGGAACGCGGCGGCAGGTGTTCTGATTTTTGATCTTTGTGCTTTTGCGCGATGTATGTGTAGCGGTAGATTTGTTACGCTCGTGCGTTGATATTTAGTGTGATAATTATGTAATTATGATAATACAATTTGTATATTTCTATGGCGTGATTGTATTCGAGCGCGTCGCGTGTTTGAATATATTAGTGATCTCACGTACGCACGCCTTCACGCGCTCGCGTCAGTTTTTGTTTAACCAACGAAAAGAAATTTCTTCGACGAGCCAATTCTTGCGGACTCTTCCAATTTCGCGCTTTCCGTGCAAAGCGCAAAATTGCCAGCAAAGTGGAGCGGCCAGAACGGTCCATAATGGATGCACCACTTTTCACGTAATTATTATTGAAAGAATAGCAAGTTCTTAGAGGCTTCATAAACAGCACCTGTGAGAGAGGCTAAACCGCCACCTTATGCTCGGGAATGTTATGCGCTCGTTTTTGATGTCTGATCTTAGATAAAGCGTTTGTATACGTTTTATCGCAAGCGACGCAGGCGAACGGTTTCGCAATCGCGTGCGTGCGCTTATGCTGAATCAAATGTCCAACTTGCTTAAACTCGTACTCGCAAATGTCGCACTTGAACGGTTTCTCGCCGGTATGAATGCGTTTATGATTTCTTAACGTGGACGAATCCTTGAACGCTTTATCGCACATCGGGCATTGAAACGGCTTTTCGCAGGAATGAACCCTTTTATGCTTTTGTAAATCGTGCGATTCGAAACACCTATAATTGCACATGTCGCATTTATACGCCTTATCATCAGAATGTGTACGCATGTGCCGCTTTAACTTGCTCGGAGGTCCTACGTAAACTTTCGAGCATACTTTGCAAACGTGTCTCGGGTCTACTTCTTCTTCTTCTTCTTCTACGTCGTCATCATCTTCTACTGAGTTATGACTATTGTTCTTGTTCTTGTTACTATTATTATTCAACGAACGCAAAAGTCCAGCCACTGCTAATTCGTTCGTACCGGTTTCGTCTTCGTCGTCATCTTCTTCCCTAGGAATCTTCTCGCATAAAATTTTGTCGCGCAACTTAACTAAAGCCTCCCTCGATTCAATCCCTACTAATGAGTTAAAATCGTACACTCGCTTCGGTACAGATGTCTTCCGTCTATGTTTTAACCTGACTCGTTCGTTCTCTGCAACGTTATCGTTATTATTTGTCGTTTGTCCATTTCCCACTTGTGTTTCAGTGTAGTCCTCGATGATTTCGGCTTTTGGTATCGACTTAAATCTCATTTTCAGTCTTTAACACGGAACGTGCTTTGATTAACGAGCACGCGAATTATTTGAACGGAAATACATTGAAAACAATATTGTTTGTTCGATTTTTTGTTCTTCCGTGTTTATTTCTCTTCGCGAGATTGTGTGTGTCTATTCAAGCGCGTCTGTGTTTAAGAAAAAAAGTGACACGCTTTTTCTGAGTAGCCCGTTTCGAATTCGAGGATTCCCTTTTATGCTCTTTTTTGCACTCTATTAAAATCATGCAAAAAATAAAACCGTTGACCGGTGCGCAGAAGAGGAAGCAGAGGCGAGAGCAGAGAGAGCGAGAGGAGAGCGATGCGAGGGAACTCGTTGATGATGTTGAGCGATTGAAGCTCGGGCCGAACCCGTTGTGGAAGTTCATCGTCGATCACGCGGATATTTTCGAGGCGCACGTTTTACTTTCTGGGAAATTAAACGGATCAGATATAAAAATGTTCTATGAGTGTTGTAGAGCGAGTCGTAGAGGGGTTAAAAGAGCGAAGATTGAGTTACGAGAGAGGTTTGATGTTTTAGAGTTATCTTCGATATCTACGATGGAGTTGGCATGGGAAGGATATCCATGGGGTCGGAGGATACGTTACCCAGACGGGGAGGAATTTACGATGAACCAGGAATATTTCTGCGCTCGAGTCGCTTACACGAACGATCTCAAATTACTTCGATGGGTTCGTGAAGAGAAGGAATGTGCTTGGGATTATGAGACGAGTGGTAATGCGGCAGGCGAAGGTAATCTCGACATGTTAAAGTACTGCTTTGAGAACGGATGTGAGGTAGATGAAAGCACGTGCGCAACTGCAGCCAAATACGGTCACCTCGCTTGTCTCGAATTCTTACGCTCAAAGAACTATCCTTGGGACGAACGAGTTTGTGAGCTCGCTCACGAAAACAACCACATCGACTGTCTCACGTACGCAGTGAAGAACAAATGTCCAGGATTCGAAGCGTACGAACAATTCATACCTAAATAGAACTCTTTAACTCGCTCGTTTTAATAAAATCCCATTCTGATAATGTTTCTTCATTTTCACATATAATTCATTTTTCTCGTAAACACGCGAACTAAAAATGCCACCGATCGATTATTCCAAATGGGATAACTTATCGTACTCATCGTCAGACGAAGAAGAAGAAAAAGAAGAGCTTAACAAGAAGAATATGCAGACGAACTTTGCGAATATCGTGATTGGAGAACCGACTGATCTATGGAAGTTAATCACAGAATATCCAGATATCTTCGAAACCCACGTCCTGAAATCTGGATATCTCAACGGAACAGATATTAAGATGTTCTACGAATCATGTCGAGCGAGTCGTAAAGCGGTTAAAAGAGCGAAGATTGAGTTACAAGAGACGTTTGCTGTTTCAGAGTTATCTTCGATATCAACGTTGGAATTGGCCTGGGAAGGATATGCTTGGGGTGAGAGGAGACGTTACCCAAACGGAAGGGAATTTACTTTGGACCAGGGATATTTCTGCTGGAGAGTCACTGATACGAACGATCTCAAATTACTCCGATGGGTTCGAGAAGAGAAAGAATGTGATTGGGATTATAAGACGAGCGTCACGGCAGCATTAAATGGTAATCTCGACATGTTGAAGTACAGCTGCGAGAACGGATGTGAGGTACGCGAAGGCACGTGCACGACTGCCGCCAAATACGGTCACCTCGCTTGTCTCGAATACTTACGCTCAAAGAACTATCCTTGGGACGAGCGAGTTTGTGAACAAGCTCACAAAAACAACCACATCGACATACTCACATACGCAGTGAAGAACAAATGTCCAGGATTCGAAGCGTACGAACAATTCATACCTAAATAGAACTCTTTAACTCTATACTTGCTCGTTTTAATAATAAAATCTCAATCTGTTTCTTCATTTTCCTCAACAAACGCGAATTAAAAATGCCACCAATCGATTATTCCAAATGGGATAACTTATCGTACTCATCATCAGACGAAGACGAAAAAGAAGAGCTTGTAAACAAGAAGATTATGCAGACGAACTTTGCGAATATCGTGATTGGAGAACCGAGTAAGTTATGGAAGTTAGTCACTGATTGGCCGGACGTGTTTGAGAAACATGTTTTACTTTCTGGATATCTCAACGATAGTGATATTAAGATGTTCTATGAATCATGCAGAGCGAGTCGTAGTGCGGTTATAAGGGCGAAGATTGAGTTACAAGAGAATTTTTATGTTAATGAGTTATCTTCGATATCTACTCTGGAGTTGGCTTGGGAAGGATATCCATGGGGTGAGAGGGTTCGTTCACCAGACGGGGAGGAATTTACGGTGAACCAGGAAGTTTTCTGTTCTGGAGTCGCTGCAACGAACGATCTCAAATTTCTCCGATGGGTTCGAGAAGAAAAGGAATGTGCTTGGAATTGGAGGACGAGTGGTGAGGCAGCATTAAAAGGTAATCTCGACATGTTAAAGTACTGCGTCGAAAACGGATGCGAGGTAGGAACTGGCACGTGCGCAAATGCCGCCAAATACGGCCACCTCGCTTGTCTCGAATACTTACGCTCGAGGAACTGTCGTTGGGACGAGCGAGTTTGTAAACGCGCTCACGAAAACAAGCACATCGACGTACTCACATTCGCAGTGAAGAGCAAATGTCCAGGTTTCGAAGAGTACGAACAATTCATACCTAAACAATAGAACTTTCTCCGTTTTAAAAATGAAACCTCTTGCACCTCTCTCTCACAAACAAACCTCATATTAAAATCATCAACAAAATGAAGAAATCGAAACCATTGACTGGTGCGCAAAAGAGGAAACAGAAGAGAGATCTGAAAGAAAAAGAAGAGAACGATCAGAGAGAAATCGTTGCAGATGTTGAACGATTGCAGCTCGGGCCGAACCCGTTGTGGAAGTTCATCGTCGATCACGCGGATATTTTCGAGGCACATGTTCTGCTTTCTGGGAAATTAAACGGATCAGATATTAAGATGTTCTATGAATGTTGTAGAGCGAGTCGTAGAGCGGTTATAAGGGCGAAGATTGAGTTACAAGAGACGTTTTTAGTTCATGAGTTATCTTCGATATCGACTTTGGAGTTGGCATGGGAAGGATATCCATGGGGTGCGAGGGCACGTTTCCCAAGCGGGAAGGAAGTTACGCAGAACCAGGAATATTTCTTCCTTCGAGTCGCTTTAACGAACGATCTCAAATTGCTCCGATGGGTTCGAGAAGAGAAAGAATGTGATTGGGATTCTAGGACGAGTGCTTTGGCAGCATTCAAAGGTAATCTCGACATGCTAAAGTACTGCTGCGAGAACGGATGCGAAGTACATACTGGCACGTGCGCAAATGCCGCCAAAAACGGCCACCTCGCTTGTCTCGAATACTTACGCTCGAAGAACTGTCGTTGGGACGAGCGAGTTTGTCAAGAAGCTCACGAAAACAACCACATGGACGTACTCACATACGCAGTGAAGAACAAATGTCCAGGTTTCGAAGCGTTTGAGCAATTCGTACCTAAGTAATCGTTTTGAAATAATACATACCAGTGCGTACTATTGTTTCTGGTGTTGTTTCACAAAAATATCAACCTCTACACCGATTCTTGCGTCGTCATCATCATCTCGCGATAAAAAAGAAATATAATTAAATAATCATAAACGATTAAATGTTTCGAAGGATCTCGAAAACGCACCAACAGACGCAGAAAATCGCGCCCTCGCTCGATCTCTTCCTCCCCCGCTTCTTAATTCCCCTCGTTCACGTATCGACGCCGAAAACAGATCAGCGTACTAAGAAATATCTGCATTCGAACACTTCGAACACTAATAATAACGGTTTATTCAAAAAAAGATGTTTCGTATCGCGCAGTGAAACGAACGCGAACAGATATACGAATAGCGAAAGCACGTTGCTGGACCATCCTTTAACGCAGAATAATCATCAAGAACTTACTGTCCCGGCCACTGGGGGCGGTGGATCTTTTTTTGGCAGTAATAATAACAATAACACAAACGCGAGGTTTTCGGAGTTCTTCGATGGGATTCCGAGAGATATAGAGGATTTGGCGACGCCGCGCGAGATGGTGCAGATATTACAGAAGAGCGTGATTGGGCAGGAACATGCGAAGAAAATTTTGGCCGTTGCTGTGTATAATCATTATAAGAGAATCGGAGCCGCTATAAAGCCACGACGAAGTTTTAATGATACCGGTAGCAATAGTAAGATTGCGACGCAGAGAGTACATAATTCTTTCCAGGAAGAAGAAGGCACTACTGCTGTTGAGAAAAAGACGGAGATGAATGAATATGTTTCAATGCGTCCGTATGCGCATCCTGGTTCTGTTACGACGAAGCTTTTTCCGAGCGATCAGCATATGTGGAATAATAATGAACGAACTTCTTCTTCTTCATTTCATGGCAAAAGTGTTGATTCAAATAATAATAATAACAATAATACAAGTAATAATAATAATAATAATAGTAATAACGTCGTGGAATTGGAAAAATCGAACGTGTTGTTATTCGGTCCAACTGGATGCGGGAAGACGTTGATTATTAAAACCTTGGGCGATATCTGTAAAGTCCCAGTGGTTACGTGTGACGCGACTTCGTTGACTCAGGCGGGGTACGTCGGCGAAGATGTTGAATCCGTGTTACACAAATTATTGAAAGCCGCTAATTATGACGTTCAATTAGCCGAGCGAGGTATCGTTTACATAGATGAAATCGATAAATTATCGAGAAAATCAGAAAATGTATCGATTACTCGTGACGTGAGCGGCGAAGGCGTTCAACAAGCGTTGTTGAAAATGGTAGAAGGTACGGTTGTTAACGTGCCTGAACGTGGTGGGCGCAAACATCCAAGAGGTGAAGTGATTTCCATGGATACGAAGAACATTCTCTTCATCGTTGGAGGAGCGTTTGTAGGTCTCGAGAAACATTTGAAGAACAGAATTGAGAAAAAAACTTCGATTGGATTTGGCGCTAAAGTGAAAAAAGACTCTGTTATTTTCAATAACGGTAAGAACGCCGACGATGCTACTGAAATGGAGGAAAAAAAAATGAAAACTGGCGTGCTCGGCATTTCAGAACGCGACGACGATTTATTAGCCGCGCATTGCGAACCGGCTGATTTCGTCTCCTACGGATTAATTCCAGAGTTCGTCGGTAGATTCCCAATAGTGGCGCCTTTGAAAACTCTTCGAGAAATCGATTTGAGGCGAGTGTTGACTGAACCCAAAAACGCGTTGACGAAACAATTCGCCGCGTTATTCGAAGCTCACGACGTCGAACTTGAAGTCACGCCATGCGGTGCGAGTGAAATCGCGCGTTGGGCTTCTATGCGCGGTACCGGTGCTCGCGGTCTTCGAACTATCATGGAACGTTTATTAGCGGATGCAATGTTTGAGATTCCATCAGACCCTTCAGTTGTATCCGTTCGATTAACGAAAGAATCCGTTAAATATGCGCTCGAGCAACGCGAACAAGGTATTTTAGTAAACGGTGCCGAGCTCGTGCGAGTTTCCGAAAATGATGCGTTATTAGAAGATGCCGCCTCGTCTGGATAGCGTTGTATTTATACATGTACATAAAATTGTATATCTTTGCATTGCTGCTGGTCTTTCTCTCTCTTTCAAACAACGCACATACCTCATATTAAAATCATCAACAACAGCGAACAAAATGAAGAAATCGAAACCATTGACTGGTGCGCAAAAGAGAAAACAGAAGAGAGAATTACAAGAGAGAGAAGAACGAGAACAAAAAGAACGCGTTGCCGATATCGAACGATTGAAGCTTGGCCCGACTGATCTATGGAAGTTAATCACAGAATATCCAGATATCTTCGAAACCCACGTTCTGAAATCTGGATATCTCAACGGAACAGATATTAAGATGTTCTATGAATGTTGTAGAGCGAGTCGTAGAGCGGTTATAAGGGCGAAGATTGAGTTACAAGAGGAGTTTAGAGTTCGAGAGTTGTCTTCGATATCTACTATGGAGATGGCTTGGGAAGGATTTCCATGGGGTCAGAGGAGATGTTACCCAAGCGGGAGGGAAATTACCATGAACCAGGAATTTTTCTGCGCTCGAGTCGCCGAAACGAACGATCTCAAATTACTCCGATGGGTGCGAGAAGAGAAGGAATGCGATTGGAATCATAGGACGAGTGCTATGGCAGCAGGCCAAGGTAATCTCGACATGTTAAAGTACTGCGTTGAGAACGGATGCGAAGTAGATGTTCTTCACTGCACAATTGCCGCCAAATGCGGTCACCTCGACTGTCTCGAATACTTACGCTCAAAGAACTGTCCTTGGGACGAGCGGGTTTGTGAAGAAGCTCACGAAAACAACCACATCGACATACTCACGTATGCAGTGAAAATCAAAGCACCGGGTTATGAACGATACGAACAAGTTGTACATAAATAGACATTTGAAATATTCAAAAGTGTCGGAAATGCAAAAACCTTTCTCTACTCCACATAAAATCGAATAGGAGTCTGATGGTAAGTTTTTTTCTATGCTGATGAAAAGACTTTTTGCTTTTTGAAGTTTTGCCGTACGCTCGTGCGTGTGTATAAATGGTTTGTATAGTACCAGTACTTGATCTGGTATACCAACTGTATATATATAATTACATGTCTCTCTTTAAAAAAAGAACTCGAGTGCATTCAATAGCGATTACCGTACTTCTTCTTCGCGAACTTTTTTTTTTTAAATTGTGCGCTTTGAAAAGTTTTGTACACTCTTCGGCAGCGCGTTCACCGATTTCCCAACTATACTCAATTGCTTCCTTTCCTTTTTTGCCTTTTTTGCCTCCCTCTTCGCCCTTTTCCTCTTCGCCCTTTTCCTCTCCGCCCTTTCCGCCTTTTTTTCAATCGCTTGTATTTTCGCAGCACCTCTGTCTTTATATTTTTTTTGACGCGGTGCCGGTGCCGCCCCTATATTCTGCAGCGGCGGTGCAAATTCTCTTTGTCCTAAATCTCTCTCCATAAAAGTCCCTCGAACAGGTTTTAAGAGTTCGGCCGGGTAATTATAAATCTTCGAGCCGTATTTGGTATCAATTTCTAGACCAACGCATAAATCGTTTTCTTTCGCGTTTGCTAATAAAGGAATTCGATGAGGATACTTCGTGCGGTGATATTCCAATATTGATTGATAGTTAAGCGCCGGAAATTTATCGCCAACCTTTCCAAGAGAATTTCCCTCTTTGTTTAAAAGGACTAAGCGCCCTTCTAAAAATGGCGCTCCCCCGAGCGATTCGCATTTAATGCCTTCTCGAACCAATCCTCGCAAATCCGCTTCGTTCAAAATCGCTCGCAAACTCATCTCATTCAGTTCATCAATCGTACGCGTACGCTTCAAACCAGTCGAAAACGCGATTTGTTCTACTATCCTCTCATGTTCTACTCCTAAATCAACGAAATCGAAGAACTCCTCCTGTTCTTGAGTCAACTCGACCTCGTCGAACTTGTTCATTAAGATACCTAATAGCATGAACTTATAGTAATCTGGGATTTCCTTCGGAACGAGATTGTTCAAGAAACATCGCTCGAGATTCTCGCGAGCGTTCGTTATAACTGGAATCCCTGCATGATCATTGAACCAGTCAACGAGCTCATCGAGTTCTAGTTTCGAGATGCATCGTAAATGAAATGTCTCCTGCGCTTTCTCAAACCTGTTTGTTTATTGGAAACGTAGGGAGAGTTCGTTAAAGTTTTTTTATTTATAAAAAGGCAAATAATCAGATTTTGTGATTCGTAGTATTACTATTATTCACCTGAGCTCGTGAGTTATTGAGATTGAGCCGTACACGCATTCGTTATAGGCTTGTGTATGTTCGTTATAGCCGTGTAAGCATGCGCAGACGCACGGTTTGTTGTTTTGGCCGTATTTAATTTTGAATGGGCAGTCTTGCATTTTTTAATTAGGGAAAGCGTCAGACGTCACAGAGAAAGTGATGTTTGATTTTCGTGTTGTTCTATTGCGTGTATTGGAGAGAGAGAAGCAAGAGATTTCATTTTTAAAACGAGCGAGTTAGAGTTCTATTTAGGTATAAATTGTTCGTACGCTTCGAAGCCTGGACATTTGTTCTTCACTGCATATGTGAGGATGTCGATGTGTTCGTTTTCGTGAGCGTCTTTGCAAACTCGCTCGTCCCAAGGGCAGTTCTTCGAGCGTAAGTATTCGAGACAAGCGAGGTTGCCTTTTTCGGCGGCATTTGCGCACGTGCCTTCGTGTACTTCACATCCGTTCTCGCAGCAATACTTCAACATGTCGAGATTACCTTTTAATACTGCCGTAGCGCTCGTCCCATAATTCCAATCACACTCCTTTTCTTCTCGCACCCATCGGAGTAATTTGAGATCGTTCGTTTCGGCGACTTGAGAGCAGAACCATTCCTGGTTCAACGTAAATACCCTTCCGTCTGGTGAACGTCTCATCTCACCCCATGGATATCCTTCCCAGGCCAACTCCAAAGTAGATATCGAAGAGAACTCTGGAACCCAACACTTCTCTTGTAACTCAATCTTCGCTCTTTTAATAGCATCACGACTCGCTCTGCATGATTCATAGAACATCTTAATATCACTTTTCTTGAGATATCCAGAAAGTAAAACATGGGTTTCGAAGATATCTGGATAATCTGTGATTAACTTCCATAGATCAGTCGGGCCAAGCTTCAATCGCTCGATATCGGCAACGAGTTCTCTTTGTTCTCGTT
>Ga0302126_10001747_pt1 | contig 12881 bp, 10 predicted proteins | sample CB4_20m_MG_FD_203108 | JGI IMG/M metagenome (GOLD analysis project Ga0302126, IMG submission 203108) | Marine microbial communities from Western Arctic Ocean, Canada - CB4_20m | ecosystem: Environmental > Aquatic > Marine > Oceanic | place: Canada: Western Arctic Ocean | collected 2017-09-24 | reverse complement strand
AGAAGCCTGGCCCCCCCCGGCACTGTCATCTTTTCAAACACTGCCTTTCCTAAATTGGAAAGGGACTCTGTAAAAGGCCAAGCATTGAAGATTGGCCCCTACTGCCGACAGCCCTACAGGCCAGCATCAATCTTCAATATTTCAGCCATGAGCTATGGCGCCATTTCAAAACCCGCCGTCTTGGCTCTGTCGGCAGGCGCAAGAATGGCGGGCTGCTGGATGAATACCGGAGAGGGGGGACTAAGCCCATTTCACCTGGAGGGCGGCGCCGATATTGTGATGCAGATTGGCACCGCCAAATACGGGGTGCGGGACGAGAAGGGCAACCTGAGCGACGACAAACTGCGTGAAATCGGCGCAATCCCGCAGATCAGGATGTTCGAACTCAAATTAAGCCAGGGCGCCAAGCCCGGTAAAGGCGGCATACTGCCAGGCGAAAAAGTGAGCGAAGAAATTTCCGCAATCCGTGGTATTCCCGCGGGCCAGGATTCCATCAGCCCAAATCGCCACCCCGAGATTGATTCAGTAGCCGATTTGCTGGATACCATTGGACACATCCGTGAAGTCACAGGGAAACCGACTGGTTTTAAAATAGTCCTGGGCGATGAAAGCTTTATTGAAGAGCTTTGCGTGGCTATTAACGCCCGAGGTATAGAGTCAGCCCCTGATTTCATTAGTCTTGATAGCGCTGATGGGGGTACGGGCGCCGCGCCCCAAAGCCTTATTGACTATATGGGCCTACCACTCAGGGAAAGCCTGCCTATCCTGTCGAATGCCCTTATCAAGCACAATCTTAAACCACGGGTGCGAGTGATTGCCTCTGGCAAGCTTGTTGACCCAGCATCAGTCGCCTGGGCAATTTGCCTAGGCGCTGATTTCGCCGTTTCGGCACGCGGTTTCATGTTTGCCCTTGGGTGCATTCAGGCACTCCAGTGCAACAAGAACACCTGCCCTACGGGCATCACAACACATAAACGCTCCCTTCAAAAAGGACTTGTGGTTGAAGATAAAGCAGAGCGAGTAAAAAATTACTGCCACAATATTAATCACGAGGTTGGTGTAATCGCACACTCCTGCGGTGTCGAAGAACCACGTCAGTTATGTCGCCGTCACGCCAGGGTGGTGACTGACACAGGTCTGTCCATATCCCTGGAAGAGCTACATCAACCCACCGTAAACGCGCACTAAAAACCTCTTAAGGAACATTAAAAATGATAGATGCTGAAATCGATATTGTGACCCAAGACGGACCCATGAATACCTTCATTTCACACCCGGAGGAAGGCGGTCCCTACCCGGTCATACTTTTTCTGATGGACGCACCGGGTTACCGCGAAGAACTTCATGATATGGCGCGAAGAATAGCCACCGCCGGCTACTACGTCATGTTGCCCAATCTTTACTACCGGCGCACCCGAGCATTAATCGTTAATGGAGCACCAGAGAGTCGGGAGATTATGTTTGGCCACATGAATAGCCTTTCCAATGCGATGGTGGTGGAGGATTGCAGAACGCTGCTGGACTTCGCAGCTTCGCAGCCCTTCGCCAGTGATGGCGCTGTTGGTTGCACCGGCTACTGTATGAGCGGCCCTTTTGCATTCTCTGTGGCTGCAAAGCTGGCAGATCGCGTCAAAGCGTCTGCTTCCTTTCACGGTGTCCGGCTTTGCATTGATACCATGGATTCACCTCACCTTGATGCCGACAAGATACAGGGAGAAATGTACTTCGGCATGGCAGAGACAGATGACTGGGCGCCACCAGAGATGGTTGAAGCACTGGACAAACATATGCAGACTACTGGCGCCAACTACCGCATTGAATGGTACCCCGGCACACATCACGGGTTTGTCTTTCCATTGCGCGAAGGAAAGTACCACAAAGAATCAGCAGAACGACATTACGAACGATTGTTTGCGATGTTCGAAAGAAACTTATAAGGAGCTCAAATGTCACGCCCCCGACGATTAAGAAGATGTCAGTTATCTGTTCCCGGCAGCAGCGAAAAAATGATGGAGAAGTCTGCAGGTCTTGATTGCGATCACGTATTCCTGGACCTAGAGGATGCGGTTGCGCCCAACGTAAAGTCGGATGCTCGCGGCATGATTGTTGATGCCTTGAACAAGCACGACTGGAAACCCAAAACGCTTTGTGTACGAATCAATGACGTAGAAACCGAATACTGTCACGACGATATCATCGAAATTGTGACCGGCGCCGGTGACAAGCTCGACACGATCATGCTGACAAAAGCAAAGAGTGCGCACGATGTCATGTTCGTACATATGATGCTGGACCAGCTTGAAGCAAAGCTTGGACTTAAGAACAGAATCGGTATTGAGTGCCTGATCGAAGAAGTCGAGGGCATGATGAACGTAGAAGAAATCGCGGCGTGCAGTGACAGGCTAGAGTGTTTAATCTTTGGCATGGGTGACTACTCTGCATCCCAGGTGATGAATATTCACAACATTGGCGGAGACAGCACCAGCTATCCACCCGACCTCTGGCACTATCCACGATACAAGCTGACGATCGCGTGCCGCGCCAATGGCCTGGACCCTGTTGATGGCCCGTTCGCGGATTTCCGCAATCCGGACTTTTTCAGAACGGAGTGTGAACGAGGCAATGTTCTAGGTATGGCCGGAAAGTGGGCGATTCACCCAAGTCAGGTCGACATTGCTCAGGACGCTTTTTCTCCCAGCGCAACAGCCGTGAGTTCCGCAAGAAAACAACAGAAAGCTTATGATCAGGCACTGGAACAAGGGCTTGGCGCCATACAGGTTGATGGTGTCATGGTCGATGCAGCCAGTGTGCGTATCCTGCAGAATATCATCGACAAGGCCGACTTGATTGGCATGTGAAGACAGAAAATAAACTCAACATGATCAACAGACGTTTTGCATTGGGCGTTGTTTTTTTTACAGCGCTCATGGATTCCATTGGCTTTGGCATCATTCTGCCGGTGACACCAACCCTGTTGATGGAAGTCAGTGACAAGGGGCTTTCAAGTTCTGCCGTGTACGGTGGCTGGTTGATGTTTTCCTTCGCTATCATGCAATTTATCTCTATGCCAGTACTCGGGAATCTCTCTGACGCCTATGGGCGAAAGCCAGTTTTGTTAGGTTCGCTATTGGTACTGAGCATCAACTACCTGATCATGGGCCTGGCACAATCGCTGGTGCTGCTGTTTATTGGCAGGATGATCTCGGGCGTAGGATCTGCGACATTTAGCACCTGTAACGCTTACATCGCAGACACTACCTCGATCGATGAACGTGCCCAGTTCTTTGGTTTAATGGGCGCTGCTTTTGGTCTGGGATTCGTTATCGGGCCTGTGCTGGGTGGCTTCCTTGGGGAATATGGCAGCCGGGTTCCATTCTTTGCCACCGCTGGGTTGATTTTCTTTAACCTGTTAGTCGGGCTGATTTTTCTACCGGAATCCCATACGCCGAACAACCGACGACCCTTTGAAATACGTCGCGCTAATCCATTTTCTGCGATGAAACAGATGAGTCAATTCAAGATCGCCTTCGGGATTATCGGCGTCCTGTTCCTGTACAACATGGGTCATCACGCGCTACCCGCCGTGTGGACTTTTTGGGGCATCGAAAAATTCGACTGGACACCTCGCGAGATCGGCTACAGCCTGGGCTTTATTGGTATCCTGATGGTCTTTTCACAGGGTTACCTGATAAGAATCGTTATACCGGCCCTGGGCATGAGATGGGCCGGCCTTGTCGGACTCAGCTTCACTATCACAGCTTTCCTGGGATACGCCCTGTCGCAAACGCCGACTATGGCATACATGTTTATGATCGCCGGCGCACTGGGGGGGCTTGCGGGTCCAGCCATGAGCGGCATCGCTTCGAGCCAGGTCGGCCCGGCCCAACAAGGCGAATTACAGGGTGCGATTGGAAGCGTGGGGTCACTCACAAACATCATCAGCCCGCTAATGATGACCATCGTTTTCGGAATCTATACGGCCCCGGACGCCCCCTTTTACTTTCCGGGCGCGCCTTTCATTCTTGCCGCGATACTGACAATGATGAGCCTCTCCTTATTTTTTTGGATCACTATTGGGTTCGTCCAAAAAGCAGCTGAAGACCCGTCGTAACAAAACAATCGCTCATTGATCCGAAAGTTAACCCCGGCGCACCTGGCATCAAATTGAACCTCGCGATACCTCGTTTCATTTCTGCCTTGTATTGCTAGCACATGTGTCCGAAGCTGAAAGCCAAAAGACCAGAACTCGCGGCGAGGATATCGCTGACTTTACCTGATAAACGTGGCTATTAAGGTGTTCTAGCAGACAGGAAAATTTTAAGCCTATTGTTGTATGCTCTACGTCATGAATGAACTTTGCGCAAAAACTGCCGTTGAACTTCGCAATCTGATTGACGAGAAAGAAATTAGCGCCGTCGAATTACTGGATGCCCATCTTGATCAGATCGCGTTAACAAACCCCTCGTTGAACGCTATCGTGACCCTGGTCCCTGATCACGCTCAGCAAATGGCGGTAAAAATTGACCATCAAATCGCGAAAGGTGAAAAACCCGGGCTGCTGGCCGGACTCCCGATGGCACATAAGGACCTTGTTCAAACAAAAGCCATCAGGACAACTTTTGGTTCTCGGCTATTCGAGGATTTCGTCCCTAAAGAAAACGCACTGGTCGTGCAACGCCTGATCGATGCCGGCGGTATCACTGTTGGAAAGACAAACGTTCCAGAGTGGGGAGCTGGCTCGCAGACTTTTAATGATGTGTTTGGCGAGACGAAAAACCCATTTGATCTGACTCGAACCTGCGGGGGCAGTTCAGGCGGCGCGGCAGTTGCGCTTGCGGCAAGGATGCTACCGCTGGCAGATGGCAGCGACATGGGTGGCTCGCTTCGTAATCCGGCAAGCTTTTGTAACGTGGTCGGGTTCAGGACCAGTCCTGGCCGGGTGCCTGTCTATCCTGTCCGCGATGGCTGGAGCAATCTTAGCGTCCTGGGCCCGATGGCTCGTACTGTTGCAGATTGCGCCTTGATGCTGGCCGCCATTACAGGACCCGATGACAGAAACCCCATTTCATTACCCGATTCAGCAGAGCTGTTTTTGCAAACGCTAGAGAGCAATCAGAAAGGGACGCGTGTTGCATTCTCACCTGATTTCGGCGGGCAGCTCCCAGTAGAGCCAGTAGTACAACATGTTATTACGCAAGGGATGAAAGTCTTCTCGGATCTAGGATGCAAGGTTAATGAAAACTGTCCTGATTTCAGTGGAGCAGATGAAGTATTTAAGACGCTGCGAGCATGGACCTTTGCGTCACAACACGGCGAGGGTGTCCGGCTGCATCCAGAATATTACAAGGAAACTATTATCTGGAATGTTGAAGCGGGATTGAAACTTTCCGCCACCGATGTCTCTGCCGCAAACAACTTACGCACCGACATTTACCAGCGCGTTAATACCTTTTTCCAAGACTATGACTTTCTGGTACTACCAGTATCTCAGGTAACACCCTTTCCACTCTCCGACGAGTACGTTACCAGCATCAACGGCACCCGAATGGAAACTTACATCGACTGGATGAAATCCTGCTACTACATAACCGTCACCGGCCTACCTGCAATCTCGATACCCTGCGGATTTACGCCGGAGGGATTACCGGTCGGCATACAGATCATCGGTAAACGACTTCAGGACCTGGCAGTCCTAAGAATCGCTTATGCCTTCGAGCAGGCAACGGAGACTTGGAAAACCCAGCCCAACATCAGTCTCTCCTAGCACTCTTTGCGATCAAAATCATACCTCCAAAAACCTATCTCAGAAAATCTGCGTCCAAAAAATTAAATCCTGAAATTTGATGCATTGCAAAACAGGATCAGCTAACCTTCCCGCAGTTCCTTGGGGGTGGTGTTACACCTGAGATCAAACCCCAGAACCTGATCCGGTTAGTACCGGCGTAGGAAAAGGATGATCGCTACATCTCCCATTACGTCAATGCCGGGCCTCTTATTTTTTTATTTGGAGAGACTCATGAATCTTATTTTAATCTTTATTAAAAACACTGTTAGAACCGTCGTTAAAAACAACCCCGCGCTGCTGCTTTTCTTTGCAGCTTACGCCCATTCAAACGACATCCCAGAAATCGTTGTGACTGCAGACCTGCGGCAATCGACAACCATGGAAACAGCCAGCAGCCTGACAATCGTGTCCGAACAGGTCATCGAGGCGAGGGCTGCACAGCACTTCGAAGATATTATTAATGCTATCCCCAACATTAATTTCGCGTCGGGCAGCAACCGAGCTCGTTTCTTCCAAATTCGTGGTATCGGTGAGCGCAGCCAGTTTCAAAACCCTATCAATCCCTCTGTTGGCGTTCTTATCGACGATGTCGATTTTAGCGGGGCTGGAACTATCGCCACGCTGATGGATGTTCAACAGGTCGAGGTTCTGCGCGGCCCCCAGGGCACCCGGTATGGTGCTAATGCACTGGCTGGGTTAATAAACTTTTCTACCAATGAACCCAGCGAAGCTCTCGCCACTTCTATCAAACTATCCGCCGGAGAGTTTGACACAAGAACAGCTGGCGTCGTCTTGAATGTGCCTATCACCGAAACATTCCTTTCCCGGTTCGTCCTTGAATCGCACAAGAGTGACGGTTATGTTGAAAATGATTTTCTGGACAAAGACACAACCAATAATCGTGACGAGCTAACCACACGGGCAAAATTCTCTTGGCAGGTCAAAAAAAACTGGAGCATGAAACTCTCAATAGCCTCCATAGATATCGACAACGGCTATGACGCTTTTTCACTGGACAACGACAGAAGCACATTATCGGACGAGCCTGGGTTTGATCGCCAAGACTCCACTTACGTGTCCCTGAAAAGCAACTTGCAGTTAGATCGGATGAACATAGAAGTGCTGTGGAACCAATCGAGTACAGACATTGATTACGGTTACGACGAGGACTGGTCTTTCACTGGCATCCATCCGTTCGGATACACATCAACTGATCATTACCTCCGTGACCGCGACACCACCAGCGCCGAAATAAGGCTGTTATCTACCGACTCAAGCCGAGTTTTTGCCGAGTCGACAGACTGGGTCTTGGGTTTGTATTACCTTAGCTCGAAGGAAGCATTGCAACGCCAATACACCTTTCTACCGGAAGATTTTCACAGCGACTATGACTTTGACACGCTCTCTATCTTTTCCCAATTGGATGTCGCTCTCTCGGATCGAATGACCCTAAGTGCTGGCTTGAGACTGGAAGAGCGAAACACGAAATATGACAACTCAGTTGGAGCGAAATTTTCGCCTAAAGACTCACTTTGGGGCGGTAAGCTTGCACTGGAATACCTGGCTGGGGAAAACACCCTGGCTTATGGCTCCGTTTCACGTGGCTACAAGGCTGGGGGATTCAACAGCGACGGTTCCCTGGATACTGATCTCCGATCCTTCGACGAAGAGTACCTGATCGAGTATGAACTTGGTGTCAAAACATTCTTGGCAAATGAACGTGTTGCGGTTCAGCTGGCGATCTTCTACGACGATCGACACGATCAGCAGGTAAAGAGCTCAGTCGTTCGTCCTAGACCTGACGGAAGCACCGAGTTCATATCTTTTCTCGGGAACGCAGCATCTGGTACAAACCGCGGCGTAGAAATGGACGTCAGCTGGTTCGTTAGTGACCACCTTAACATCAACGCCAATGCCGGTTGGTTAGAAGCAGAATTTGACGAATTCATCAACGAGTTTGGTGAAGACCTGTCTGGCAGGGATCAGGCCCATGCACCCGCCTACACTTTTAGCCTGAACTTTAACTATCAACGGGGACCTTGGTTCGCCAGTGCTTCCGCCGACGGAAAAGATGACTTTTACTTTTCAAATCGGAACCCGATTAAAAGTAAGGCCTATACTTTGTACAACGCTTCCCTTGGTTTTGAGTCAGCACAATGGAAAGTCACGTTATGGGGCAGAAATCTAACCGACAAAGACTATTACGTTCGCGGATTCGGCAGCTTTGGCAACGACCCTCGTAAATTCTATGTTACGGAACCTTACTTTCAGTATGGCGAACCCAGAGTGACGGGTGTGACCCTGCAGTTAACCATGGGTGATTGATGCCAGACTTCTTGTTCCTGGTTCTGGGTGAATTCCAACAGAACTCATTACTAGAACTCATCGCGGTTGTGCTTGCGATTGCCTACCTCTTGCTGGCAGTTCGCCAGCACATCGCCTGCTGGTATGCCGCATTCATCTCGACAGCTATCTTCCTGTATGTCTTCTGGCAGGTAAATCTGTATATGGAGTCTGGCCTACAGGTTTACTACCTGGGCATGGCGGTTTATGGGTGGTGGGCGTGGCAACGCGGAGGGAGTCAGGGCAACCCTGCGATGTCAATCAGCACCTGGTCACTCAGACGTCACGTGGTTGTTATAGGGATGGTAGCGGTCGCCACTTTTATCAGCGGTACGCTGCTATCCGAGACGGAACAGCGGCTTGCGTATCTGGATTCTTTTACTACCTGGGGCGCTGTCGTCGCGACATTCATGGTGACCAGAAAGGTCCTAGAAAATTGGCTCTACTGGATCGTCATTGATAGCGCATCACTCTATCTGTACTTCGACAGAGAGCTCTATTTCACCATGATCCTTTTTCTAGTGTACCTGGTCATTATTTTCTTCGGGTTCCGAAGTTGGCTCAGGGAATACAAGCGTGAAGCACAAGGTGAGTCCAGCTCATGAAAGCCTGACGATAAATCGATAACTATTACTCGGAACGTCTAACCGAGACAGCACCAATCGACATTGCACAGACCGACATTGCACTGACCGACATTGCACAAGCTCAAAACTCCATGTTAATAAACTGTACTTCGTAACATGTCGCAATCTGTGTAAGGTAAACTGAACGCCGAATCAATTGCCGAGTTATCTTGTTGCCGCCGCCAACCCGAGTCAAAAGAATCATCCGCACACCTCCCTCAAATACTCAAAAAGATAATGTTCTAACACTAGCGCTGCATTTTTTCGTTTTTGTTTTTCTTGGATTAACACTGCTCCATAATCTAGTGCTCGACAAATCTCTATCCATAACTATGTCGATGATTTCAGGAGGCAGTCTGGCGGCAGTGCTACTTCTCCGTTGGCTTTATCTGACAAGGTGGCAGGTAATCAGCGCCGATGTAATATCATGTTCACTGATGATGTTGGCTTGGCTAAATTCGTACAGCCACCTTTTCCTCTCAAATAATGTCATTCAAGTCACCAATATAGCTTTCGCGGTCGCCGCTTCTGGCTACCTTATCCGGTCAACACTAGCCTGGATTTGTCTATCCACCTTCATTTTTTCGAGCTGGTTTTTTTGGCTGTCATACGCTGACTTCCCTGAGGACTGGTTTCATTTTTCATTCGCTCTCTTCCTGGCTATGGCATTCTCTATTTTCTTAAGAGTCCTTAGAAAGCTAACTGATGAAAGCAGGGAAATCCTGGAAACAGATAGAACCCTTGCAAGAAATTTGCTTGACCAACTGCCGAGTTTTGTTTTAGCGATAGACGCGAAAGGTTATGTTGCTGAAGCGAATAGCTCCCTGGTCGCTTGGCTAGGAATAGATTATCAAGACCTGATTCAAGACACTCAGGTTGAGGATGTTTTCGTTAGAATAAGCGACGAAGAAGGTATCGATCTTAATCTGCGCCACGCTCTTGCTCGAGTCACTAAAGACATATCAGGTATACCTGAAACAAGGATTTACGAAATAGAGTCCGTGGGCGGAAAAGTTTTAACAGGGACGCTCCATCCATTTTTTATACGTTCCGCTCCAGGGCAGGAACTGCTCGTCGTTTCATTTACCGACCTCTCAGACACCATTAATGCACGAAATGAGCTGCAACGAAGTGAAAGCTTTTATCGTACAACACTGCAAGCGATTGACGATGGAATTGTAGTCGTTGATGAATCCGGCCGCATCGCCAGTATCAATCGTTGCTACGAAAAGATGACCGGATGTAGCTCAAAAATGGCGGTGGGCAGGCCTGTCGACGACATCGTTTCGTTCAAACAAGATCATCACTATTCCACTTTTGGCAATGGCTTCCTAGTCGGCGCCCACGGCGAAGAACTATTGGTTTACCGCGCAACTTTTGACATTGCTGAAGGAGCTGGTAACGCCAGGGGAAGCGTTATCACTTTTAGGGATGTACGCAGTCAACACGATGACGAGGAAGAACATCTTCGATTAGACCGACTATCGAGTCTTGGCGTGCTTGCGGGTGGAATTGCACATGACTTCAATAACCTTCTGCTTAACATTTACGGCAACCTTGAACTCGCGACTGCTGAGTCAAACCAGCGTGAAGTCCGCAACCTTTTGGGTGATGCTGCAGCAACTATTGAGGTAGCGACAGGGCTTACACGACAATTTTTAACCTTTTCAAAGGGCAGTCAACCAATATTAGAAAAACTCGATCTTAAAGCGTTAATAGCGGATGTCACACGGCTCTCGCTCACGGGTTCCAGTGTTACTGTCAGCTGGGACGTTTCGGCAACTAGTTATGTTGTTGATGTCGACAGCGGTCTCATGAATCAAGCGTTCAACAATATTTTATTGAACGCGCGGCAGGCGATGAAAGACAGTGGAAAAATCACGATCTCAATCGGCAATGAATCTACCAATCTCATCGTCAAGATCACTGATGATGGTCCAGGGATCGAAAAACATAACTTAAAACATATCTTTGAACCTTACTACACGAGCAAACAGGAAGGTATCGGCCTTGGTCTGGCCACGACGCATTCCATTGTGGCAAAACACCACGGCTCAATCGCTGCTGAATCCGAGGTCGGCGAAGGCACAACAATGGTCATTCGTCTACCAATGTCTTCTATGCCAGTTGACGAGGCAATCGATACACCAGATACAGCCTCTAACAATCCGCCACAAAAAAGTTTACGTGTGTTGATAATGGATGACGATGAACGAGTGCAGAGAACTTTACAGAGAATGATCGCTAAGCTTGGGCATGTGGCTATTCCGTCGATCGACGGCGAAGATATGATTCAACAGTACCAAGCGCTACTCGCAAAGGGTTCACCCCCAGACTGCGTTGTCTGCGATTTAACAGTGGTCGGGGGTATGGGTGGAACCGACGCAACCAGGATACTGCTGAAACTGGACCCTCAAGCTAAAGTCATCGCCTCAAGCGGCTATTCCCCTCATTCTGAAATGAGTAGTTACGAAGACCTTGGCTTTTGCGCAGCGCTTCCTAAGCCTTATAAACTAGTGGACCTTGGCAAGGTTTTGAGAAAAGTGTGTCCCTGAAAAGCCAGGGACAACGATGTCCCGATATGGACTAATAAAGCCAGAGGTGCGCACACATTTCTATGTCGCTACTCAAATTGGCTCCTGGAATAAACCGAAAACCAAGGTTGATATTTTCACCCTCACGGCCGAAATGTTAAACACGCTACTTTGCAGACTAAAGCCACCGGTGACCGATAAGCAGATTCGAGCGTAAAAACAGCTAGCCTCAAAAACGCCAGGCAATGATAAAAATAAAAACTCAAAGTTGGTTTCACTGGCGCTACCGCCATACAGTGCGTTCCGTTCCTGGGAGAAACAGCAGAGCGCCTTAATGTTTTTCAACGCACTCCTTCGACCGTTGATGTTTGCGGCAACCCGCCCACCGACCCAGCCTGGGCAAAAAGCCTACAGCCGGGTTGGCAAAAACACCGGATAGAAAATTGTAACTCGATGATCTCTGGTGTCCCTCAAGAAGAGGATCTAGTGAACGATTGCTGGACAGACCTCCTTGGAAAGATGATCAATCAATTCCAGAGTACGAAGGGCGATTCCAACATGAGCCTTGAGCAAATGATCGAGATGGCAAACTTCGAGAAGATGGAAGAAATCCGCGCTCGCGTTGATGAGTTTGTGGAAGACGACAAGGTCGCGGAAAAGCTCAAACCTTATTATAAAATGTTCTGCAAACGTCCGACGTTCAATGATGATTACCTGCCAACCTTTAATAGGCCCAATGTTACGCTGGTCGACACCGATGGCCCCGGAGTTGAGTACATCACTGAAAAAGGATTGGTGGTGAATGGCGTTGAATATGAAGTTGACTGCATCATCTACAGTACCGGCTTTGAAGTAGGCACCAGTTACACCCGCCGTTCCGGTTACGACGTAATTGGCCGAGCGGGAAGTCGCTCAGTGATCATTGGCGTGACGGGACCCGTTCACTGCACGGCATGGGCGCTCATGGTTTTCCCAACGTGTTTATCATGAATACCTCTCAGGGTGGCTTTACGGCCAACTTCCCACATTTACTGGATGAATCTGCGGTGCACCAAGCGCATATTATTGCGCATGCATTGGCTCAGAGTTACAAAACGGTTGAGGTCACGGCAGCGGCTGAAGAAACCTGGATCGACACAATCGTCGGCTTTACCGACGGACCGTTAGGGGGGCTAGGCGGGGCTGATTGCACCCCTGGTTATTACAACAATGAGGGTCAACCAAACCCTAGCGCCCAACAATCGGCCCCCTATGGCGGTGGTTCAATTCGCTTTTTTGAACTGTTGAAAGAGTGGCGCGAGGACGGAAACTTCGAAGGGCTGGCATTTAAGTAAACCAGATCAACGCAGGCGCACGCAGATCTGAAAAGACAGGACCCGCCCCAGCATTTTTGCTTACCTACCACGTTGATTCCCGGCAGATAGTACCTGAAATAGTACCGGAAAAAGTACCAGAGCTTCATTAGCCTCTTAGGCTAATTTTTTCATTATTTTTTGCGACGTTAGTAACACCGATTTTCTTTGACCAAAAGCTCAATTCAATAAAAAAATTAAACCCTCATCCCTCTCCAATCTTGCCGCAGCTGTTTTTTAG
>Ga0302126_10001746_pt1 | contig 12882 bp, 9 predicted proteins | sample CB4_20m_MG_FD_203108 | JGI IMG/M metagenome (GOLD analysis project Ga0302126, IMG submission 203108) | Marine microbial communities from Western Arctic Ocean, Canada - CB4_20m | ecosystem: Environmental > Aquatic > Marine > Oceanic | place: Canada: Western Arctic Ocean | collected 2017-09-24 | reverse complement strand
CCATCACTCCTTAAATCGCAACACACCACTGGATACTTATGCTTCAACAACATAACCTCTTGCTTTGCAACTCTTGCATCGAACACTTTACTCGTGCAATCATCACTCGCGGTTACTAACATCTGAGTCCCCTTTTCGTTCGAAGCGACGCAGTTCACGGCGCGCTGATGCCTTTCGTACTTCTTCACCTGTTGATTACTTTCTACGTCGAACAATCTGATCGTTTTATCAGCCGAAGCCGATGCTACAGTGAACGAATCGTTCATGAACGCTACCGATAAAACCGCGTTCTTATGTCCTCTCAGAATCCCTGTATTCCTAATCTCGCCAGTCTTTCTATTATCGTCGTCGTCGTCGTCGTCGTCGTAATCAAAGGACCATAGCCTCACCGTGCAATCGCTCCCAGCACTCGCGATCATCTTCCCACAAAACGAAAACTTCACTTCATTCACTGCTCCTTCGTGCCCTTCTAAGACCATTATTGGATTCTCTAGAGCGGACTGGCGTCCTTCTTTGAACTTCACGTTTTCCTTCCTCGATAGCTTCGTCGTCGCCACTAAATCATCTTTTTCATCGCAATCGTCGTCTTTACTTATCTTCCGTTTCTTCGTTCGTTTTTGGTCTCGAACGATCACTACAGCCTCGTTCTGATTCGCATCTTCTTCTTCTTCTTCTTCTTCTTCTTCTGATTTTTGTGATCGCGCGCGTTTGCTACTCGCAGTAGCTTTCTTCTTCGCGACACCCATTCCTTCGCTCTTCTGAGTAAAAGAGCGAATAATGGAGAGACGTCTTTGCCGTCTGTGCAGCCGCTGTTTTTTATATAAATTTGGAGAGAGATGTCTAAAAAGGCTGTTTGTCTAAAAAGGCAGTTTGTCTAAAAAGGCTGTTTTTATTTCTATATAAATTTTCTGAACAGCAAGGAGAGCGAGAGATGTCTAATAAAAAGAACGAAGAAGAAAAGGAGACATCGATCTCGCGACAAAGTGCGCTACTTCTCTCTCGCTCTCGCTCTCTCACTCGCTCGTTTTTCGTAATTAATCAAGAACGCGCGTAGTAGTAATCACGGACACTCGTCGCGTTTCGATTCTGTTTTTATGATAAGCAGAGTTTCGTTTCTTAATCGATTTACGTGTAAACGATGACTGGAGCGAGAGCGGATGCGGACGAGAACGAAGCGAAGAAGAAGAAGAAGAAGAAGAAGAACGAGAGTAATAAAAGTATCGCCGCTGCGAATAACAAAACTGTGAAGAACAAAAGAGGTAATACTACTACTACTATTACTACTAATAACAATAGTAACAAGAAATGGACCAGTACGAGTAATAAATCACAAGACATGCAAGTGTTGAGGGAGCAACTGAACCAATTGAACCTATCGTTGAAAGATGTCTCGGCGGATGGGAACTGTTTGTTCAGGGCGATTTGTGACCAACGCGACGGATGCGAACGAGCGAATTTGTTGTTGAGGGACGAATGTTGTCTATACATGGAACAAAACGAGGAAGATTTTAGACCGTTCGTTGAGGACGACGAGGAGTGGGAGCACTATTTACGGAGGATGAGGAAGGACGGGACTTGGGCCGGGAACATGGAAGTACAGGCGTGCGCGCGCGTGTTGAAGATGAGGATTTGCGTGCATCGCGCGAATCAACCGCGGTGGATACTGTCGCCTTACTTTAGTGATGGTAGTAGTAATGGTAGCGATAGTAATAATAGAAGGAGTAATAATAATAATAATAATAATAATAACGATATGGATGATGATGATTGCGCGTATCATTTAGCGTACGACGCAGATCGAGGGTGCGAGCATTATAATTCTGTGCGTATGACGGGAACTTTGAACGAAGATTTCGCTGGAGGGCCGATTTCGTTGAAGTTGATTACGGATGCGCAGACGGAGATATTTGAGATTGCGCAAAAAACCGGGTTCGCTAGAGATATAGCTAGAATTCGGAGACATTTGAAGATGTCCATAGAAGAGAATTCGACAAAAAATCATGAAAAGGTTATCAATCGCGCGTGCGAGACTTTATTAGAAGAATTGGAAAACGAAAAGAAAACGTTCGAACAACAGAATAACGACGACAACGAGAATACAAACGAGGACGGAGAAAATAACAATAAGAATAATGGCGAAAGAACAAAAGTAGAAAATGGAGGATGGGAAGAAGATGATGGCGGATGGGAACGCGTGAAAGCCGGGCGAGCTAAGCGACGAGGAAAAAACAAATCCATCGCCGAAGAATACGAAGCTTTGACGTTGTGATCTATTACAGTTATAGATACATTGAAAGAATATTTTGTTTATACACATTTTCTGTTATTCGCAGAATGTTTCGTTTTTGCATTTTGCGCTCTCCGACATCATCATCATCTCGAAACAACAGCGTCAGATGATTCATTAGTTTTAATAGTAGTAATTACAGTAGTTGGAGCAGACTTACTCGCACGAGGAGGAACAGGTTCAGCGAATTCGCACGGTATGTTAAACTCTTTCCTTATCGATTGCTTTATGACTACGGATTCGATCGATCTCACCGCTCTTAGTATCTCCTTCTCCGTCGTATGTCTCCCAACCGATAACCGTAAGGTACCGCGAGCAAGATTTTCGTCCAAATTCATCGCAAGTAAAACCGATGAAATCGATCCCGTTGCGTCGCTTGAATGACACGCTGCTCCAGCAGACGCGGCCAATTCGTCTTTCAATTCGAGCAATAAAGACCCGGCGCTAATGTCGCGAATGGCGACGGATAAAGTATTTGGTAACCTCTTCGAATCGTCTTTAGGACCATTCGCGACAAAACGATTTTTCATGCCATGAAGAGACCTTAACTTTTCAAACAAAAGATCGCGCATTGATTTCGTGTGCACTACGAACGCTTCGAATTCTTCGTCGGCAATCTCGCAAGCTTTTCCTAAACCTACAATGTGCAGAACGTTTTCGGTTCCCGCCCGTTTCCCAAATTCTTGTCCACCTCCTTTGAGAAACGATCGATATATTAGGTCTTCCGCCGCGCCGCTAGCGTCTTTCGTATACATTTCGTTCATGAAAGTCTCTCGCAAATACAAAGCGGCTATTCCTTTCGGCGCGCCAATTTTGTGTCCAACGATTGTGATCGCATCAACGTTCAACTCATCCGCATCGACTCTGACTTTGCCGAATGATTGCGCCGCATCCGTGTGCACAAAAATTTTCTTATTATATTTCTTCGTAATATCTGCAATCTCCCTCACTGGCTGAACAGCTCCGGTTTCATTATTCGCGTGCATGATCGTCACGCAGGCGACTTTGTTCCCAAACTTTTTCAATTGTTCTTCAAACTCTCCAATTTTCGCTACTCCTTCTGTATCGACCGGAACCAATGAATACGTCAACGAACCTTTCTTCTTCTCGGTTTCTAAATAAACGAGCACTGCTGGATGCTCCACTATAGTCGTAATCACGTGCGGCACCAAATCTTTATTCATTAAACGAAACCCGTCGCAAGCGAGCGCGATGGCGCAATTATCGCTCTCCGTCCCGCAACTCGTAAACAAAATCTCCTCCTTCTTCTTCGCATTCAAACTCTTCATCACTCTCATTCTCGCTAAATCAATCGCTTGTTTACACGGTTTCGCGTACGCATGTATTGAACTCGGATTTCCGAAATGTTCGTACAAAAACGGTGCCTATATAAAGCAGAAGAAGGGTCAATATAACGACCATGCGGTCAATAATTGTACGAATAAATAACTCTCTCTCTGACTCTCTGACTCTCTAACTCTCTAACGTACCATCTCACTAACGACTTCCGGGAAGATCGGCGTCGTTGCGTTGTAATCTAAATACACGCACTTTGTTAACATTTGCGGTAACTGTTCACCTAATTTCGCAGAAGGGGCAGTCGACATCTTGTTTTTGTGATCAGTAAAGTCTCTATCGCCGATTTTTGAGGACTTCGCGCGAGTGATAGTGGCACTAGTGCGACAGCGCGACGGCGAAGACTGTTTCGATTGGTTTATTTGATTAGTTCTTTGTTGAGCGAGCGATGGGCGCATTTGAATCATATAAAGTATTCGTTGCGTTCACGAAAGTGACGTTTTATCAAAACTCAATCTCATCATCCAATTCCAAATTCATCAGCTAAATACTATTTATGTTAAATACGCGTATTACATAACTAATTAGAAAAAGGACCATTTCTTCTTCTTGCTATTCTTTTGCTCGGTTGGATCGACCGCCGTACTATTGATTGGTTTTTTTCGCGTCACTTCACCGTCGTCCATTGAAACCTCGTACTCTCCCGAATCGTCATCGGTCGAGGTATAACCTTTAAATCTTTTATACGAAGTCCACGCGAGGCGAGGCTTTTCGCCTAATTGTAACCACGCGTCTCTGATACGTTTTTTCAATCGAGCGACGGCGGATTTACCTTTTAAGGCATCTCTTGGGTCTAAACCTAATCTTCCATATCGTTCTTCGCCTTTTCGTATCATTTGGTTCGCGACATCGAACGGGTCTTCGACTCGAACGGATCCGGACATCATCGAAGCCACTGACGTTCTTTGGCATTTTGACATTGCGTATTCTAAAATCGGCAAGTTATTTTCCTTCACGAAGTGTATGCAATCGACTGGGCAAGACTCGATGGCGACGTTGATTGCTTCTAATTCGTCGTCCCATTGCGCGAAAACTCTCGCTCGTCCAAAAGTATCATCCATCTTAAACGTCTTCGGAGCCGAATGACAGCATTGTTTACATCCAATACACGCGCATTCGTTCACAAAGACCGCTCTTGGATACGCGCCTTGAATTGGATCTTTCCCTTTATATTCCGATAAAGGCTGCCCAGTATATCCTTCTTCTTCTTCTTCTTCTTCGTCGTCGTCACGCGATGCTTTCATTCTCGACCCTCTTTTCATGAACTCCTGCGTCATCCTCTGCATTTCTTCCATCTCCATGTCATAAATCGCTCGCTGTCGTTCGTCCATCAAAATATCATACGCTTCGTTCAAAATAATACACACGTCTTCCCCGGCCTCGCCTGCTATATCTGGATGACACGCCTTTTGCAGTTTCCTATACGCTCTCTTAATCTCCTGTTGCGTTGCGTCTTTCGGGACCTGTATTAATGAATAGAAATCGCCCGGTATCGCTCGTTTCACTTTCGTCACGTCGACGTCTTCACCGAACGTGTTACGGATTTGTGCTTCCTCGTCGAACGACTGATCGTTCCTACTGCTCTCATCGAACGATTTCGAGATCTCGATCGATAGAGAATCTCTCTCCAGTTCGGTCGTCTGTTTCGCTCGCGTTTTCGTGCGCGATTCGGTTTTACTATCGCGCCACCAGCTCCTGTTCCTCGAACGCGTCGTTGTTGATAAAGATGATGATGTTGAAGATGATGATTGGCCGTTAAGAGATCTCGTTCGAAGCGTCGTCCGCGCGATTTGCGCGATTGCAGAACTTCGTCTTCTTACGATGAGCTCGATCAAGCGCGAACGAACGACGTTGTGATGACTGCGAGCTTTGCTCGTCATCGAGGCCAAGTCCATGATCATGACAGCGCTAGGGAGTGTGAGAGAGATAGAGAGAGCGCGTTTGTAATGCGCTTTTTTGAAAAGATATCGATATCTTTTTTTTTTAATTATTATAGAACTGTAGATTACATAGTTTAGGGTTTCAAGAGAGTATTTATGTACAGTGTATAAATAATAGATTTCTTAATCTCTTCACGCTCTGAACGCATAGAATCGTGTTTAAAGGCTACTCTTTAGCATAAGCATTACTTTACTTCTTTTATGTACAATTTGTTAAATAATCGACCGCGTTGTATGTCTGTTTTATTATGTACGAAATGAAACCCTAAAAATCCAATTTTAGACCTTTTTCTTACATTTTTTGTTACCAGTGTAGTCGCACACAGTGTTTATATTTACGACATATATATATATATATATATATATATATATATATACACATATACACACATAAAGAGAGATTAAGAGAGATTAAGAGAGAGAGAGTTTGCTTTTGTTTGGATAGAAATGAGCACATCAGCGTTCGCTTCGAGTGCGAATAAGTTATCAATATCGCGCAATCGGAATCTGAATCCTGCGAAATCGGATAACTGCGACGGAAATAATAATCTTCTTTGTTTAGGAGTACATCGAAGACGAGAGATAAACAGGGCTAAAGTGAGATCTTTATCGCTACGAGCCGGTTCTTCTTCTTCTTCTTCTTCAGCGAAGGCCGAGGCGATCGTTTCAGCACCGTCGAGATCGAATGCGGCTAACGAGAGCGCAGATGGGGGAAAGAAATGCCCGAGAGGGAAAGAGGGCGGCTTCGACGTGCATAAGTTCGGAGGCACTTGCGTAGGATCTTCGGAAAGGATCTCTGGAGTATGCGATTTGTTAATAAAGAACTCGAAGGAGAAACAAACGTTCGCAGTGGTGTCAGCCATGGGCGTCATTACGAAGACGGAACCGAAGGTGACGGATTGTTTAATAAACGCGACAGCGATGGCCGCCGGGCGAGATTTGAAGTGGAAAGACGAGGTCGAAAAGTTACGGAAGAAGCACGCCGATACGGCGAATGATTTATTATCCACGAATGTGCAGGAATATGAGGAGTATATGCGAGTGTTCACTGATGAGCTTCAGGACTTATCGGCGATGTTGAAAGCGATTTCGATCGCCGGGTGCTCGACGGATACCTTTGGCGATTTCGTCGTCGGTCATGGAGAGCTATGGACGGCGAGGTTAACCGCCGCGGCGATTAGATGTAAAGGCGCGAAAGCGGTATGGATCGATGCGAGAGAAGTTTTAGTCGTCACTGAAGCCGATGATGGTGGCGTCGATGTAGATTATGAAAAATCGAACGAGAAGATGGATAAATGGTACGAAACAGTGTCTCAATCGAGAGGGATCGATAAGGACACGATTATCGTATGTACTGGGTTCATCGCGTCGACTCCGGATGGTTTTCCGACGACGTTGAAAAGAAACGGATCGGATTATTCAGCGACGATTTTTGGCGCTTTATTAATCGCAGATGCTATTACAATCTGGACCGATGTCGATGGCGTGTATTCATCCGATCCTAGACGCGTGAGAGACGCGGTCTGTTTAGCGCGCTTGTCGTATAACGAAGCGTGGGAACTTGCGTATTTCGGCGCGAACGTCTTGCACCCGCGCACGACGTTACCTGCAATGAAATATTCAATTCCAATCACGATAAGAAACTACTTTAATTTATCTGCTCCTGGGACTTTAATCGCCGCTCGATGTGAAATACCAGCCTCAGATACTTCTGAAAAGGGAACGAGAAACGTGGGTAAAGTGATCTCCACCGCGGGCGAGTTAATTAAAGGTATCACGACCATCGATGACGTGTGCTTAGTCAACGTCGAAGGTACTGGTTTAGTCGGCGTCCCTGGTTTCGCAGCCGCCGTGTTTACTACCGTGAAAGATGCAAACTGCAACGTCGTAATGATTTCGCAAGCGTCTTCGGAGCACTCTATTTGCTTCGCGGTTCGTCAAAACGAAGCCGATCGTTGTACAAAGGCTTTGAACATTCGCTTCGAGAAAGCGATCGCGGCCGGGAGAGTCGCAAGAGTCTCTGCACTTCCAAACTGCTCCATCTTATCCGCAGTTGGTCAAAACATGGCAAACGTTCCGGGCGTTTCTGCGATGCTTTTCACCGCCTTGGCGTCGGCGGCTGTAAACGTCATCGCAATCTCGCAAGGTGCGAGTGAATACAACATCACGGTTGTTATCAAAAAATCTGATAGCATCAAAGCCGTGAACGCGGTGCATTCCAGATTCTATGCCTCGAAAACGCCATTGGCCGTTGGCATTGTCGGTCCAGGTTTAGTAGGTAAAACATTGTTGAGACAAATGAACGAACAAAAGAAAACTTTATTGGATAAATTTGGCGTCGATTTGCGAGTTGTTGCTATCGCTGGCGGGTCGAAAATGTTTTTATCCGACGTCGGGAATATTGATTTGAACGATTGGGAGAGTAAGTACGCGAATGAGAACGTTCCGGCTGATTTTGAAAAATTCACTAATCACGTCGAAGAATCAAACTCGCCAAACCAAGTGATCATCGATTGTTCAGCCTCAGGCGATGTCGCCTTACAATACAAAGGATGGTTATCTAGAGGTATTCACGTCGTGACGCCAAATAAAAAAGCAAATTCGGGACCGTTTGCGTATTACCAATCCTTGCGAAACATTCAAAGAGATTCGTACACGCATTACTTTTACGAAGCGACGGTTGGCGCCGGTTTGCCAATTATTTCCACCGTGAAATCGATGGAAGATGCCGGTGACGACATCAAGATGATTCAAGGTATCTTTTCCGGAACTTTGAGTTATATCTTCAACACTTTGACGCCGGAGAAGAAATTCTCCGACGTCGTCGCCGAGGCGAAGAAAAATGGGTACACCGAGCCAGATCCGAGAGATGATTTGTCCGGCGTCGACGTTGCGAGAAAAGTTACAATCTTAGCTCGCGAATGTGGTTTAGATTTGGAATTAAGCGACATCCCGATCGAATCGCTCGTCCCAGAGCCTTTGAGAGATATTAAATCCGTTGACGAGTTCATGCAAAAGCTTCCAGAATACGATCACCTTATCGCGGAAAAAATGGCCTCGGCAAACGCGAAGAACATGAAATTGTGCTTCGTCGGCGTCGTCGACGTCGAAAACAAGAAAGGCTCTGTTCAATTGAAAGAATACCCAAAAGAACACCCATTCGCGCAATTAAAAGGTTCGGATAACATAATCTCCTACGTCTCCAAGCGTTACACCGAAGCCGGACCGTTGGTCGTTCGAGGCCCTGGCGCAGGAGCGGAAGTCACCGCCGGCGGTGTCTTCGCTGACGTTTTACGCGTATGTGCGCACTTAGGAGCGCCATCGTAATCATCGTCGTATATATATACATATTTTTTTATTAAGTTCTTTCTATAATTGATATTTATATATATATATATACTAATTTAGCTAATCATGTTATTACAATCATTTTACAAACATACCTACACATTGGAAAACTCATTACCTCTTCTTCTTCTTCGTCTTCTTCTTCGTCTCTTCCTCTTCTTCATCATCATCATCATCGTCATCATCGGTAATAAACTCCTTAATTCTATCATCTCTACTGATCCTAAAGAACACTACTATGGCGCTAAAACATACCGCTATCCAATAAAAATGTCCTAAATAACTTCTGATTGGACAAGGCATTTTTTATGTGAAACGAGAATAATTAGTTTTATTCGGAAAAAAAACGGGCGGAGGACTTTTCTGATTTCAAAAAAAACGCCAAAAAAAATAAAATTTAAGAGGCCATTTTTTTAAAAAGAAACGATGAGTAAGTACGTATACGAAGACGTAAACTTCAAGAAAGATTCGAACGACGAAGAAGAAGTGAAATTAAATTTGATTTGTATTCCGCAGGCCGGTCTAGGGAGTTGGTGTTTCCATGGCGAGCGATGGAACTCGATCGAGGGCGTGAGAGTGATCCCGATCGAGATGAAAGGGAGAAACAGTAGATCTGACGAAACGGCTTTGGAAAGTTTGGATCAAGTCGTGGATGAATTGATCGAGGAGTTGAAATCGGCGTTTTTCAAAAATAATAATACGCCGTATGGAATATTCGGCTTCTCGCTCGGAGCTTGGATCGCGTTCGAGCTCGCGAGAAGACTGGAGAAAGATGACGAGTGCATGAATCCTTCGATCGTGATTTGTGCCGGTAACAGACCGTGTCATTTACATTCCGAATACTACGATCCCGATATCGTCGCGCCGCGCATAGCTCAAATTGGAGACTGTACGTTGTTCTGGAAAGCGTTCGAGAGACGTTATGGCACGAACCCGGATTTGTCCGAGCAATTGAAGGAGATTATTTTACCAAACATACGCTCCGATTTCAGGCAAGTGGAGAGCTACGATTATAAAAAGACGATGGATAAGTACGATTTGAACGAACGAGTGTCTTCGCCGATGCTTTGCATCGGGGCGAAGAACGACAAAAGGTATCACGCGTGCGATTTTGAGAGATGGGACGAGTTATGCTCGAACGTGTCAAGTTTTAAAAAAACATGGGTTCGCGGAGTAAATCCTTCAAACTATACCGAAGAAGACTGCGCTGGAAGCGGTTTGAAGCCCGAGTATTGGGGCACTCCCCACCGCTTAATCGTGGATTACCCTGACGAGCTCATAGAAGAATTGAAGGTCTCGCTTCACGAAGTAATTAAGCAATTTTCAAAATAATCATCATAAAACTCGATTCATAATTACTACGTCTATTCATTTTTTTCGCGACACTTTCGTGTTCGGTGCAGTGCACGACGCAATCTCTCTCTTCGTACTTCTCCCGCCGGTTGCTCTATTTTTTGGACCCCAATTTTCCTCCGGGTTCGTTGGAAATCTCGATTCGCCAGCCATTTGCGCTTTACTGAACGCTCCAGTGACGCGCGTCCACTTTGCTTGAACAATTGGTTCTTTTGCTAATATCGCGGCTCCGGGTGATTTCGTGTTTTTGAAATCATCCGAAGCGTTGTGTTCTTTTTCCCAACATTTTAAAATATCGTACAAAACATTCGAAGGCGCGTTTGTTTTCACGCCTAATTGGTTGCAATGCACGCCGGAAACTTTATATCCAGCGTTAATAATAGCCGATCGAAATAAAGCCATCGTAGGCGCGGTGATTTTCAACGTATGCGCGAGTCCGTGCAAGTCGTAATGCAAAGGCGCGTCTTCTAACTCTTCTGAGCAATTCGATAACAACGCTCGAACTTTCTCTTTCCCGGGATATTTTTCGTCCGGAGATTCTTTCACGTCTTTTAAAATATTATCGACCCATTTCTTATCGTGCACTGGGGCGGACCAAATTGGACCTCCAATGTTCATCCCCCACCCGCAGTTTTGGCATTTTCGATCTCCGTAGGTATTATTTTCGATACCGGCAAGCTTTCCTGGAATGAATTTTGTGTACGTTTTCCCAGTTCGTTCATGCGTGCGCTCTTCAACGCGACAAAGAGGTTGAAGTTCGAATGATTCGCATCCTACACATTGAAAAACGTAAGATAGATTTGAAGCTGCCGATTTCGCGTTTATTGCCGATGTATAAACTCGCACATATACTCTCGCGTAGAAATCGATCTGCGTCGAGAGAACTGGAACGATGTATCGTCTGTTCCTCACTGCTGCGCTTTGAATAGCGGCTAATAGAATACGCGTGCTTTGTTCGTGACAATACTTAGCCTTTAAAGGATAACTCGCATATTTCGTCCACCCAACTTCGGCGTTGTTCCCGCATAATACCGACATATCCGTAGCCGTCACGCATAACAAACCTCCTTCGACTGGTGCTAAAACTGCAGACTCTAACTGTTGCGCGGGCGTCCCGTATGGATCTAAATCGACGACATCGAAGCATTTTTCGTGCTGCAACGCGACTACGCGAACGTCCCCACAATTCGTCACAATTTTATCCATTCGTTCTTTTACTTCTAAAGATTCTTGAGCGTTGTATTTTTTGTTATTCTCCACGGCTAAAGCGGCGGTCGGGTCCAGATCATTCGCGACTATACACTTCACGTCATCGAGTTCTCTCGCGTATCTAATCGCACGCAAACCGGTTGCGCACATACCTTCTAAAATAGTAATCGGTTCCAACGGCTGTTTTTCTTTTTCATTTTCTTTGTCTTCCTCTTCTTCTTCGTTGTCGTTACCTACAAGTTTTCCTTTCGCGTCATCGCGAACTCCTCCTCCTCCTCCTGCTTCCTCTTTCCCATTATTATTATTATTATTATTATTATTATTATTATCATCATCGTCGCGATCATTCAAAGTTCCCCATCTAAACGTCCCAGGTTTCACTTCAACCCACTCCTTCTCAATAATCGCTTCGTCGTTATCGCCGTTCTTGCAATCTTTCTCCACGTTCTCCGCGACCGCCTTCTCTTGAAACAAATACCCGTACTCCTCTTCGCTCACTAAACTCTTAATGATCCTACTTTCCTTAGGGACTTTATTGTACATCCCTTTCCCTCGTCTCGTCTTCACGTCTTCCCCGTTTTGAAACTCTCTCGCGCGCGTTTTCTGAAACTCCCTGATCACGGCTAAAGAAAGGTCCCTGTTCACGACCTGTGGGCGATTATAGAACACTTCGTTCTTCCTTTGTAGGACCTTCGCGAGACCTTCGACGACGACTTCTTCGTATCCATGCGGCGGCGCTAACAGAATCTTCTTCATTTCTCGCATTGGTCTTTCTTTAATCTTAAACGCGGTCAAGCTCGTTCTCTTTTGTTCTCTTTTGTTCGTTTTCACTACCGCGCGATTGGTGTCGTTCGTTCTGTCCAATCTCTCGTTTCCAAACTTTGACGGATCCGCTTCGAAAGCAGATGATGCGGTATCAGTGCTTCGACTGAAACAGTTTTTGAGCACGTGCTGGCCTAGTGCGATCGAGCGTGCGATGTGATAAGAATAGCTCTCGTTGCTCTTGCGATACTTAGCGAGCTCGGTTTGGACTCTTTGCATAAACTGATGAGAGAGAGAGAATGGCGGATTTCTACTGCGCAGTACAAAAAGGAAAACATTAAGGTCTTGCCTAGTGGTATTTAGGGTTTAGGGTTTAGGGGTTTTTAGGGTTTCGTACAGTATATATTTTTTCAAGCACATTTACATCTTTCCATTATAGAAGAAGAATGAGCGTGAATGAAATCGCGTTGTTGAAGTTCAAGAACAGGCAACAACATGGGCAGGTCAGTCAGTGTGTGTGTGTGTGTGTCAGAGAGATCTTTGTTGTTTTTGTTGTTTTTGTTGTTTTCGTCGTCGTGTTTTGTGATGCGCTGGATTAGTATGATATGATGATTCGATTTTGGGAAT